>Ga0210406_10000567_pt1 | contig 49962 bp, 41 predicted proteins | sample IncBWC30MmetaG_FD_155454 | JGI IMG/M metagenome (GOLD analysis project Ga0210406, IMG submission 155454) | Forest soil microbial communities from Barre Woods Harvard Forest LTER site, Petersham, Massachusetts, United States - Inc-BW-C-30-M | ecosystem: Environmental > Terrestrial > Soil >...
CTGGCCCAATCACCTTCAAAAACGGCCTCGAATACTTCCATGCCGTCGCGATCGGCTGGAGCCTCAGAGATCTGTGCATGCCCTAGCGCGTTCGCGGGGACGACGCAGAGAGAGCCTTTCGAAATTTGAATCGGAAGAGGCGGCAACCACCTCTCTACGTCGTCCCGACCAAGCCGACGGGTCGGCGCCCTGCGCTCTTTCTTTGCGACCCGATCGGAACGGAAGTTCTAAGTCTCGTGCGGCTCCGGGCCTCGATCGATGCCGGGGTTTCGGCCTGTGGCCGCAACGGCCAGCCGGCCCAGGTAATGAGCCCAGCCCTTGTTGTGGTTGGCGCACTGGGTCTCGTTCGGAAGACCGCTATGGGTCATGCGCAACAGGGTGCCGCCGTCCTGCTCGAACAGATCGATCTCGATCAGGCTCGATCCCGGCGGCACCTCCGGGCGTCCTTCCCAACCGAAGCTGTAGGCAAGACGATGGACCGGCACCACCTCGCGGAACGCTCCGCGCGCCACATTGGTGGAATCTCGGACGCCCTTGACGAGATAGAGCCCGCCCGGATGCGGCTCGGTCGTCGCCTCGGCGCCGATCCAGCTCACGATCTTTTCCGGATCGGTCAGGAAGGCGAAAACGGTGGAACGCGGGGCTGCGATATGCATCTCGCGTCGGACCACGAGCGGTTCGTTCATCGGCTGCGTCCTCGAGTGAGCTGCGCGGATGGCGGTATGAGGATAGCTCGTGACAAGGGTGGTGCTCAACCCCATGATGGCGCCATGCAGCTTTCTTCGACGCTCGGCTGGCTCGTCGATGCAGCCGCTGAAACCGCGGGCGCCGACCGGCTGCTGGCGGAACTCGGTGCGCATCTGCTCAAGGATGGATTGCCGCTCGCGGGCGGCGCCCTGACACTCGACGTTCCGCATCCGCTCATCGCCAGGCGCACCTGGCTGTGGCGTGCCGAAACCGGCGAGGTCATCGAGGCTTTGGGTTTTGCTTCGGGTGCGCCCGCTGCAGCGCTGGGCGCAGGCCCGCCCAACGAGGCCGGCCGGCGCTGGCTCGCGCAGATCGCGGCCGGCCCCGTGCATGAGGATACGATCGGACCAAGACCGGATGGGCCTTCGCTCGGCTGGATCGGGCCGCGGCCGTTCACGTCGGGCGAGATCGACGAACTGCGTCAGGCCGCGCGCTTCGCGGCGGCGCCGCTTGCCGCTCTCGCTGCGCGCGCGACGCTGATGGCGGCCCTGGAAGCCTATCTCGGCCGGCGCAGCGCGGCGCGGGTGCTGGCGGCGCCATTGCGACGGAGCGTCGGTGAGACCATCCAGGCGGCGCTGCTCTATGCCGATCTGCGCGGCTTCACGGCGCTATCCGAAAGCAACCCTCCCGCGGCCGTGATATCGGCTCTCGACGCCTGGTTCGATCGTATCGCCGGCGCTACTCACGCATTCGGCGGCGAGGTGCTGAAATTCATCGGCGACGGGATATTGGCGATCTTTCCGGTCGCCGGAGGCTCGCCGCGCGCCGCCTGCGATGCCGCGCTCCGCGCGGTGTCCGCCGCGCGGGTCGGGATGGCCCATTTGGATCAGGAGCGAAATCAGCAAGCGCTGCCGCCGCTTCCGTTCGGCGCCGCGCTGCATCTCGGCGAGATCCTCTGGGGCAATATCGGCGCCGCCGATCGGCTGGATTTCACCGCGATCGGCCCCTCGGTCAATCTGGTCAGCCGGCTGGAGGGGCTTTGCCGGCCGCTCGGGAAGACAATCCTTGTGTCAGGCACGCTTGCCGCCGAGACCGACATGCCATTGATCGCGCTCGGAACGCATGCGCTGCGCGGCATCGCAACGCCCTGCGCGGTCTTCACCCTGCCGGAGAATTGAGCCGTGAGGTTGGCTGTCGCGCTAATCCAATCCCGCGCGGCGCAAGCCCTCCAGGCGGCTGACGGCCTCGGCGCCGTCGCGCGATCGCCGCACCCAGGACAGCGCGAGGCCATAATAGCCTTGCGCCAGCGAAAAATTCGGATTGAGGCGCAGCGCCGCTTCGAACGCAGCGAGCGACTCGATCATCCCCATGTAAGCATAGGCACAGGCCAGCGCGAGATGAGCCCAGGGGTCCGCGCCATCCGCCCGCACTGCCGACAGCGCAGCCTGCCTCGCAATGGGGCTGGCGGTCGCCGCATCCTCCCAGCCCATGTGAGCGCCAAAGGTGTGGCTTACCGCGCTCAAGGCGAACGCCTGCGCATCATTAGGGTCGATCGCAATGGCCTGCTCGACCAGCATCTGGCGACCAGATTGTCGGCGCGGGTCACGCGCCAGAAATGCCACAACGGACCAGCGCGGCATGCGCGACATGATCCGGCATTTTTTGGTCGTCTCGTTCAGGAAGGCTCAGGCCGGAACGAGCACAGCGGAGGCGTCGATGTGCGGCACGGCGTCGACCAGTTCGCGCGTGTAATCGGTCTGCGGATTGGTGAAGAGCGCCCGGCTCTCGCCCTGCTCCACGATGCCGCCTTCGCGGAGCACGATGGTGCGATCGCACATCATGCGCACCACATTGAGGTCGTGGCTGACGAACAGGAAAGCAAGATTGTCCTCGCGGCGCAGCCGGTCGAGCAGCTGCAGCACCACCGCCTGCACCGAGACGTCGAGCGCCGCGGTCGGCTCGTCGAGCACGAGCAGCCGCGGCCGGCAGGCAATGGCCCTGGCAATGCCGACGCGCGCCTTCTGGCCCCCCGAAAGCTGATGGGGAAAGCGCGACAACAGCTCCTTCGGCAGGCCGACGCGATGAGCGCATTCCTCGACGCGCCGGCGCAAGGCGTCGCCCGCGCGCATGCCGAGAAGCCGCAGAATCGGATGCGCGATGCAGTCGAATGCGGTGAAACGCGGATTGAGGCTTTCGTTCGGGTCCTGAAAGACGATCTGGATGTCCTTGCGCAGCGGCGAGCGGTTGAAGTCGCGCGCCGGAACTTTCGCGATGGAATAACCGTCGAACAGAATCTCGCCTTCGGTCGGATCGATCAGCCGGCAGATCATGCGCGAGGTCGTGCTCTTGCCGGAGCCGGACTCGCCGACCAGGCCGACGCTCTCGCCGGCCTGCATGGTCATCGAGAAATCGGCCACCGCGGCGGCGCCATCGTCGAAGCGCTTGACGACGCGCTGCACGTCGAGCAGCGGCGGCGTCCCCGGCGAGGGCGGCGGCAATTCCCTGACCTGAACCGGCCGAACCTCGCCCTCCGGCACCAGATCCTCGACGCGCGAGCTCGCCGTCGGCGACGCCGCGACCAGCCGCTTGGTGTAGGGATGCCGTGGCGAGCGGAACAGCGTCAGCGGATCGGCCTCCTCCACCAGCCGGCCCTGCTCCATCACCACCACGCGGCGGCAATAGCGGGCCGCAAGGCCAAGATCGTGGGTAATCAGGATGGTTGCCATGCCGCGCTCGGCCGCGATCCGTGCGAGCAGGTCCATCACCACCTTCTGGGTGGTGACATCGAGGCCGGTGGTGGGTTCATCGGCGATCAGCAGCGACGGATGACAGGAGATCGCAATCGCAATCATCACGCGCTGGCACATGCCGCCGGAAAGCTCATGCGGATAGGAACTCATGCGCCGCTCCGGATCACGGATCTGCACGGCGCGAAGCAGCCTCACGGCCTCGGCCCGCGCCTCCTGCCGCGAGATACGCCTGTGGGCAAGGATCGCGTCGGCGATCTGCGCTCCGATGGCGCGGATCGGATTGAGCGCGCCCCGCGGGTTCTGGAAGATCATCGCCATCGCGGTGCCGCGGAGACCGCGGAAGTGCGCAAGCGAGGCCTTGGTGATATCCTGGCCCTTGAACAGAATGCGGCCGCCGGCGATGCGGCCCGGCCTTGTCGAGCAGTTGAGTCACGGCGAAGCCGGTCACCGACTTGCCGGAGCCGCTCTCGCCCACAAGTCCGAGCATCTCACCCGCCGCCAGCTGCAGCGTGACGCCGCGCACGGCATGCACCGGGCCGCGCCGGGTCGAAAACATGACTTGCAGATCCTCGATTTGCAGCAAGGATTCGGTCATGTGCGCATACGCGGATCGAGGATGTCGCGCAGCCCGTCGCCCAGAAGGTTGAAGCAGAGCACCGCAAGCATCAAGGCAAAACCGGGAAAGGCCACCAGCCACCAGCGTCCGGTGGAGATGAAGCGGGCGCCTTCCGCGACCATGATGCCCCATTCCGGAGTCGGCGGCTTGACGCCAAGGCCGATGAAGGACAGGCCGGCGGCGTTGAGGATCGCCCAGCCGAGATTGAGCGACATCTGCACCGCCATGGCCGGCAGCACGTTCGGCAGCAGAAAACGCAGCACGACCGAGACATGGCTCTCGCCGCAGGCGCGCGCCGCCTCCACCCAGCCGAGATTGCGGCGGATATTCACCTCGGCGCGGGCGAAGCGGATATAGAACGGCAAGTTGATGATGGCGGTGGCGATGACGATGTTTTCGACGCGGTTGCCGAGGGCTGCGACCATGGCCATGGCCAGCACGAACAGAGGAAAGGCCATCAGCACATCGACGAAGCGACCGACCGCGCGGTCGAGCTTGCCGCCTGCGTAGCCGCACAATGAGCCGATCACCGCACCGATCACAAATGAAATGCTCACTGCACTAAACGCGATGGCGAGGTCCAACCGTGTCGCAACGATCAGGCGGCTGAACACGTCCCGGCCTAGCTGGTCGGTGCCGGCCCAGTGCATTGCGCTCGGCGGCTGCAGCGCCTGCGGCACGTCGGAGGCGACGGGGTCGTGGGGCACGAGCGCTGGCCCGAAGATGGCGATCAGCGCAAGCGACAGTGCGCCGGCCGCCGCGACCGCGGTGACGGGATTGCCGCGCAGCACCCAGGCGGCGTGACGAAATGTGGAGGATGTCTCGATGCTGCTCATGCGACGGTCGCCCGCGGATCTGCGATGCCGTAGAGCACATCGACCATCAGATTGACCACGACAAAGATGCTGGCCATCAGCAGCACGAAGCCCTGGACCGGCGCGTAGTCCGAGACCAGCAGGGCGTCGAGCGCATAGGAGGCGACGCCCGGCCAGGAGAACACCTTCTCCACCAGCACATTGGCGCCCAGCATCGTGGAAAACACGATGCCGGCGATGGTGATGACCGGCAGGATGGCATTGCGCAGCGCGTAGGTCACCACGATTCGCCACTGGGACAGACCGATCGAGCGTGCTGTCCGCACGAAATCGCTACCGAGCGACACCAGCATCGAGGCGCGCGTGATGCGGGCGAGCGGCGCGATGACGAAGAGTGCCATGGTCAAGGCCGGCAGCATGAGCTGGCGCGCGGCAGCCCACCAGCCCTCCGGGTCTCCTGCCAGCAGGAAGTCGATCATCAAAAAGCCGGTGCGCGGCGGCGGCAGAGTGGTGAAGACGTCCACCCGTCCGGTTGGGTCCGGCGCAAGGCCGAGCAGATAGTAGAACACGTAGATCAGGAGCAGGCCCGAGACGAAGGTCGGGACGCAGACCCCGAGCGAGCAGAACAGCCTTACGCCATGGTCGATGGCCGAGCCCGAACGCAGCGCCGCCACCACGCCGAGCGGCACCGCCGAGATCAAAGCAAACACAAGCGCGGTGAGCGTCAGCTCAAGCGATGCCGGCAGGCGCTCCTTCAGATCCTTGGCAACCGGCTGGCCGGTCATCATCGAGCGGCCGAGATTGCCGCGACCGACGTCATAAAGATAGATCGCGAGCTGCTCGGGCAACGGCCGGTCCAGCGCGAGCTGCTTGCGGATGACCTCGATCTCTTCCTTGCCGGCATTGGGACCGGAGGCGAAGAACACCGCGGGATCACCCGGCAACACGCGCATGAGAAGAAAGGTGAAAACCAGGACGCCGAACAGCGCCGGAAGGGAGGAGAGAAAACGCCTCCCCGCCCGGACCAGCGTTGCGCCGATGACACTCATGCTCTTTGCCGCTGCGCTTCCATGCATCGCCGCCTATTTGCGGCTCAGGTTACGGTAATCCACCTGCCGGGTGAACTGGTAGACGTAGCCGTCAAGATTCGCGGCCATCACCGCGTCCTGCGCCGGCTGCCAGAGCGGAATCTGGAACATCTGCTCGAAATGGATGGCATTGAGCTCCTTGCCTTCCGCCTCGTACTTCGCCTTGTCCGCCTCGAAGCGCGCGGCCTGCGCGATCTTGTCGATCTCGGCATTGTCGGTCGAGGAATAGTTCCAGCGCTGATTGCCGGTGTAGAAGTTGCGATAGAAATAATCGGGAGACGGCAGCCAGGCGACAATGCTCTCGGTAAAGAGCGGCAGCTTCTTCTCGTTGATCGCAGTGGACATCTGTGCGTCGGGCAGCTTCTGGATGTCGATCTTGATGCCGATCTTTTCGAGCGATTCCTTGACCAGCGCCGACATCGGCTCAGCGGTGGACGCCTGGCCGACATTGAAGCTGAAGGTGGTGGAGAAGCCGTCCGGCATGCCGGCTTCCTTCAGATACGCCTTGGCCTTCGCGAGGTCGTGCTTCACCGGCTGCGGGATCGGATAGCCGCCGCTGGATGGCTTGCCGTCGGCCCAGCTTGCGCCGAACAGCGGCGTGCCACGACTGAACAGCGCGGCCTTGAACATATCGTCATAGGGCAGCGCATAGGCGATCGCGCGCCGTACATTGACATTGTCGAATGGCGGGATCTTGTTGTTCATCGAGATGAAGGTCACGGCATTGTATTGCGGCGTCGAGATCACCTTCAGCTTGCCTTTAGCTTCCCCTTTGGCCTCCAGCGCCTGCACGTCGCTGGCCTGCAGGTCGATCACAAGGTCGGCGTCGCCGCGCTCGACCAGGTTGGCGCGCGTCGCCGGCTCCGGCACCGACTGGATGATGAGGCGCTTGAAGAACGCCGGCTTGTCCGCCGAGCCGCGGTTCCAGGCCTCGTTGCGCTTGGCGGTGACCTGCTCGCCCGGCTTGAAGGTCTCCACGACATAGGCGCCGCTGCCCGCTTCGTTCTCCTTCAGCCAGTTCAGCGCCCATGGATCGTCCGGCGTCGCATGAGCCTTGGCGAGCTTGGAATTGATGATCATCGGATAGACGGTCGCGAGGTTGGGCAGAGCCAGCTTGTCGGGCCTCGGCAGCGTCACCTCGAAGGTCAGGGGATCGATCACCTTGAACTGGTCGGCGCTGGTCATCGATCCCGTCAGCAGTTGCGCCTTGCCGAGCACCGGCGCGGTGACGCAGCGGTCCAGCGACCACTTGACGTCCTCAGCGGTGACGGGCGAGCCGTCGTGAAACTTTGCATCGGGACGCAGTCGGAAGGTGAGCTTCAGTCCGTCGGGGCTGACGGAGTAGGATTCGGCGAGCTCGCCAGTGATTGTGTCGAGATCGAAAACCCATTTTCCGTTGAGCTGCTTGCGGCCGAACGACACCAGGCGGTCATAGCTGCTCATGCTGAGCGCGAAGGCTTCACGAGTCGTGCCCGGGATGTTCGGATCAAGTGTGTTGACTGTTGCGCCGGTGACGTAGCGCAACGTTTCTGCGCGGCTCTGTGCGTGCGCCGCCGGCACCGCGAGCGCCATGGCAAGCAGCGCAGCGGACGCCGCAAACAGACGCCCGGAAATCACGAAGCTCATCGCTCAAGTCCCCTGTGGTTGCGAGCTAGGTTCTTGCTGGAAAGCCCAAAATCGGAGCAAATCATGTGCCAAGAATGCGTGGCTCCTCCTCCAATGCTGCATGAGACCATCGCGCCTGCCAAGCCACCCGCCATCGACCGGCAGCACAACACCGATGATAATCATCGCTGGCGAGGTAGAGCGGCCACCCGCGATGATTGGACGGCCGGCTGCGCCGTCCGCTCACAAGAGCTTTGCGCCAAAATTCGTTTCCGGATTCATGTCGGCGACCAGGCGTCCGGTCGGCTTGGCCGCCTCGCCGCCGCTGCGGGGAAGGAAACGGCCGGAGCCGGAAAGCGCCGACAGCCTTCCACTGTCGATGATGACGCGGCCACGGGACAGGACTGTCGCCGGCCAGCCCTGCACGGTGCGGCCGGCGAAGGGCGTGTATCCGGTGCGGTCGTGCGTCAGGTCGTCGCTGATGGTGACATGGCGGTCGGGATCCCAGATCGCGATGTCGGCGTCGGCGCCGACGGCGACGGAACCCTTGCGAGGATGCAGATTGTAGATCTTCGCCGGTGCCGTCGCGGTGAGCTCGACGAATTTTCCCAGACCCAACCGGCCCTTCGACACCATCGCGTCGAACAACAGCGGCAGCCGCAGCTCGAGGCCCGGCAGGCCATTGGCGATCTGCTTGAAATTCGGCGTCGGCCCGGCCTGCAGCTTGCCGGTCTCATCGAAGCGATAGGGCGCATGGTCGGAGGAAATCGTCTGCAGATCGCCGAGCGACAGCGCAGTCCACAGCGCCTCCTGATCGGCGGCGCGGCGCGGCGGCGGACTGCACATCCACTTCGCGCCTTCCATGCCCGGCCGGTCGAGATCATCGGCGGTGAGGAAGAGGTATTGCGGGCAAGTCTCGGCAAACACCTTCAGGCCCTGGCCCCGCGCGTCGCGGATCACCTTGGCGCCCTCGGCCGTCGAGACATGGAAGATCATGATCGGCTGGTCGATCAGCGCCGCCATGCCGATCAGCCGGTTGAACGCCTCGGCCTCGGAGAACCGCGCGTGACTGATTGCATGATATTTCGGCTGCGTATAGCCGCGGGCCAGCAGCCGCTTCACCATCCACGAGATGATGCCGTGATTCTCCGCGTGCGCGCAGAGCATCGCGCCGCCCTCGCGCGCCGCGGCCAGGATGTCGAGTAGCGGCTCGTCGTCGATTTTCAGCCGGTCATAGGTCATGAAGATCTTGATCGAGCCATGGCCCTGCCGGATCAGCGCGGGCAGGTCGCGCTCCAGCGTGTCCTTGGTCGGATCGGCGATGATCATGTGAAACGCATAATCGATCACCGCGCCCTTGCGCGCGAGCGCGTGATAATCCTCAAGCACCTGCGGCAGCTTCATGCCGACATGCTGGGCGGCAAAGCAGATGACGGACGTGGTGCCGCCGAACGCCGCCGAAGTGGTGGCGCTCTCGAATGTGTCGGCATTCACGATGCCGGCGGCCGAGAGCTGCTCGATATGGCAGTGGCTGTCGACGCCGCCGGGCAGCACCAGCTTGCCCCGCGCATCGATCTCGCGCCTGGCCGGCCCGAGCCCGCGGCCGATCGCGATGATGGTCTCGCCGGCAATCGCAACGTCGGCCGCGAACGTATCGGTCGTGGTGGCAAGGCGCCCTCCCCGGATGATCAGGTCGTAGGCGGGCTCGGTCATGAGGATCTCCTTGCGGTAACTCGCGCAACGGAAAGCATCCGCCGGCGTCGCGGCGCGCGCTCTTGCGCCGGGCGCATGACCGTTTCATGCTGCCCTTCACATGGCATAGTGATTGCTTCCTCTTCGCGCCGTCAACACAGCTCCTCAGGAATCTCCCATGTCCCGGCCGCGCATTATGGTCATCAACCCGAATTCCAACCGCGTGGTCACGGCCGGACTTGCCGAGGCGCTCAAGCCGCTGATGTTCGCCGATGGTCCGGAGATCGTCTGCGAGACGCTGGCCGACGGACCATTCGGCATCGAAAGCCAGGCCGATGCCGACAGCGTAACGATGCCGCTGCGGCGTTTTGTCGAGAGCGACAAGGCCTCCGCGGCCTTCGTGATCGCCTGTTACAGCGATCCCGGCCTGCATGTCTGCCGCGAAGCGACCGCGCGGCCGGTGCTGGGTATCGCCGAGTGCGGCGTGCTCACCGCGCTGACGCGCGCCGAAACGTTCGGCGTCATCGCCATCGCGCAGCGCTCGATCCGCCGGCATTTGCGCTATCTACGCCAGATGGGCGTGACGGACCGCCTCGCCGCCGAGCGGCCGCTCGACATGAGCGTTGCGGAGACCGCGTCAGGCGAAGATACACTCGCCAGGATGATCTTGGTCGGCCGGGCGCTCAGGGATGAGGACGGCGCGGGCGCCATCGTCATGGGCTGCGCCGGCATGGCGCGTCATCGCAAGGCGCTTGAGGATGCGCTCGGCATTCCGGTCATCGACCCGACCCAGGCAGCCGTCACCATGGCGCTCGGCGCGGTGCAGTTTGCCGCACGCTGATACGCTGCAAGCGCCATCTGTTCACGGCGGCGGAATCGCGCCGGTGCGGCTGGTGATCAGGTCGTAATGCTCGACGCGGCGGTGACGGGCGAAATCGAAGATCGTCTTCTTGCCGAACACGGTGTCGTCGAGATCGCAGGCGTGGATCAAAAGCTCGTCGCCCTCGCCTTTCGCTTCGGCAACGATCTCGCCATCCGGATTGACGATGATGCTGCCGCCGATCATCGGAAAGCCGTCTTCGACGCCGGCCTTGGCCACCGCAACCACCCAGCAGGAATTCTGATAGGCGCCGGCCTGCACCGAGAGGCGGTTGTGAAACAACCGCTTCTCCGGTCCTTCCGCGCTCTTTTGCGAGTTGACCGACGGCGTGTTGTAACCGATCAGCACCATCTCGACGCCCTGCAGGCCCATCACGCGATAGGTCTCCGGCCAGCGCCGGTCATTGCAGACCGCCATGCCGATGATGCCGCCAAGATTGCGCCAGACCCGAAAGCCGAGGTCGCCCGGCTCGAAATAGCGCTTCTCCAGATGCTGGAAGGCGCGCTCCGGATCGAACTCGGCGTGCCCCGGCAGGTGCACCTTGCGGTACTTGCCGACGATGTTGCCCGCACGGTCGGTGAGAATTGCGGTGTTGAAATGGTGACCGTCAGGCGTGAGTTCGGCATAGCCGAAGCACATCGCCATCTCGTGCTTTGCCGCGCGGTCGAACAACGGCTGCACCGCCGCATTCGGCATGTCGCGCTCGAACCAGGCGTCGACTTCGGCCTGGCTCTCAACATACCAGCGCGGGAAGAAGGTCGTCAGCGCCAACTCTGGATAGACGATCAGATCGGCGCCCCTGCCCTTCGCTTCGTCCATCAGCGCCAGCATCCGCCCGACGACGATGTCGCGCCCCTCGGCACGCTGGATCGGGCCCATCTGGGCGGCAGCGACGTTGATCACGCGCATGGCGCTGGTTCTCCTTGATGACTCGTGCGGCGTTCGCTGCTGGGGAAACGTGCTTCATCATCGGCGACGTTGCGACGTAACTCAATACCGGGCCGGACTTATTGACGCATGCTCGTAGATCGAAGACTTGGATTGAAGACGTGTGGATTGAAGAGTTGGCTTGCCCCCGTTGGACGAAGCGATCATTCTCACATCATCGAATGCGTCGCGTGCGGCGCTGCCGCATTTCCTCCTCGGAAGCCTGTTGCTGCGCTTGCAGCCGCTGCACGAAGATTTTCGCAGCCCTTGAAATGTGATCGCGGCTGAGCGTTGCCGCCCGTGCGCCGTCGCCAGCGATCACCGCATCGAGGATCGCGACATGTTCGTTCAGAATGGTCTGCGGCATCTGCGAATCGTCTCGCAGCACTTCGCCCATGACGCGGCGCAGATAAGGCCAGTGCGGAGCTGTCGTCTCACCGATCAATGGATTGCCGGAAAGCTCATTGATGAAAGCGTGAAACCGCATGTCGGCTTCGATCTGCTCACGCAGCGAGCCGCTTTCGACCGCAGCGCGGCCCGCATCGAGATAAGCGGGTCCTTCGATCCTCGCACGCTCCGCACCTCGTTCGGCGGCGAGACGCGCCGCAAGACCATCGAGCATCGCTCTCATTTCATAGAGGTTCCGGACGAAGTCGACGTCGAGTGGCGAGACAATCAGACCCCTCCCGGCGGCCTCGCGAACCAGCCCTCGGTCACGCAAAAGCAACAACGCCTGCTGAACCGGCTGGCGCGAAACCCCGTAGGCCCGGGCGAGGTCGTCCTGAATGAGACGGGAGTTGGCCGGCAGTTCCCCATCCACGATCTCGGAAACGATAGCATTTACAACCTGTTCGACCAGGGTCGGCTGGGCTTGGACGTGCGACATGGGAACTCCGAAGCACTGTTGTGCGCTTTTCTAACACTGCGAAGCTAAAAAATCCATTGCTTCGAATTCGAATGCAGAATATGAATTCCGTATTCGAATACAAGTTGCAGAAAAATGCGCTCGGCAAGGGAGGATCGGACATGCTCGTGGTTAGCCGTCGTTCGCTTTTGAAATCCGCAGTTGGCGTCGTGGCAGCGGGATCGCTGCTGAAAAGCCCCGCAGTCTTGGCCCAGGCAGCCCCGCTGAAACTGAAGTTTGGAAACGACCTGCCCGTCACGCACTCGGTCAATGTTCGTCTGAAGGAAGCCATCGACGCCATCACCGACGAGACCAAGGGTCAGGTCGCCATCAGCCTGTTTCCGAACAACCAGCTCGGCAGCGACACCGACATGATGACGCAGCTGCGTTCAGGTGCGCTCGAACTCGCCACCATGCCCGGCACCGTGCTGTCAACCCTGATTCCGACCGCGTCTCTGACCGGCGTCGGCTTCGCCTTCACCGACTACGACAAGGTTTGGGCTGCGATGGACGGCGAAGTCGGCAAGTTCATCCGAGGCAATATCGAGAAGGTGGGGCTCGTTCCCTTCGAAGCCGTCTGGGACAACGGCTTCCGCCAGATCACCAGCAGCACGCGTCCAATCAAGACTCCGGAAGATCTCGCGAACTTCAAGATACGGGTGCCGGTCGTGCCGCTGTGGGTTGCGATGTTCTCCGCCTTCGGCGCCGCGCCCGTCAGCATCCCGCTCAACGAGGCCTACTCCGCACTGCAGACCAAGATTGCCGACGGCCAGGAAAATCCGCTGGCGCTGATCGAGTCCGCCAAATTCTACGAGGTGCAGAAATTCTGCTCGCTGACCAATCACGCCTGGGACGGCTTCTGGCTGATCTCGAGTGCCAGGATCTGGAAGACGATCCCGCAGGATGCGCAGCAGGTCATGCAGAAGCATTTCAATGCGGCCGCCAAGAAGCAGCGCGACGACATCGTGAAGGCCAACGCGGAATATCAGAAGACTCTGGAATCGAAAGGCCTGACCTTCAATGCAACGGAGCCGCAAGCCTTCCAGGCCGCGCTTGCCAAGACCTCGTTCTACAAGGACGCCAAGACCAAATTCGGCAACGAGGCCTGGGCGCTCCTGCAGAAATACGCCGGCAACATCGGTTGATCGCCATGCAGATCGCAGAGGAAACGCCCGCCATGCTGCCCCGGATGACCGGGCTGGCAGGCACATTGCAAAAAGCCGAACAATGGCTTGGCTCGACCGTCGCCGCTGCCGCGGCGCTGCTGGTGGTCGCGGAGATCGTCGTTCTGTTCAGCGGCGTCTCGGCGCGCTACCTCTTCCAAAGGCCGCTGATCTGGTCCGACGAGCTCGCCGGAATCCTCTTCCTATGGCTGGCGATGCTGGGTTCCGTCACCGCCTTCCAGCGCGGCGAGCACATGCGGATGACGGCATTTGTCGGACTGGTCCCGCCGCGCGTGCGAGCCTTCTTCGACGTGCTGGCCATCGCCGCTCCCCTGGCCTTTCTGGCCCTGGTGCTGCAACCGGCCTATGAATTCGCCTCGGACGAGGCGTTCGTTTCGACGCCGGCGCTTGATGTTTCGAACCTCTGGCGAGCCGCGGCACTGCCGGTCGGGCTCGGCCTGATGCTGCTGGTCGCTTTGTTGCGGCTGCTGTCATTCAATGACTGGCGCCTGTCGGGAACGGCCATCGTCCTCATTGCCGCGGTTGGTGCAGCGCTTTACGCACTCAGCCCCGTGCTGATCCCGCTCGGCAATCTCAACCTTCTGATCTTCTTCGTCGGACTTGTCGCGGTGATGGTTTTCGCCGCCGTCCCGATTGCGTTCGCGTTCGGCCTGGCGACCTTTGCCTACATCACCCTGACGACCAACACGCCGTCGACCGTCGTGATCGGCCGAATGGATGAAGGCATGAGCCATCTGATCCTGTTGTCGGTGCCGCTGTTCGTCTTCCTCGGCCTCTTGATCGAAATGACGGGCATGGCGCGCGCCATGGTGAATTTCCTCGCCAGCCTGCTCGGCCACGTGCGCGGCGGTCTGCAATATGTGCTGGTCGCGGCCATGTATCTGGTCTCCGGCATCTCCGGCGCCAAGGCCGCCGACATGGCCGCTGTCGCGCCGGTCTTGTTCCCCGAAATGATCAAGCGCGGCGCCAAGCCTGGCGACCTGGTCGCGCTGTTGTCCGCAACCGGCGCGCAGACCGAGACGATTCCGCCGAGCCTCGTTCTGATCACGATCGGATCGGTGACCGGCGTCTCGATCGCCGCCCTCTTTACCGGCGGCCTGCTACCCGCACTGGTGCTTGCGGTCATGCTCTGTGCAGTGGTGTGGCGGCGCTACCGGAACGACGACCTCTCGCATGTCGAGCGTGCCAGCATGGGCACGGTCGGTTGGGCCTTTTTTGTCGCGCTGCCGGCGATCGCCCTGCCCTTCGTGATCCGCGCAGCCGTCGTCGGCGGCGTCGCCACGGCGACCGAGGTGTCCACGATCGGCATCGTCTACTCCGCGCTCGCCGGATTGCTGATCTATCGACATTTCGATTGGCGACGTCTTTATCCGATGCTCACCGAGACTGCGGCGCTCTCCGGTGCCATCCTCCTGATCATCGGCGCTGCGACCGGAATGGCATGGGCGTTGACGCAATCGGGATTCTCCAGCTCGCTCGCCACGTTCATGACCGGCTTGCCCGGCGGTGCACCGATGTTCCTCGCGGTGACGATCGTGGCCTTTATCGTGCTCGGCAGCGTGCTGGAGGGGATACCTGCGATCGTGCTGTTCGGACCGTTGCTGTTTCCGATTGCGAAGCAGGTCGGCGTGCATGAAGTGCACTACGCGATGGTGGTGATCCTTGCGATGGGAATTGGCTTGTTCGCTCCGCCCTTCGGCGTCGGCTACTACGCTGCCTGCGCGATCAGCCGCATTCATCCCGACGAGGGTATCAAGCCGATGCTCGGCTACATGCTGGCGCTCCTGATCGGGACCATCCTCATTGCGGCGGTGCCATGGATCTCGATCGGACTTCTGCGATGAGCCGAACCAAATTTTTTGCCAGACAGGCCTGAGGAGCGGAACGTGAAAGACCTCCTGAACTTCGGACAGATGCTATCGGTGCATGCGCGGCTTTCACCCCACCGTGTCGGCGCACGCGACCTCGAGCGTTCGCTCACTTTCTCGCAATGGAACGAGCGTGCGTGCCGGCTCGCCAACGCCCTGCTGGGCCTCGGCCTGTCCAAGGGCGACCGGGTCGCGATCCTGGCTTACAACTGCGTCGAATGGTGCGAGATCTTTGCGGCCACCGCGAAAGCCGGTCTGGTGGCCCTGCCGGTCAACTTCCGCCTCGTGGGCAAGGAGGTGCAGTTCATCGTCGACAATGCCGAGGCATCCGCCTTCATTGTCCAGGACGAGCTCGTCGGCGTCGTCGAGGAGATCCGCAAGGACCTTCCGATCAAATCGGATCGCTTCGTCCATTTCGGCGCAAGCCCGTACCCGGCCGGCTATCGCGCCTATGAGGATCTTCTCGCTGCCGCCAGCGCAAGCGAGCCCAACCAGCCCGTGATGCTGTCCGATCCCTGGACGCTGATGTACACCTCGGGCACGACGGGCAATCCCAAGGGCGTGGTGCGGAGCCATCGCAGCGCCGTGCTCCTGTCGATGGTCACCGAGATCGAGCTCGGCCTGCATCGCAACGATAGCGCGCTGCTGGTGATGCCGATGTGCCATGCCAATTCGCTGAATTTCTTCGGCGCGTTCGGCTATTGCGGCGGCGTCAATTCGATCTATTCCCGCAAGAGCTTCGACCCCGAGCATTGCGCCAGGACGCTCGCAGAAGGCGGCTCGACATTCACCTCGCTGGTGCCGACCCACTACATCATGATGCTCGGCCTGCCGCAGGCCGTTCGCGGCAAATATAATTTCGACGCCGTGACCAAGCTGATGATCTCTTCCGCGCCCGCGCGGCCCGAGACCAAAGGCGAGGTGATGGAGATGTTCCCGAGGTCCGGCCTGTTCGAGCTTTACGGCGCGACCGAAACCGGATGGGTCACCATGCTGCATCCGCATGAGCAGTTCACCAAGCTCGGCTCCGTCGGCCGCGAATGTGTCGGCGCCGCGCCGATCAGGATTCTGGACGAAGCCGGCAATGAAGTCCCGGACGGCGAATCCGGCGAGCTTTATTCCTGCAATGCGCACACCTTCGATTGCTACTGGCGCTTGCCCGAGAAGACCAAGGAAGCCTTCCGCGGCGACTATTGCTCCGTCGGCGACATGGCGCGGCGCGATACCGACGGCTACATCCATCTCTCCGACCGCAAGAGCAACATGATCATCTCCGGCGGTGAGAACATCTACCCCTCCGAGATCGAGGCGCTGGTCGGCGCGCATCCGCTGGTCAAGGACATCGCCGTCATCGGTCTGCCCGACGAAAAATGGGGCGAGCGTGTTCACGCCGTCATCGTGCTGCATGACGGCGCGACGCTGAAGCAAAGCGACCTCATCGAATGGTCAAAGGATCGTATGGCCGGTTACAAGCGCCCGCGATCCTACGCCTTCATCGCCGAGAGCGAGATGCCGCGCAACGCCACGGGCAAGGTGCTGCATCGCGAGTTGAAGAAAAGATACACGAGTTAACTGAACACTTTGGTTGAGCGCTCCGGGGACCCGAGCCGCATGCACGCCGTATTGAACTCAGCATTGCCGATCTTCGCACTCATCCTGACCGGATTCATCTGCGGCTATCTCGGCGTGTTCGATCGCACGGCGACCGACAACCTCAATCGGTTCGCGGTCTACCTGGCGCTTCCCTCGCTGATGTTCGTCGCGATGTCGAAGATCACGCCGGACCAGGTGCGACAGCTCGGTTTCGTCGGAGCGTTTGTCGGCGGCTTCGCCGTCTGTTTTGCGGTAGCGTTCGTGATCAGCCGTTTTCGTGGACGACGCGTGGCCAGTGCCAGCATCGAGGGACTGGACGCCAGCTACAGCAATGTCGGATTCATGGGCATCCCGATGTGCCTTCTGGTATTTGGTCCGGAGAGCGCGCCGGCGTCCATCATCGCAACGCTATTCACCGCTTGCGTGCTGTTCCTGTTCGCGGTCGTGGTGGTCGAAATCGACCTCAAAAAAGGCCATAGCTTCTGGTCGACCTTGGCGAATGTTGCGCCGTCGCTCCTGCGTAGCCCGCTGCTGATCGCGCCGGTCGCCGGTCTCACCCTCGGCCTGAGTGGTGTCACCGTGCCCGCGCCGTTCGTAAGCTTCACGACGCTGCTCGGCGGCGCGGCTTCACCGGCCGCGTTGATTTGCATTGGCCTGTTTCTCGCCCAGGAAAGCGTGGTCAGCAACGATGCGGTGTCAATCGGCATTCTCGTCTCGCTGAAGCTGATCCTGCAGCCTTTGGTCACGGCGATCCTCGCCTTCCACGTTTTCTCCATGCCCCCCTTGTGGTCGCACTCCGCGGTGATCCTGAGCGCGCTGCCGATCGGATCGGGGCCTTTCACCATCGCAAAACTCTACGGACTAGAGGCCGGCGTGACTTCCGGCTCGATCCTGGCTTCGCATGTCTTCGCCGTCCTGACCGTCTCGGTGTTGGTCGGATGGCTCGCCCAGATTTGAAAGACCGGAATTTCAACAAGAAGGAATCGTCACATGAAAGTCTTGCCAGATAGCGCCGCCGACCTGATCGCACGTCTGTTGAAACGGCGCGGCGTCACGCGCGTGTTTGCGCTGTGCGGCGGGCACATCATGCCGATCTGGATGCGATTGGATGCCGAGGGCATCCGCATCATCGACGTGCGCGACGAACGCGCGGCTGTCCACATGGCACAGGCGCATGCCGAGCTCACCGGGGAGCTTGGGGTCGCGCTGGTCACGGCAGGTCCCGGCATGACCAACGCGATCACCGGCATCGCGAACGCGCACGTCTCGCGCGCGCCGGTCCTGGTGTTGTCGGGCGGCAATCCGCGGCCGCAGGAAAATCGTGGCGGCCTGCAGGACATGGACCACGCCCAACTCGTTCGATCGATCACCCGCTACGCCCGCACGGTGCGCGAACCCTCGCTGGTCCTGCAGGAGCTTGACGAAGCCATCTCGCGCGCCTTCGGTGAAGGTGGCGAACCAGGCCCCTCCTTCATCGACTTCCCCGTCGATACGCTTCGCGGCCTTGTGCCGAAGGCGCTGCAACTCGAAGAGCACCTCTGCGCCAAGCCGCGCACGGTCACCCGCCCCGACCCCGCGCAAGTCGCGAAGGCCGTTGACTTGTTGTGGTCGGCGCGGCGCGTGCTCGTGATCTCCGGCCGGGGTGCTCGCGGTGCCGGTCCTGAATTGATCTCGCTGCTCGATCGATTGGGGGCCATCTATCTCGACACCGGCGAGAGCCGCGGTCTTGTGCCGGACAGCCACCGCTCCGTCGTTGGCGCGATGCGGGGCGCCGTGATGGGAGATGCCGATGTGGTTCTCACGGTCGGCCGCCGCCTCGACTTCCAGCTCGCCTATGGCTCGCCCGCCGTGTTCCAGTCGGCGAAGTTCGTCCGGATCGGCGACACCCCGGCTGAAATGCGCGACAACAGGCGCGGTGCGGTGGAAATTCTTGCGTCGCCAGCGGAGACGCTGCGGGCGATGGTCGACTATGCCGGCAATCGCGTCTCCAAGGTCGACCGGCTATGGGCTGCCAAACTGCGCACCGGGCACGAACAGCGCGCCAGGAAGCTGCAGGAAAGCATGGCATCGACGCCCAACGGTTCCGATGGCAGGCTGCACCCGAACAAGGTCCTGTCAGCGCTGCAGCAGGCGATCGGCAATGATTCCGTCGTCGTCACCGATGGCGGCGATTTCCTCGCCTTCGCGCGCGTCGGACTTAACGCTCCGTTGATGCTCGATCCCGGACCCTTCGGCTGCATCGGAATCGGCGTGCCGTATGGGATTGCCGCCAGTCTTGCCTTCCCGGACAAGCCGGTGGTCGTCGCAACCGGCGACGGCGCCTTCGGATTCAACGCCATCGAGGTCGATACCGCCGTGCGGCACAAGGCGCCGGTCCTGATCGTCGTCGCCAACAACGGCGCCTGGCAGATCGAGGTGCACGACCAGACTGTCACCCACGGCAAGGTGGTCGGAACCAGGCTGCAATTCGCGGACTACGCGGGCATGGCGCGATCCTTCGGCATGCATGCCGAGCGTGTCGAGACCGAGGATCAACTCGGACCTGCCATCGCGCGCGCTCTCGCCAACCGCCCCGCCCTGCTCGACATGGTGGTCACTCCCGAGGCGATTTCGTCCGACGGCAAGACTGGTCTAGCCTGGGTGCCCGACCTTCAGCCATTGGCGGGCTGGGATGAAGCCGAGCGAAAATGGCGGGAGTCCTGATGCTATCATTCCTGCCTGAAACGGAGTTCTGGGAGGTGCCAGTGTTCGAAATCAATAATCAGCATATTCTCGTAACCGGCGGCTCAAGCGGTTTTGGCCGGCATTTCGCGCGCTTCCTCGCCAGCAATGGCGCAATGGTCACGCTTGCGGCGCGTCGGGCCGATGCGTTGGCGTCGGCGGTTGTGGAGGTCAATGCGAACGGCGGCAGGGCGCAAAGCGTCGTGCTTGACGTCACCCGCGCCGACCAGATCGACGGCGCAATGCAGGAAGCCGAAGCGAAATTCGGACCCATCCATGCGGTCGTCAACAATGCCGGCGTCACCGCAACAAGAGCTGCGCTCGAACAGGACGAGGCCGCCTGGGACAGCGTGGTCGACACCAATCTGAAGGGCGTCTGGCTGGTCGCGCAGACGGCGGCGAGGCGGATGATCTCAAACGAGGTGAAGGGCTCCATCGTCAACATCGCATCGATTCTCGGCCTGCGCGTTGCCGGCGCGGTCGCGCCCTACGCCATTTCCAAGGCCGGCGTCATCCAGATGACCAAGGCGCTGGCGCTCGAATGGGCGCGTTACGGCATCCGCGTCAACGCACTGGCACCCGGATATTTCGCGACCGAGCTCAACGACGATTTCTTCGAAAGCGAGCACGGCAAGGCGCTCGTTAAACGAATCCCGCAGCGCCGCCTCGGGCAGCTCAGCGAACTCGACGGGCCGCTATTGCTGTTAATTTCCAATGCGGGTTCGTTCATGACAGGAAGCGTCGTCACGGTCGATGGCGGGCACCTGGTTTCTGGACTGTAGCTGGACGATGACCGCGCGTTTTGCCAGAGTGAACGGAGTCAACATCGCCTATCGCATACAGGGCGACGGTCCGCCGCTCGTGCTCGTCATGGGCTACAGACTGAGCTCGAATGCGTGGCCTGCGACCTTCATCCAGCAGTTGGCGCGGACGTTTACGGTCATCACGCTGGACAATCGCGGCACGGGACTGAGCGACAAGCCGGTCACGGGCTACGCAATCGCGAATATGGCCCGTGATGTCCACGGGCTGCTGGACGAACTCGACATCGCGCAAATCCACATGCTCGGCTATTCGATGGGCGGTGCCATTGCGCAGGAATTCGTGCGGCAATTCCCTGAGCGTATCTTGAGCCTGATCCTTTGCGCGACGATGGCTGGCGGACCGCACGCGACCTATGCCAAGCCCTCCGTCGTCCGCGTGATGCGAGATCTCGATGGCCTTTCGCCGGAGCAGGCCGCGCGACGGATCTGGAAGGTTACCTACTCGCCCGGCTATCTCCAACAGCGTCGGCAGATTGCCGAAGAACAGATGCGTCGTGAGATCGCAACGCCAACCCCCTTGCATGCGGCCGATCTGCAGTTCCAGGCTTTCGCCGAATTCGACGGCTCGAAGTCGCTGGCCGAAATCCGCTGCCCGACATTGATTTTGACCGGCGACCGCGACGACCTGATCTCACCGCAGAATTCCAGGATGATGGCCGGGCGGATTCCAGGCGCCAAGCTGATCGTGCTTCCCGGCCGGGGCCACCGCGTGTTGTGGGAGGCCACCGACGATTGCCTGTCCTTCATTGGCGGATTTCTCACCGCAGCCGATCCCGAAAATGTCGGTACGCCACGCGCCGATAATCGAGACAGTCCGGCGCGCGATGCGTTCACGCCTGCGCTGACGCTGCTGTCGAATTGGCCGGGCATGCTGGCGGAGGCCGCCTGGGAAACAGTCAACCTCGCCCGGCAATCGATGATCGCGGCAAGCTCGTCTCGCTTCGGCGACGGCAAGCCGATCATCCTGATCCCACCACATCTCGGCGGCGATCTTCCCCTGATACCCATTTCGATCTGGCTGAACGCATTGGGCTACCGGCCGGCCATGGCCGGCCTGGTCGTCAATCTCAGCGATGGTTCCAGCCACCGCATGCTCGCGAGACTGATTCATGAAACCACGGAGCGCCTCGGACGAAAGGCGGTCCTGATCACCCATTCAACCGGCATGACAGCCGCACTGCGTGCTGCCGGCGCGCATAGCGAACGCATATCGGACGTCGTCGTGTTCGAGGCGCCGCACCAACCAAGCGCGCCCAACGGTATTCGCACGCACCAGATTTCATCAAGATGGTCCGTGCTGCCGATCTTGATCGAGCTGCCGCGACTTCTGCGCGCGATCGATATCGAATTGATCCAGGCGTCCAGTTTGAGCGCGCCTGGCATCAGCGAGCACGAGATTCGGATCAGCGCTGAGGAGCCGAAGGTATGATGAACATGCGAGCGACGGAAATGTTCGATCGGCAATCATCCGTTGCGGTGCGTCATCGACGTGCCGCCACAATTGATCGCTCAACTAGGCTTCAACGTGGCGCCTCCAGACAAACTAGAGGTAAGAAAATGCTCGCAGCGCCGCCGACCCCATACCGCTTGCGGATTCCCGCAGCCGCGTGCGGGCTGATCATTGTCGCATTGAGCTGGATGGCGAGCGGCTCGGTGGCGCTTGCCGGCGAAGAGACGCTCAAGGTCGTCGAAGCATGGGTTCCCGCCACGGACAAGGTCGGCGGAGATGTTCCACTGCTTCTGACCATCCACAATGAAGCGGATGCCGCCGACGTCCTTCTGCGCGTCAGATGCCCTGTCGCAAATTTCTCCGAAAAGCATACGATCGATCGGGGCGAAGGCGCGCCCGCGATGCGCGCAATACCCTCGATTCCCATCGCAGGAAGCGGCACCACGGTGCTCAAGCCCGATGGCTATCACGTCATGCTGCTGCAGACCCGTCAGCCACTCTCGGCTGGCGACCGGTTCACGTGCTCAATCGCCTTCCAGAAGGCGGGAACTATCGAAACGGAGGTGAACGTCCGCAAATTACCCTGAACGCAAAAAGCAAAAAGCCTGACAACAAGCTTCTGATCTGGGTCTGCCGGATATGCCGGCGCTCAAATGCAACAAACAAACATTCATTAATTAAGGAGGAAGCGACATGAGAAACTTCAAGAAACAATTCAAGAAACATGGGCCTTCGCTACGCGCCGCGCTGCTCGCAACCGCCGCCGTGGCCGTATCGATCGCGCTGCCGGCAAAGGCCGCGGATGAGGTCACTGCGGATCGGCTGCTCAATGTGGACAAGGAGCCCGGCAACTGGGTTCACCACCACAAGGATTACTCCGCGACGCGCTTTTCCAGCCTGTCGGACATCAACAAAGGCAACGTCAAGAACCTCAAGGTCGCATGGACCATGCACCTTGGCGGCGTCGAGGGCGGCGGCATCTGGTCGCATGGCGGACTCGAAGGCACCCCGGTCGTCGAAAACGGCATGATGTACGTCACCGACGGATGGGGCTCGGTCTACAAGATCGACACCCATGGCGGTAAAGGCGTGCTGCTCTGGAAGATGGATCCGAAGACCGACCACGACTGGGCCGGTGCCGTGGCCTGCTGCGGCGTCGACAACCGCGGCGTGGCGCTGTGGGGCAATATCGTCATTTCTCACACGCTGGACGGCAGGTTGATCGCGACCGACAAGGAGACCGGTCAGGTCGCCTGGCAACGCCAGGTCGCCAATCCCGACAAGGGCGAGGTCGTCACCGGCGCGCCGCTGATCGTGAAGAACATGGCCATTACCGGCGTCGCCGGTGCGGAATACGGCATCCGCGGCTGGATCGCGGCGACCGATCTCACGACCCAGAAGGAGGTCTGGCGCACCCATACCATACCGGCCAAGGGCGAGCCCGGCGCAGACACATGGAAGGACGACAAGAACTCTTCCGCAAGCGGCGGAGGCTCGACATGGGTGACCGGCAGCTATGATCCGGCAACCAACACCATTGTCTGGGGCATCGGGAATCCTGGCCCGGACTGGGACAACGAGTATCGGCCCGGCGACAATCTCTATACCGACAGCTCGCTGGCGCTCGATGCCGATACCGGGAAGATCAAGTGGCATTACCAGCACACGCCCAACGATCCCTATGACTACGACAGCGTGGCGGAGAATGTGCTGGTCGACATCCCCGGACCTAGCGGTCCGCGGAAGCTTGCACTGGAAGCGGATCGCAATGGCTTCGCCTACGCGATCGATCGCACCACGGGCAAGTTCGTCTGGGGCCTTCCGTTCGTGAAGAAAGTCACCTGGACCAAAGGCCTCGACGCGGAGACCGGCAAGCCGATCGAGTATGATTCGAACAAGCCGGTGCAGAGCTATGTCGGGGCGGTTACACCCAGCCGCAGCAATGTGGAAACCGACATTTGCCCCGGCAACATGGGCGGCAAGAATTGGCCACCGACCGCCTACAATCCGAATCTCAAGCTCTGGTACATCCCCGTCATCGAAAGCTGCAATCACATCAAAGTCGAGACGATGACGCCGGACAAGCTGAAGGCGCGAGAGTTCTGGACCGGCGGTGGCCCGAGCCAGCCGTTCAAGATCACAGGCAGCGTGACGGCGATCGACGTGACGACCGGCAAGGTCGCGGGCAAGTTTGAAACGCCATTCCCGAATCTGGGCGGCGTTCTCGCGACCCCCGATCTGGTCTTCTCCGGTCAGCCCTCGGGCGAGGTCATGGCGCTCGATGGCAAGACGCTGGAGAAACTCTGGGAGTTCAACACCGGTGGCGGCGTGAATGCCCCTCCGATGACCTTCTCAGTCGACGGCAAGCAATATGTCGCCATCCTAGTTGGGCTCGGCGGTGCCTGGGACAAGTGGTTCATCGATGCGACGCCTGAGCTGAAGCGGATGCAGCCCGGATCGATGCTCTACGTCTTCGCGCTCTGATATGTCGCGCGCGGGCGGATCGGACCCTGATCCCTTCCGCCCGCCGCTCATTCCCAACCAGCGGGGATAGGCAAATGACACGACAACACAGGCTCCTCACGGGAGCCTTCCTTGCGCTCGTCTTCGCAACGGCTGCGACGGCGGCAAACGCTGCCGCCGCCGATCCGACCGACGCCGGCAAAGCCGTGTTCAAACGTGCCAACTGCTTCGGTTGCCACAAATGGCATGGCAATGGCGGCGGCGGCTATGGCGGCGATGCATTGTCGCTGCGCAAGACCGAGCTCACGCGCGAACAGATCATCGAGACCGTGGGATGCGGCCGGCCCGGTACCGGCATGCCGTTTTTCACCCGCGGCGCCTATGACACCGTCAAATGCTACGACATGAATCGCCAGGAAGCCGGCCAGCAAGTGCCCCCGGAGGCGAACATATTCCTGCGACCCGGCGACGTCGAAGCCGTCGCGGACTACGTCATCGCCCATATCAAGGGCAAAGGCGAACCGAGCTACGGCGAATGCGTCGAGTTCTTCGGCGATACATCGCGCGTCTGCGATGTCTACAAGACGCAGCAGCCGGCCGTCACCGAAACCACCAACCCGGGCCAACCGAAATGAGACCCTGGAGCAAATTTTTGCTGGTCGCGGCAGGCCTTCTGCTGGCGACATTGCAACAGGCTGCGGCCGAGGACTTGACCGGCAACGACCTGCGCGACATCAGGATCGGAATAGCCGTCACCGACCTCCCCTCCGCCGGGTATTCGGACTTTTCCTGCGCGGCCGATGCCGACCGTAAGATCTCCGGCTGGCCGGGCTGGCGCGACTGTCCCGCAGGCGCCGATGAGCTCCGGGCGATCCGGTTCGGCTTCGATCCGGCCACGAGCCGGGATGGCACGGTCGTTGCGGGTCACCCGGCCGTCCTGACGGCGCTGATCGACAATGCCGGTACGGTCGCTGGCCTCAAGATCGAGACCGATCCGAAGGCGAGACTCTACCTTCGCAAGAAAGCATTCCTGTTCGGTCCGCAGGTGAAAGCCCGCTATGGAGCCGATGGATGGGCCTGCACGCAGGCTCAGCCCGAAGCTGGCGAACAACCCGTCGGCGGCGTCTACCTCAAGGAGCGATGCACCAAGACGATCGAAGGACGCGCGCTCGTCATCGAACGCAGCCTGTTCCGCAAGGCCGGCGAGGACGAGAAGAGCTTTGTCGACGAAACGCGCGTCACGATCCTTCGATCGAGTTCGTAGCTTGCAATTTCTGATTCAAGATTTCAAACAGCGCTCTCTCCGGCGTCCCGGCGAATGCCGGGACGCCGGAGAGAGCGTTATCGTCCCGGAACAAGGGGTCGCATTCTCGCGGCGCGATGTGCCCGAGCTTTGCGGCATCTTTGACCCTCTTCATCAGCAGAGGGCGCAGGGAAAGCCGGGCGCCGATTGCACCCGCGGCCTCCCGTGCAACAAAAAAGCACGGGAGTAGGAAACCACAGGTTCAACCGGACGACTGCCGGCTTTCCCCGCGCGATGGTTTACGGCTTACTTCGCGCTCTCCTCGGTGACCGGGCTCTTTTGCCACCGTCATTGGCGTGATGCGCAGCATCATCGCCAACTTGACGCCAGCGTCGGGGCGCCAGGACCACACGACTTCGCCGTCCGCGTCAGCCACGTTCGTCTGTCGTGAGCTTTCGCGTCCACCGCATCTCACCGCAACGTTCGTGACGATCGCGAGCCGCCCCTCATCCGCCGTGAGACATGCGAAGTTAAACCAGTGATTTGCCCGACAAGTTAAGCGGAATATTTTTGTACCAAGGACTGGACGGCCCAAATCAGCTTGAAATGCTTTCGGAAATTGACCTTTGGCAGCATCCTTGCGGGGGGCACCGGACGGCGCCAAAGCAGGTCTGGATTCGTTCGATAGTTCGGATAAGGTTGCGACAATCGCAGAAAAATCAAAAACGCTCCGGGAGGACATGATGCTCGACACCACGAGTAACGCGCAGGTCCAGGTCTTTCTTGACAAGTTCGAAGCGGCCCTGGCGGCTGGCGATGTCGACGCCGCGATCGCGATGTTCGCACCGGAATGCTACTGGCGCGACCTCGTGGCCTTCACCTGGAACCTCAAGACCATGGAAGGCCGCGATCAGGTCCGCGAGATGCTCAGCGCCTGCCTTGCGCGCACAAAGCCCCATAATTGGAAAATCGCCGAAGGGGAAAGCGCGACCGAAACCGGCGGCGTCACCGAATGCTGGATCTCGTTCGAGACCGAGGACGCGCGCGGCTACGGCCTGATCCGCCTCCAGAACGGCCAGATCTGGACGCTGTTGACGACGATGGTCGAGCTGAAGGGTTACGAGGAAAAGGCGGGCTTCACCCGGCCGCTCGGCGCCCGGCACGGCGTCAATCCCGGCGCCAAGACCTGGAAGGAATTGCGCGACGAGGAAACCGAGCAGCTCGGCCTCAAGAGGCAGCCTTATGCGCTGATCATCGGCGGCGGCCAAGGCGGCATCGCGCTCGGCGCGCGGATGCGTCAGCTCGGCGTGCCCACCATCATTCTCGAGAAGAACGCCCGTCCCGGCGATTCCTGGCGCAACCGCTACAAATCGCTCTGCCTGCACGACCCGGTCTGGTACGACCATTTGCCCTACATCGACTTCCCGAAGAACTGGCCGGTGTTCTCGCCCAAGGACAAGATCGGCGACTGGCTTGAGATGTACACCAAGGTCATGGAGCTGAACTACTGGACCGGCACCACGGCCAAACGCGCCGACTGGGACGACGCCAACAAGCAATGGACCGTCGTCGTCGAGCGCGACGGCAAGGAGATCACGCTCAGGCCAAAGCAGCTGGTGTTTGCGACCGGCATGTCCGCCAAGCCGAACATGCCGCAATTCAAGGGCATGGACACTTTCAAGGGCGAGCAGCACCATTCCTCGCGCCATCCAGGACCCGACGGCTACAAGGGCAAGAAGGTCGTCGTGATCGGCTCGAACAATTCCGCGCATGATATCTGCGCGGCGCTCTACGAGGCCGGCGTCGACGTGACCATGGTGCAGCGCTCGACGACCCATATCGTGCGTTCGGATTCGCTGATGGAATCCATAGCCGACCTCTATTCCGAGCGCGCCGTCCGCGGCGGCATGACGACGGCGAAGGCCGATCTGATCTTCGCCTCGCTGCCCTACAAGATTCTGGATCAGTTGCAGAAGCCGGTTTACGACAAGATCCGCAAGGACGACGCCGATTTCTATGCGGGGCTGACCAAAGCCGGTTTCCGGCTCGACTTCGGCGACGACGATTCCGGGCTGTTCATGAAGTATCTGCGGCGCGGTTCGGGCTATTACATCGACGTCGGCGCCTCGCAGCTCATCATCGACGGCAAGGTCAAGCTGGTCGCGGGCCAGGTCGAGGAAATCACGCCTGACGGCGTCAGGCTCGACGACGGCAAGGAGCTGCCCGCCGACGTGATCGTCTACGCCACCGGCTACAACTCGATGAACGGCTTTGTCGCCGACCTCATCAGCCGCGAAATGGCCGACAAGGTCGGCAAGGTCTGGGGGCTCGGCTCGAATACGACCAAGGACCCCGGTCCATGGGAAGGCGAACAACGCAACATGTGGAAGCCGACGCAGCAGGAAGGCCTATGGTTCCACGGCGGCAACCTGCACCAGTCGCGCCATTACTCGCAATTCCTTTCCCTGCAGTTGAAAGCGCGGTACGAGGGCATCCCGACGCCGGTTTACGGCCTGCAAACCGTCCATCACAAGGCCTGAGCTTTAAGGCCTGAGCTTTAACGCCTAAGCTTCAAGCCCTAAGCTTTCATGGCACAGATGACGCTCGCGGGTTTGACTCCGGCGCATCAGTCAAAAACGAGAACGCCGGCTCAAAGCCGCTGCGTAGGGTCAGGGAGGACCGCATGACGATCTCACGCCGGAACTTCGCTCGTCTCGCTGCGACGAGCGGTGCTGCTGCCGTTGCCTCGCCCGCGTTTGCGCAAGGCGCAATCAAGTGGCGGCTCGCGTCGAGCTTTCCGAAGAGTCTCGAAGTTCTGTGGGGAGCGAGCCCGACGGTCGCCAAGTACATGAACGAGATGAGCGACGGCAAGTTCACCATCGATCCCTTTGCGGCTGGAGAGATCGTGCCCGGGCTGCAGGTGCTGGATGCCGTCTCGAACGGCACGGTCGAGTGCGGCCATTCCTACGGCGGATACTACATCGGCAAGAATCCCACGCTCATCTTCGACGGATCGCTTCCCTTCGGGATGACCCCGCGCCAGCACAATGCCTGGTACCTCTACGGCGACGGCAAGAAGCTGATGGACGAGGTCTATGACGGCATGGGCGTGGTCAGCATTCCGATCGGAAATACCGGCGGTCAGACCTTCGGCTGGTTCCGCAAGGAGATGAAGTCACCAGCCGATTTCAGCGGCATCAAGATGCGGGTTGCGGGGTTCGGCGGCAAGGTGCTGTCGAAGCTCGGCGTGATCCCGCAGCAGATCGCGGCCGGCGACATCTATCCGGCACTCGAGAAAGGCACGATCGATGCCGCCGAATGGGTCGGACCTTATGACGACGAGAAGCTCGGCTTCCACAAGGTCGCGAAGTACATGCACCTTCCGGGCGTGCTGGAGCTGGAGGCCAACACCGGTCTCTACATCAACAAGGCGAAGTGGGCCGAACTGCCGACGGCCTATCGGGCGATGCTGAAGGCGGCCTGCGCCTACGCGCTGATGGAAATGCTTGCCGGTTATGACGCGCGCAACCCCAAGGCGCTCAATCGCCTGGTCGCGGCCGGCGCACAGCTGGTGGTGCTCAACCCGGACATCCTGAAGGCGCTGCGCACGGCGCTCGAGCAGGTGCTCGATGAGGAGGGCGCGAAAAGCGAGCAATTCAAGCGCGTGCTGGAGAACTGGCGCGCCTTCCGCGCCGAGCAGCACCGCTGGTTCTTGATCGCGGACGCCCGTACCGAGATGTCGGTGTATGCGCTCACCGCCACCCAATCAAACCTTTGATAGGGAGATGATCAATGTGAGCGGTCGCCATCAGCGGCGCCGTGTATCTTGTCGCTGCAGGCATCGGGAGATATCTCAGTTGGGGTCCAAGCATGAACAAGTTGCGTTTCAACGCGGCGCTGCTCGCGTGTTGTGTGGTACTGATCGCATCACCTCAAAATCTTTGTGCGGCCGAGCTAAGACTTCTCGCGGGCGGAGCAATGGCGGGGATCTGGACGGAAATGAAACCGCAGTTCGAGCAAGCCTCTGGACACAAGCTTGATATTTTCTTCGGCACAACGCCCAATCTCATCAAGGAGGCGACTTCAGGCAAGCCATTCGATCTGGCGGTCGTCCCAGCCGAGGTTTTTCAGGACGCGGCGGCGCGGGCAAAATTCGCCGCCGGTCCGTCGATTGACATCACTCGTGTCGGCCTCGGCGTCGCGGTTCGTTCCGGCGCCGCAAGGCCGGATATCAGCACGCCTGAGGCCTTAAAGGCAGCGTTGCTGAAAGCGGACTCGGTTGCGTCGATTCCCGAAAGCGCCACCGGCTATTCCATCGCCAGAGCCTTCGAGCGCATGGGCATCACCGAGCAGATGAAGGCGAAGATGAAGGCGCAGCCGAACCCTGCGCAAGTCGTCGCAGTGGTCGCCAAGGGTGACGCTGAACTGGGCCTGTTTCTCATCAATGTTCTCACCGCCCCCGGTCTGGAGGTCGTGGGTCCATTTCCCGCCGAAGTGCAGGAAAACGTCGTATTCACTGCAGCAGTCGCGTCGGATGCGGAGAATAGCGCCGCCGCAAAGGCCCTCATCGAATATCTGAGGGGCCCCTTTGCAACTGCCATCATCAAATCGAAAGGCATGAATCCCGGCTAAGGCGGCCCGTAAGTCTCGCCGGACAAGGGATCGGCACGTCCACCATGAAACGAACCGAGCGACAACTTCTCCTGATCGTCTTCGCGCTGTCCAACGCCACGCCGAATGCCGCGCTGGCCATAGACCGGCAGGCTGAGATCGAGCACTGCAAGGCGGTCTTTCAGAACGTCGCACCGCTGGTGCGCGCCGGCGAGAGCGTTTCGGCCGCTCGTGGCGGCTCGAATTTACGCCACTGCCTCTGGCTGCAGCGAAGGCTCAAGCAAAAGACACCTGCTTCGCCTTAAGGCATGTACGCTTAGTTTGGCGCCTTTTTCTTTCGGCTCGCGCCCTTCAAAGCGCTTGCCGAGGCTGTGACTGATCCATCGGTCATTTGAAGACAGGTCAAGAGGTCGACATAGCTCACGTCGCCGGCGGCCGTCGCCTCTCCCTCACACTGGGCCCTGATCGTCGGGGAGTACGAAGACCAGATCGGGCCCAATTGTTGTTGCGCCGAGTTCTCGTCGCTCATGCACTTGTTGAAACTTTGAGGCAAGTCCAAACCCATCTCCCTATCGGCTTCCACCGACTTTCTGCAGGTCGCTTCGACGTTGAGTCTTGGGACGCCATCGGCAACAAGCCTCAACAATTGACGACCCGCGGCAATTGCCACGATCGTGTCGTCGCCTGCCACGACAACGATGTTTGGCCTGGACTGTTGTGCGACGGCCGGAGTGCAGGCGGCGGCCGAGACGGTCAAGAAAGTGGCGAAGAGACCAAGCCATCTTATTCCCCTCATAGGCGCTCTCCCTTTCCGTGCCAGTGGCGTAAACCTCAACAACGCTCCAGTGATTAGCTCATCCCGAAAAGCACCGGGCCGAGACGCTCGTTGAGCACAGGACATTGCCAACAAGCAGGCCGGGTCGCCTATGCGAATCCGGCAGACAGCGGGCCCCTTTGTCCACCTGCGCCGGCACCATCCCGGTTCTGGTTTCGCGGACTGCGCCGGTGTCAGGGGAGTGTGTCTGGCGGAGTGTGTCTTGGGGCGTAAGTGTCTCGGGCGAAAAAAACTAAGTCCCCGAGTGTGAATCGGTTCATAGCGCGAACGCCGGCAGCGATCCATCTTGCTGCTTTAGGATAACCAAATGCGCGATCGAACTGCCATTCCAAGACCACCGGCCGGCGAGCTACAGGCGCTGAAAAGCCAAGGCCGCGACCTGCGAATCGATGTATGCCGGGGTATCGCGCTGTGGTGCATCTTTCTTGACCACATTCCCAACAATATCGGAAGTTGGTTGACCCTTCGGAATTATGGCTTCAGCGATGCCGCAGAAGTATTCATGTTTGTCTCGGGTGTCACCTGCGCCCTCGCCTACGGCAATGCACGCAGCCGTGAGGGCTGGAACGGAGTGATCAGCCGATCGCTCCGGAGAAGCTGGGACATTTATGTTGCATTTCTGCTGCTCACGTTCGCCAGCGTCATCCTGGTTCACCTTGTAGGCGGCGGCCCTTGCGCCGACGCCAACAACACGCGCATTCTGTTGGACCAACCCGGCGCGACGCTCGCGCGCGCGGCGATCCTGCAATACCGTCCGGCCAATACCGACGTATTGCCGATCTTCGTGCTGCTTCACCTCTTGTTCGCGCCGTTGCTGTGGCTGCTGCTGCGGATGCCGAACGTCACGCTTGCCGCCTCGCTGGCGCTTTATGGACTCGTGCGTATCTTCGGCTGGACTGTCCCGGCGTGGCCCAACAGCCACTGGGCGTTCAATCCGATGGCCTGGCAGCTGCTGGTCGTGCTTGGCGCGTGGTGGGTGATCGAGGGCTGGAAACTCCGGCCGTGGGCGACGTCACGCACGGCGCTTATCCTTGCCGGGCTATATCTGCTGTTCAGCTTCGTCATCGCCTTGAGCTGGCGTTTCGAACCGCTGCAAGTGCTGGTCCCAGAGGCGCTTGCGACGCTGCTTGATCCATTGGACAAAGCCAATCTCGATCCATTACGACTGCTGCATTTTCTGGCCATAGCGGTCTGGGCGGCATGGTTGGTGCCTCGCAATTGGCGAGCGCAGTCGAACCCGGTGATGCAGTGCGCGATCCAGTGTGGCCAGAACTCGCTGCCAATCTACTGCCTCGGCGTTCTGCTGGCGTTCGCCAGCCATTTGGTGCTGCTCGATGTCTCGAACGGGCTTGCGATGCAGATCGCGCTGAGCGCGACCGGCATCGTGGCGATGATCGCGGCTGCAAAGCTATTGAGCCTGATCAGCACCAAACCCAGGCAGCCATCGGCAATAGACAGCACGCATCTGCGTGAAGACCAGCGCACGATCATGTCTCGATCCGCGGCCGATAGTGTCTGATACACGCGGTGAGCACGACAGTCCGTCATGCCCCGAGCAGCCAGCGCAAGGACAAACAGGCCTGCCGTCCGGTCACCGTGCCGTATCTCGCATCCTGCACGCCGCCAATCGCCAAAATGTGCTCCCCACGGCATGAGGACAGAATGGTCATCCCGGCTGGTCATCAGGCCTGCTCTTCCAGCGCCTCCGTTCCGATTGAATCGGAACGGAGGCTAGAGCCTTTTCCGTTCCGATTGAATCGGAACGGAGCTCTAGTTTCTTGTTTTGACGCGTTTTCTTCACGCGAACCGGTATCCACTTCGCTGGAAAACGCTCTAGTCCCTTTTGACGCGTTTTCCTCACGCGAACTGGTGCCCGCCCCGCGTCCAGTGCGGGGCAGGCTTTCGCTCGAAGACGCTCTAGCGGCTTTCCGCGCAAGCCAGCGCGCCCGATACCGCTTCAAGGCACGAAGCGACCTCGGGGCGACCACTTGGAGCGCGAGAGAAGCAGCTCCGGCTATCAGCCCCTTGACAACGTCAAATGCCAAATCGGGCAAGAAATACTCCCACATGACCCCTGCGTCCTTCTTCACAGGGGCACCGCCGGGCAGCGTGGGGAGAAAACAGAATCGAAAAAGCCCCGTCCGTCGCCGGCGGGGCCCAGAAAATCCCTGTGCGCGATCGTCAGCGCACGCGAAACCTCTTTGGTTCACCCGCTCAAGGTGGACTCAAGAATAAGAGAAATGCAATCCATTACCGTCCAATGGAAACCGCGCATAACCAATCTCCTCAATGCCGGCTGCTTTTCGCAATGCCAGCGATGGGCCGTACATAGGCACGCCGAACGGCTCCTGTCTGTGAGCTAATTCACATTGCCGAGGCGCCGCGCCACAAAAACGCGGGGCTGTCGCGATTGTGCGCCGGGAAAATTTCCCTTGAAAAGGCCTCGTTCATGCTGCCCTGAGGCGCTTGCGATTATTGGATCGCGGATTGAAGCAGCTGGCGCTGCGCGAAATCCGCAAAGGGGCCGGGCCGGGCAATCAGCTCGTCGAAGCTTCCCATCTGCACGACCTTGCCCGCCGTCAGCATGATAATCCGATCCGCCTTGCGCACCGTGCTCAGCCGATGTGCGATCACAACCCTGGTGATGGCGAGCCGATCGAGCGACGTCGCGACGACCGACTGGGTCTGATTGTCGAGCGCGCTCGTCGCCTCGTCGAACAGAAGGATGCGTGGCGAGCGGGCCAAGGCGCGCGCAATCATGATGCGCTGACGCTGTCCGCCGGACAAGGTATTGACTCCCTCCGACACCAGCGTGTGCATTCCCATCGGCATCTGGACGATATCGGCGTCCAGCGCGGCCAGCCGCGCGGCCTCCCAGGCTTTCTCGATCGGCAAGTCGATGCCGCCGCAGATGTTGTCGTAGAGGCTTCCCGTTGCGAGCTTGGTATCCTGCAGCACCACGCCAAGCTGGCGCCGCACCGCACTGATGTCGAGCGTGTTGAGCGCCTTGCCGTCGAAAAAGACGGTTCCCGTCTCCGGCTTCTCGAAGCCGAGCACTAACCGCAACAGCGATGACTTGCCGCTGCCTGACGGCCCGACGATCGCGACATACTCGCCCGGAGGGATTTTCAAGGTCACATCGTCGAGCACCGGCGCGCCGCCCTCCGCATAGCGGAAGGTGATGCCGGAAAGCTCGATCTCTCCCGACAGGTCTCCCGGCGGCCGTCGATCATCCGATATTTCCGCCGCTGCTGAAATCAGCGGACGCAACCGGTTGAGATGAGGGATGGCAACCAGAGATTCGCTGACGCTCGATGCCCAGCTGCCAATCGCGGCCATCGCCTGCCCAAAGGCCGCATTGAAACCAAGGAAGGCACCAAGGTCGAGCAGCAGCCGGCTGTTCGTGTAGGCGGCAACCCCGAAAACAACCATCGTCGCCAATGTCGGGTACGATGTCTCGAACACGCCGAGCGCGTTGGCGACCCGCTGGGACCTAATGAAATAGCTTTTCTGGACTGCGAATTGCCTCGACCATAATGCGAACGCGCGGCTCGCCGCATTGGCCACCCGAAGCTTGCCAACGCCTGCGATCAATTGCAGCACCAACCCGCCAGTCTTGCCTTGCAGGTTGAAATGCCGGTTCTCGTAGTAGACGCGCATTGCGCTGGCGGCAATGATCACGGCGGCGCGCACCAATGTCAGCAACAATGCGATGGCGCCCAGCCTGAGGTCATAATAGAGCATCAGGCCAACGGAAAAGACGCTGAACAGAGATGCCGTCAGACCGCGCAGCGTGCGTCCAGTGACGATCCTGCGGACCGCATCGATGCCCATCGCACGATCGACCAGATCGCCCGTGGTGTAGTTGCGGAACAGCGCAGTGGGCAATCTGAGGAGCCTGTCGATCAGGGCCGCCTGGAGCTTGGAATCGACGAGACCTTCGAGCCTCAAGGTCACCAGTCCCTGCATTGTCTGCAGGCCTGCCATTGACACGGCCGTCGCGACGAGCGCGAGCGCGCATACGATCAGCTGATCGATTTCAGTGCGGGGTATGACTGACGTGACGAGGAAATTGGTGAGCAGCGGCGGGATCAGCGACAACAGGCCCATGGCGAGGATCAGGAGCGCGGTGCGGACCAGGCTGCCACTGAGCCCCACCATCGAAACGGCGAGCAGATCCCGATAGCGAAGCGGTCGCGACGGCAAGGCCGGATAGAAGGCCGCGGCCTCCGGCGCCAGGTCCTTGGCAAGCGAAGCGCCGACCGACTGTCTTGCTCCGCGGCCGGGATCAACCATCGTGTAGCCGGCGCGGCGATCGCGGACGAGCGCGACCGCATTGCCTTGCGCTCCGTGCCAGGCGACGAGCGGTCCGACGTCGCGTGTCCACCATTTGTCCCGCAGCTGCACGCGGCGAACCCGCAGACGCGCCGAGCGCGCAATCTCAAGAACGTCGCGAAAGGCCTGCCCGGCGGCGGCCGATCGATTTGAAAAAGGAACCGGCGCTCCGACTGCTGCGCCAACGATGCGGCAGCTCAAAAACAAGGGATCGGCGTGGCTCAATTCCGTTTGCGCAAGAGCGGATTGTCCGAGAGCGGGTTGTCCAAGAGCGGAAGTCCCGACCACGGTCTCGGCGAGACGATGAAACGATTCGACTGTTTGCGTGTGCGTCAGCTCGCTCCGCTGGGAAAGCCGCTGCCGCTCTTCGGCGGCGACCCGCGCAAGACCATTCTCAAGGCCCGCGACGATCGCGAGGTGGAATCGGTCGATCGCCGGCCAGAGAACAGGCAGCTCGGGCGTGCTCGCATCCGCAAGCATTGTACATCCCGCTGGTCCCGCTTCGATCCAGAGTCCGGCGATCAGTGGTACCGGCAGATCGCCCGGAACGAATTCCGGTCCGAGCCCGATCAGATTGGCCTTGCCCGCCACGACACGCGCCCAGCCAACGCTGCGCATGGGGCCGCGACGGCGCTCGCCAGGCTGCATTTCGCTGGCCTCACCGACGGCGAGCTCCTCTACCATCCCGGGAAATCCCGGGGAGATCACCAATTGGGCCAGGCGGGTCACCCAGCGGGCGATCAGATCAGTGGACGCAATGCGCGTGCGCGGCAGACGCGTCAGCTCCGCGCCGGATCCTCCCACCGCGACGATTTGAAGTCGCTTGCCTCTGCACGCGGTTTGCAGATCCAGGATGATTTCACCGGCTTCGATCCGAAACAGATGATGCCGGCGACGATCATGCGGGCTTCCAGCGTCAACCGCGAAGACGTCGACATGCCCTGCCTTGACCTCAAGCACTTGTTCGCGGTCATCGAGCAGCCTCGGATGACGCGGGTCGAGCAACACGCGCTCGCACCGATCGGCGGAGGCTGCGCTCGGCGAAAGCTGCTCGTTGGTCGGCAGATCACTCATTCGCTCGCCACAAGCTTTGCGTAAGGGCCCTTACGATCCACGAGGACTTCATGCGTGCCCTGCTCGACGATCCGGCCGCGTTCGATCATGATGATTTCGTCGCAGTCGCGGATCGTGCTCAGGCGATGGGCGATGATGATGCAGGTGCAGCCGCGCCGCCGCAGATTGTCGTCGATTGCCTTCTCGGTGATCGGGTCGAGCGCGGCAGTCGCCTCGTCCAGCACGAGGACCGAGGGGTTGCCGACAAGGGCGCGCGCGATTTCGATGCGCTGCCGTTGCCCTCCGCTGAAGTTGGTGCCGCTTTCATTCACGTGACAATCGTAGTTCCCCGGCCGCGTCGCGAGGTCCTGATGGACAAGCGCATCTTGAGCCGCGGCAATCAACTCCTTCTGGCCGATCGTGGAATCCCAGAGCGTGAGATTGTCCCGTGCACTTCCCTCGAACAGAAAAATATCCTGATCGACGTAAGAGACGGAGTTCGCAAAAACCTGCGAAGGAATATCCGCCAATCTTCGTCCGTCGAACAGAATTTCGCCGGACCACGGCTTGTAGAGACCGCAGATCAACTTGCCCAGTGTCGACTTTCCGCTTCCGGACACACCAACCAGCGCGACCCGCGATCCCGCGGGGATGACGAGGGAGAAATCGGGCAGCAAAGGCGTCTCCAATGCCGAATAGCCGAAGCTGATATGTCTCAGCTCGACCCTGCCCGCAAGCTTGGGAGGGAATTCGCCGATCGCGATGTCGCCGCCCGTCTGGGGTGACAGCGGATATTTGTAAACATCCTCGAGCCTTTCCAGGGAGCCTTTGATGGTTTGCAGGCCGCCAAAGTAGTTCACGAGATTTGCAAACGGCTCCGAGAAGCTCATCGCCAGAGATTGGAACGCGACCAGACTGCCGAGCGTAAGCGAGCCCTGAATGACCCTCCAGCCGCCCACGCCCAATATCGTTGCGACCGTCAGGCCGGAAAGCAGGGTCGGGATCAGATCGAGAAAGACGGCGGATGCGCCAAGCTGCTGCTCTGCATTCAATGTCTTGGCCTGAAATCCGGACCATTGGCCGAATGCATCGTCTTCCAGCCCGCTTGCCTTGACGGTTTCAATCGTTCGCACCACGCTCACGGTCGCGCTGAGCAGCTTGCCCTGCTCCAGCGACAGACGGTAGCTGAGGTCCTGCCGCCGCCTGGCGACAACGCGCAGCAGCAGGACATTGAGCAGAGAAATTAAGACGCAAAGCACGGCCAGCGGGATGTCATAAACGGCCATGGCCGCGGCAAACAGCAATACCGAAATCAAGCTGAGCGCGTTCGCCGCAATGCCGCTCGACAGCAGGCGGGCGATCCGCTCGTTGGCCTCGACGCGGTTCGCAATGTCGCCGGCATGACGCTGGGTGAAGAATTCGAGCGGCAGAGCCAACACCCGCCAGAGAAAGCGGCTGGTCATGACAACCGCGAGCTTGGCCTGCAGCCTGGTCAGGAGCGATTGACGCATGATCGTCAGCGCGGCCCGCAAGACCGCGGTGAGCGCCATCCCGATCAGCAGCGGCGCCAGCCAGCTTCGCATGTGCTGGATCAGGATGTCATCGACAAAGATCTTGGAGAAGCCCGCGGCGACGACGTTTGGCAGCACCAGCGCAATGCTGAGCAGCACGAGCAGCGTCACCGCAGTCTTCGACTCGCGCAGTTCGCGCAGCAATATGCGCGCCCCTTGCGGCTTGCTGCCGATCCGCTTGAACGTTTCACCTCGTTCAAAGGCCAGCACCACGCCGGTGAACGCCCGATCGAGCTCCTCCATATCGATCCGATAGCGGCCGGAGGCCGGGTCGTTGAGATAGGCGCGCTTGCCGTCGATGCCCTCCAGCACCACGAAATGATTGAAATTCCAATGCAGGATGCACGGCATCGGCAGCTGGCCGAGTGCAGATGGCTCGACGCTGTAGCCCTTTGCCGTAAGTCCATACCGGCGCGCCGCCCTGAGAATATTGCTCGCCTTGCTTCCATCCCGCGAGACGCCGCAGGCGATACGAAGCTCCTCCAGCGGGACCCAGGCGCCGTGATGGGCAAGCAGGATCGCAAGCGCAGCCGCCCCGCATTCGACGGCTTCCATCTGCAGGATGACAGGCGTGCGCGTGATCCGTCGCGCCCCCCGTCCGGGACGACGCAAACTTCCGCGGCTGGCTTTTGGGCTGGCGCGACTATCCATCAATTCCAGTGATGTGTTTGATAAGCGGTATGATCAGATCAAGCGGACGCTGACGCCGGGTCGTGATCTCCGCGCGTGTCAGAGTTCCGCTCGTGAGATGGATTTTGGGTCCATCGCCAACGGCCCAGCGATAGCCGGTCTCCGTCGACGCGTCTTGTTCGATAACGACGGTGGCGGCGTATGGCGCGCCTTCACGGGAAAAGCGCGTCACCAGACTGTCGTTGTGAAGCACGGCGGCCATGCCCTGCGGCGTCATCGGAAAATCGGAGACGGTTTCGACCTTGCCCAGCATCATGCCGAATTCCTCGCGCTTCACTGTGCTGGGCTCGAGGTTCACCTGCATTCCCGGCTTGACCTTCTTGCCCTGCTCGGCGGGGATATAGATCACCGCCTCGAGATTGCTGCCCTCGCTTTCGATTGCAACCACCGGCGTGCCGACCGCGAGCACCGAACCGGGCGAAATCTTCACTTCCACCACGCGGCCCTCGATGGGGCTGCTGACTTGCGTGTTCTGGTTGAGCGTCTCCGCTGTTGCGGTCGCCTTCCGCTGGGCTTCGTTGAGCGCGAACTCCGATTCGCGCATTTCGCGATCCCGTTGGGTCTCCAGATCGGTCTTCTGCGACCTCAGCTTCAGAATTTCGTTTTGAGCATCCTCCTTCCGCTGCTGCGCAGAGGTGAGTTCCTGGCGCCTGTCTTCCAAGTTTTTGCGCGTCGTGTATCCCTTGGCTAACAAGCTCTCGAGATTCCTGACGTCCACCGTCAGATACTCGACGCGCTGCTGGGTCGCCTTGATGACCTGGTTCAGCGCGTCCTCCAGCTTGACGAAGTTCTGGCTTTTCGACGCCAGCTCGATCCTTACTCTTGACACCAGCACGGCGTTCGCACGCTCACGCTCATGGAAAACGGCGACCGCCTCATTGTGCTGTTGTTCGATGTCGGTCTGGACGATCTGGGCGATGACTTGCCCGCGAACGACGTGGTCCCCCACCGCAATCGAAACCGAGGAAAGCCGGCCCGCAGCGGCGGATACGGCGTCCACGACCCGGCCGCCATTGCTGACCAGGATCCCATCGCCGGAAACGCGCGTGGGAATCCGTCCGACGATGCCCCAACCGATCGCAGCAACCAGTGCAAGGGCGATCACAGCCGCCACGATCCAGTCGGACGGCTTGGTAATGACGACCAGATGATCCAGTTGCTCGGGCGATGCGGCACGATCCAATGCCGCCGCGCGAAATACACGTTGCGGGGCGCTGGCCATCCTCCTATTCTCCCCTTGCCTTAGCTTGTCCGGACAACGGCATAATATGCTGTCGGCGATCCATCAAATTGGCGACTTGTCGAAGAATTGCGTAGTTTGGAAAGAATATTGGGTCAGTATTGCATAAGTGCGGACGCCGAACAATAAAGCGCCCCTTCATGCAAGCGAAAGAACGCCTGCGGATGTGTGAGCCACTTATCAGAACCAGGCCTTCCGCCGCTCGGCTGGCGCAGCTAAGCTTGCTGACGGTCAGCCTGCTGGTCGCCCTGCTCTCACCGATCGCCGCGAATGGCGGCGTCCTGTCCGAAGACGATTTGAAGAAGGCTGAGGCCCTCAAGCCGCTCTTTGCCACGCTGATGAACGATCTTGTCCAGACCGCAAAGCGATCCGACATGGCAGGCGGCGATGTCAGCTGCATCAATTCGGCCATCCAGGAGCTCCTGCAAATCTCCGACGAGCTCGAAAGCTACGAATATCTCATCGCCATGGACAAGGACATTACGGGCTTCGGCGACAACAACCCGATGCGCGATATCGTCAAGTTTGCCGCCGACAAGAGCAACGCGATCCTCACCAGCGAACGAAAGCGCCTGGTCCAATTATCCGAGCAATGTGCGCGCTTCCCTGTGGCGGCAGGCAAAACCCAGCAGGTGCTTCAGGTCATCGACACGACCACCGGCATCTTGGCGGCGATCCGGGATCAACTCTAGCAGGTTGTCGAATCGGAGAACGACGTTCGAGGCGCGCTCGATTGCCGGGCGCGCGTCGATCGCAGGCTGGCTCCTTGCAAGTTCGATCGTCATCATTGCAAGTCTCCTCGAGTTGCTGAGCGGCCCACATGGATGCGGCCGCGCCCCTGCTAGTCCCAGAGGAAGTCGGTCTCTGTGACCTGCTGCACACCCGCTTCTTGTCGTGGCATGTTGTGCAGTGCAGCGCGCAGCAAAATCGCAAAGGCAGGCTTTCTTTCAAAACTTGGAGCGCGATAAGTTGTGGATTGTCTGCACATGAACTCCGCGCAAACGCGTCCCGCGTTTGTTGGTCAAGGGAGGACCGGTATCCACCCCTCGGGTCTTCGCCCGAGGGCGTGCTTTTCCGGATCATGCTCCAGGGCCGTTTCGGTTCCGATTGAATCGGAATGAAAGGCTCCAACAGCGGCGACGAGGGCCGCGCTCCGGCAACACATCCGGCAACATATAGAGAAAAACACATGAATAAACGCATGGAGAATAAATCGACCTAAAGCACAAGGAGGAGCGCCTATGACAATGACGGCTGAGATGCCCGGTCAAGTGCCGTGGTGGAAAGAGCCCACCAAGGATCAATGGGTCGCATGGATCGCCGCGTGGCTTGGTTGGACCCTTGACGCGTTCGATTTCACGATCTTCCTCCTGATCATGGTGCCGATCGCGGAGACGTTCAACGTGCCGCTGATCGAGGTGACAGCCGTCTTCACCATCACCCTGTGGCTGCGACTGGTCGGCGCCGTCGGCTCCGGCTGGCTCGCCGATCGCATCGGGCGCAAGGCGCCGCTGATGATCTCGATCCTGTGGTACTCGATCTGCAACCTCCTCGCTGGGCTGGCGCCGAGTTTCGCGCTGCTCTTTCTCTTCCGTGCGCTGCTTGGGATCGGCATGGGTGCGGAGTGGCCCGCCGGTGCCGCGCTCGCGATGGAGTCGTGGCCGGCGCGCTCGCGCGGCCTTATGAGCGGCGTGCTGCAGGGGTCCTGGAGCATCGGCTTCTTGATGTCGAGCGCCGCCTATGGGCTGCTCTACGACAAGATCGGATGGCGCGGCCTGCTGATCCTCGGCGTTCTGCCGGCTTTGGCGGTGGTGTGGATTCGCATCTATGTCAAGGAACCGAAGGTGTGGGTGGAGAACCGTCGCATTCAACGCGAACAGCGGCAGGAATTTCGAGCTCCGCTGCTCGAGATCTTCCGCCTGCGCATCCTTGGCAACACGATCATGGCATGCCTGTGGATGGCAAGCGGCTTCGTGATCTACTACTCGGTCTACGGCATGTTCGCCACGCACCTGCAGAAGGATCTGCATCTGGGCGCGGCGATGGTCGCGATGCCGATCGCAATGGCCAACCTGGTGGCGTTCCTGGCGAGCGGTTTCTGGGGCTTCGTCGCGGATATATTGGGCCGCAGATGGGCGATGATCATCCCGGCGGCGATCGGCGCCTTCATCACGCCGTTCTACCTGTTCCCCGAGTCCTATCCCATGGTGGCCGGCGCCTTCATCCTGCAGGGCGCGTTCCTTGGCGCGATCTATGGACAGAACCCGTCCTATCTGACGGAGCGCTTTCCGACCGAGGTGCGGGCGACCGCATCGGGCTTCTGCTACCATCAGGGAGCGATCTGGGCGGGCTTCACCGGGCCGGTGCTAACCTACTTTGCTCTCAACCAGCCACACGGCTTTGCCGTTCCGATGCTGATCTCGACAACCGGCGCCGCGATCGCGTTCGTCGTCACCCTGCTGTTCAGCCCGGAGACCCGAGGCAAGGAGCTGGTTTCGCAGCTCACCTTGGTGGAGTCTCCCGCGTAACCACGTCCGCGGCCGTCCTTAGGGCGGCCGCGGTCTCATGCCAGACGATGATAAGGACGCAGGACGGCGCGCGGCGCAATGCCGCCAGCCGTGCGTGCCATAAGGCTGTCGTTGCTCAATCCATGTCACGAAAGGCGTGACCGTCAGCCTCGATCCGCTTCACAAGGTCTGCCGGCAGCTCGCCTTGCGCCGCAGTGCCATCAAACGACCATTCCCCGGGGTTTGCCAGATCGGGAAGCCCCGCCCCCTTGCGCACATAGAGGCCGACACTCGGCTTTTGCGGATTGATGTAAAGATCGTACTCCTGCATTGAGATGCCTCCTCTTCCGTTTCGATATAGACTGATCCTGACGGATATCAGCCAGCAATCAGGTCACTCCTTCTTTGCCGGCTGATGACGCCGTCAGCAGTCCACCGGTTGATTCCAAGCGGAGCAGGTCGTGACAAATCCGTATGAGATTCTCGGCGTCGCCCCGACGGCCTCTTCCGCGGATATCCAGAAGGCATACCGCAAACTGGCGAAGAAATTACACCCCGATCTTAATCCCGGTGACAAGGCCGCCGAAGAGAAGTTCAAGGAAGTCGTTGGCGCATACGATCTGCTCGGCAATGCCGAGAAGCGGAAACGCTTTGACAATGGTGAAATCGACGCGACCGGCGCCGAGCGGCCGCAGCAGCATTTCTATCGGGATTTTGCCACGTCGGATCACGCTCATCCCTACACGAACAATTCCGGCTTTGCCGATTTCATGGATGAGCAGGACGCTCTCGCCGAGCTTTTGAGGCGCAGCGAAAGGGCACGCGCGAACCGGCGCGGACAGGATCTGCACTACCGGCTCCCGATCGATTTTGTAGAGTCAATCACGGGGGCGAACAAGCGTCTGACACTGCCGGATGGCGGCACGCTCGACGTGACAATTCCGCCCGGCCTGGTCGATGGGCAAATCCTGCGCCTGCGAGGCAAGGGAGCGCCCGGCACGGGGACGGGAGGGCACGGGGATGCCCTGATCGAGGTGGAGGTCCTGCCCGACCGTCGCTTCACGCGCGAGGGCGACGACATCTCGCTGGAAGTGCCGATCTCGCTTTCCGAGGCCGTGCTTGGCGGACGGATTCGCGTTCCGACGCCGACCGGGGACGTGACCATGACGGTGCCGAAGGGATCGAACACCGGCACGACCATGCGCCTGCGAGGCAAAGGCGCGCCCCGCCATGGCGGAGGTCACGGCGATCAGTTCGTCAAGCTGAAAGTGGTCCTGCCCAAATCTCCCGATCCCGAGCTCGAGGCCTTCGTTTCGAGCTGGGAAAGAGGAAAAACATTCAACCCGCGTGAGGATAGCATATCATGATCATGAACAAGCAGGAGTTCCTGACCAGTGCAGGCCTCCAGATGCAGACGCTGGACTATTGGCTCGAGCAGCGCTGGCTTATTCCGGATCAGAGTGCCGCCGGGATGAACTTCTCGGATATGGACGTTGCGCGCGCACATCTTATCGGGAATCTGAAAACCGATTTCGGCGTCAACGACGAGGGCGTCGACATCATTCTCCATCTGCTCGATCAGCTCCACGGCCTGCGCCGGGCGCTCGACCAGATGCACAAGGATCTTTAGACACCAAACGAAAAGGCTAGGTCGATGAACGCGATCTGTACCGCGGTCCATCGACCTGCTTCCTTTTCCACCCGCATCCTATTTGTTACGGCGTCACGATGTTGAACCAGAAATACTGGTTCAGATTGACCAGATAGCTCATGAACTCGCCGAACTTGGCCTGGTCGCCGGCAAACTTGACCTGCCCGCCCTTGACCGCATCCTCGAACGCTACTTGCTTGGTCAACACCTTGGTCAAGGTGCCGCGATCCACGGTGACGGTCACATCGGCCTTGGCGTCGGTGTAATCGGGCCAATGATTGAGCACGGAGTTCTCGAGGAAGAGCGCGTGCTTCTCATTGATGTCAGGGAATATCCAGTTGATCGTCAGCGTCTTGCCCTCCGCCTTTTTAGCGTCGAGCTGCACGCCCATGTATCCAAACAACAGCTCCGGCGACATGCTGGCGACAACGTCGGCACTTGCCGGCGTGCCTGTCGCCTGTTTCCTGACGCCGTGCCGAAGTTCATCGGCGCCACTCAGATAGAAGTTGCGCCAGGGGCCGGATTCCGCCTGATAACCCATCTGTTCCAGAATATCCGCCTGGAGATTCTTAGCCTCCTGATTATCGGGCTGGGCAAACACCAAGTGGTTCACCAGCTCGGCACCCCATCGGTAGTCACCCTTCTGGAATGCCTCGCGTCCCAGCTTCATGACAGCGTCGGGACCGCCCATTGCCGCGACATACTTGGCCGCGACTTCAACGGGTGGGAGCGGATTCAGAGTCGCCGGGTTGCCGTCGAAATATCCCAGATAATAGTTGTAAACCGCACGCACATTGTGGCTCTGGCTGCCATAGTAACCCCGGCCCGCCCAATGATTAGCGAGCGATTGAGGAAGCGTCACGAGGTCCGGCAGCTCGTTCATGGTGTAACCCATGTTGGCGTAGTGCAGCGTCTGGTCATGCATGAATTTGTAGACGTCGCGCTGCACCTTGATCAGCTGCGTGATCTCGGCGTTCCCCCAGGTGGGCCAATGGTGCATCGTGATCTGCACCTCATAGCGGTCTCCCCACATTTGAATGGCCTCGTTCAGGTACCTCGGCCACAGCCGCGCATCGCGCGTCTTGGCGCCGCGCAATGTGTAGAGATTGTGCATGGTATGCGTGGCATCCTCGGCCGTATTGATGAGCTTGAACTTCGGCAGGTACCACATCATCTCCGATGGAGCCTCCGATCCGGGCGCCATCAGGAACTCATACTCGATGCCGTCGATGACCCGCTTCTCACCCGTCTTGGTGATGAGGTCGGTCGGCGCAATCAGCGTGACCGTGCCGCTCGATGTCGTGACGCCCAACCCGGCAGTCACCATGCCCTGCGGGCCTGGCGCAACCAGATTGCCGTACATGTAGGACGCACGGCGTCCCATTGCGGTCCCCGCGAAGAGATTCTCGGCGACGAAGTTTTCAAGAAAACCTTCCGGCGCAAAGATCTTGACCTTGCCCGACCTCACGTCCGCCTCGTCCACGATGCCCCGGACGCCGCCCGCGTGATCGACATGAGAGTGCGAATAAATGACGGCCACGACGGATTTCCTCGGCCGGTTGTGGTAGTAAAGCTCGAGCGCGGCGCGCGCGGTTTCCGCTGATATCAGGGGATCGTAGATCGTGATGCCCTGCTCGCCCTCGACGATCGTCAGGTTCGACAAGTCCGCCCCACGCACCTGATAGACACCGGGGACCACTTCATAGAGGCCAGCGTCCATCAGGAGCTGCGCCATGCGCCAAAGGCTGGGATTGACGGTGTCGGGCGCGGCCGCACCATCCTTGATGAAACCGGTGAACTTCGAGAGGTCCCAAACGGTCCTGCCGTTCTTGTCCTTGATCACACCGTCGTCCGGAAGCCGCGCGATCAGGCCGCGCTTGGCGTTTGCGAAATCAGCCTCGTCCGACCATGGCAGCGAGGCCGTCGCGTTCTTGTTGAACTCCAGCGTGGACGGTGACGCCGGCCCGCCGGCGGTCTGCGCCTGCGCCATCGCAGTGGCCAGCGCCAGGACCAGGACCAGGGCCAGTCCTGCTGCCGCGACGCGCAAAAAACATGGGATCGCGGCGCCCAACGGTGATCGCCAGCCTGAAAGGGTGGTATGAGTCAATGTTGCTCTCCTATATTACGCCTATATTACGCAACGGCGCTGAATCGATCTTCATCGTCGTGAGCCCGCCGGTTCATGTGGAGCAAGCGGCGCGCATTCGACTGTTGGCGCAAATCGAACGCGCGCCCCAATTGAGTGCAGCCTTCCCACGTTCTCAGCCTATCGAGAGCGCGGGCGCAAGACTATGTAAGTTCGGCAAGCAGCCGGCCGTTCACGCCCCGGTCGGCATTCGGTGACGGTGACACTTAGCGACAGCAATGAAACACTTTGATCGCGCGGGTGGTAATGTTGGGCTGTTCGCTGTCAGGCGTTTGTCGCCGCACCGCCGTCGTCGAATACAAGCGGCTTTGATGGTCGCATCGTCGTTGCTGATGATGCCCCTTACGGTCTTTCAGCCCGCTTGGCCGGAAGACATGCAGCCGTCCCGGAAAGAGCCACGACCTTCAGAATGCGATCGCTCGCAATTCCGCGTCGTCCTGGACGTCGGGCACACCGCGGAAGCGCTGGGTGCGAACAGCGCCAGGAATGTGCCGGAATACTTTTTCAATTATCGGCTGGCCGCGCAAGTGCAACGGAGCTTGATCGAGGACGGCTTTGACAAAACCGTGCTGCTGGCGACGCGCGGACCCGCAAGGCCGAGCCTGTTTGACCGCGTTGCCAGGGCAAACCGTTTGGCGGCAAATCTGCTTGTTTCGATCCATCATGATTCCGTGCCGGACCAGTTCCTCGAAAGTTGGGAGTTCGAGGGCAAGAAAAGCCATTTCAGCGACCGCTTTAGCGGCCACTCGATTTTCGTGTCCTACGGAAATCCCCATCTCAAGGAAAGCTTGCTGTTCGGCCGCCTGCTCGGGAAGGAATTGAAGGACAGAGGCTTGCAATATGCCCGTCAATACACCCAACCATTCATGGGCCGATATCGGCACAAGCTGGTCGACCCTGAGGTGGGCGTCTACCGATACGACCAGCTCATAGTGCTCAGAGACACACGAATGCCGGCGGTGTTGTTTGAGGCGGGATCAATTGTCAACCGCGAACAAGAGCTTCAAATGAACTCTCCTGAACGTCTTGACCTGATCAGCGCATCGCTGACAACAGCGGTCGAATTGTTCTGCAGCCGTTCTCGTCCCAACAGATCTCGCAGATAGTGACGCCATGGGAACAAGCCGTCATATCGCCGCAACCGCGGCAGCCCTTGCTCTCGGGCTCTCTCTCACGGCGCCGATCGAGATCAGCCTCACGTCCCCTGCCATCGGGCAGCCGATCGCGCTCGCAGCGAACCAATCGAAGGCGCTCGATAGCTACAATAACGCGTTGAGCCATTTCAAGTCGGTCCTGGCCGAGCGGCGCAGCCAGATCGACTCGAAGCAACCGCTTCCGAACCTGCCGGGACAAGCGCTCTACCTCGCGCGCGTCGATGTCATGAGTACCTACAAGGACCTCACGGATGCCCTTCCGTCCAGAATCGGAAGGCCAAATAAATTCGGTGTTCCTCCAGAATATTTCGACGCCGACATCGAACCGCTGATCGACGAATACAGGAAACTCTTCGACGTCATGGAGGCGCCACCCATCAATGCGCAAGCTTCAGCTACGCCGTTCAAGGACGTTTTCGATTTGGGCGTTGCGATCGCGCGAGCCAAGGGACTTGATGCGGCCCATGCCGAGGCGGCAGGTCGTATCAGCATGGGGCTCTTTTTCGCCGAAACTAGCGGCAATCAAAATGCCGGGAATGCGCGCTCGAACACGTACAAGGGCAGTTTGCAGACCGGACCGTCCGAAGATCGACATGGCCGAAAGCAGTGGGACACAATAAAGAAATCGATTGCCGCCTCTGATCCCCAATTGAGCGCCCGCGATGACAAGGAAGAGGCACGGATCGGCGATCGCGATCATCGTCTCAACCACTGGACCGCGGTGAGAGACGGCCTCATGAACGCCCATGCAGAGCTTTTCCCGCAAATACCGGCGATCGTGAAAGCACTGCCAGGCCCGATCGATCAAATGAAGCTCTTTGAGCTCATACAGATCATCCCTACGCCCACAAGGTCCGCGCTCAGGTCAGGCCGCCTGGTCGACTACAGGGTGTCCGACCCAGCCGTCATGAGATATCTGCGCAACAACAGCATTTTCGCCTTTGGCCAGGCTGACAGGGCAAGAACATCCGCAACCTTCCGCGAGATTCTTGATGCGATGTGGCTGTTCAACAAGAAATTCGAACGAGCGCTTTCGAAAGTCGAAGAGGTCAAGCGTCGATGAAAGATAGGTCTGACGCATGAAGCGGCCGCGGTCTTCCGCAGCATCGCCGTTCACCGGTTGCGTCGCGGCTTCCAGCTCTCATCTCCGCGCTCGCTGCCCAGAGACGACAGGTGACGCGACAGAAGGTCAGTAGTGAAGACCGCCCCAGTAGCAACCGCCGACGCCGCCGACACACGCTCCTCCCATGCGGGATTTTCGGCGCATCTGTTCCGGTATGATGTCGTCGAAAGCGCGCAGGCGATCATCTTCGTTCGGTACGTACCGACGAGACGAGGCTTCCGAGTTTGAGGCGGCAGCGCCCCTCGCGTCCCGACGCGGCGTCGAAACCGGTGGACTGAGAGCAGCAGCCGCTGAGGGTGCGGACGGCCGAGATGGCGACAGGGACGTGGCAGGAGACGGGATTGATGCGGAGGCCGTCGGCGGCGCCGGCACCTCCTTGGATCGGCGCACGATCTGCTCGTTGACGAAGGCACTCACCGACACCATCGCCTGATACGTGCTGTCGACGACCGCCGCAATGCGATCGAGGGGAACAAAGCCACGCGAGGCGTAGAACAGCAATACGACGACCGGTGCGATCGCGAGGAACCGTATGGGATGGCGCAGCGGAAAGAAAACGAGACTCGCAACAAAAAGAAGCGCTCGCATCCATCTTGGCGCGCCCGGTGTGGGCGCGCTCGGCTCGATCGCCGCGTCGTACCACGTCGGCTCGATCGCCGGGTCGTACCGCGGCGGCTCGATCGCCGGGTCGTACCGCGGCGGCTCGATCGCCGGGTCGTACTGCGACGGCTCGATCGCCGGGTCGTACTGCGGTGGCTCGCTCTCCTGCTCCACATCCTCGTATCGAGGCGCGGGTGGGGTGTTAAGTTCGAGGGCTTCGGCAATTTGACGAAAGCTCTGACCTTCTCTTCGGAGCGCGCTGCCCGCGTCGCGGAAGGCCGCCTCTCCGAGCATTCCGGGCTGATCCATGCGTTTGATGTTGGCCATGATTCTGGGCCGCAGCAGCAACCGACGCTGTTCCATCAACTCGGCCAATTTCAAGAAGCTCAGCCCGGCATCGCTGAGGGTCCCCGCAGCCCGCTCCTTGCCGGTCTGGGCCAGGTCAGGATCCTCCGCATCCATCTGCTCCATGGCCTGTTTCAGGAGCGCCATGTTCTCGATCATCACAAAACCGCTCCGGCGACGGTCTCAGCACTGGCACAGCTCTTTCGCCGTGGTCCGTTGACGCAGCGAACCGTTGCACTCGTCCGGCGACTGCTGTCGTTGAAGGAATCACAGCAGCATCAATGCCCTTCGCTGAGAACTGTGCAAGCCGCACTTTTGGATGTGGTGAATGCAACCATACCAGGGAACAGCGGACCAGATACCCAGCCGGGCGGCTTGCGCCTGGAGCATGATCCGGAAAAGCATGCCCTCGGGCGAAGACCGACTGGTGGAAACCCATCGCGCGCTAACATGCGGCCGCATCGCTGGCGAAGGCCCGGGCCGCTTTGGGTCGGGCACGCACGAGCAAGTAGAATGCCACGACATGCGTGATCATCAGCACCGGCACATAGATGATCGGGATCGCGTATACGGCGCCCAGTTGCCCCGCCACCGCAGGAAGGTTGACCTGGATAGCGTGATAATAGTCGAGGATGATGTCGGTCGCCCCCACGAGATTGAACGCGACGACGAACGCCCAGAAGAGCGGACGTATCCTTACCGTCATAAGCGCCAGCAGGGCCAGCAAGCCGGTTGCGAAGTCGCCGTAGGCGGCGAAGGCCGCGAAGCCAGCCGGCAGATTGGGGCCGACC
>Ga0210406_10000568_pt1 | contig 49954 bp, 40 predicted proteins | sample IncBWC30MmetaG_FD_155454 | JGI IMG/M metagenome (GOLD analysis project Ga0210406, IMG submission 155454) | Forest soil microbial communities from Barre Woods Harvard Forest LTER site, Petersham, Massachusetts, United States - Inc-BW-C-30-M | ecosystem: Environmental > Terrestrial > Soil >...
TTTCGCGAGGACTTTCTTGCTGGCCGGCGCTGGGCCCATACCCATGATGCGCGGAGCGACTCCGGCAGTGGCTGCGGCGATGACGCGCGCTTTCGGTGTCAGGCCATGCTTTTTCACGGCTGCTTCGGAGGCGATAAGCAGCGCGCAGGCGCCGTCGTTGATACCCGAAGCGTTGCCGGCAGTCACCGTGCCCTCGGGTTTTACAACGCCCTTCAGGCCGGCCAGAGCTTCGAGCGTCGTGTCCGCGCGTGGATGTTCATCCTTGCAAACCAGGAGCGGATCACCTTTTTTCTGCGGGATGGAAACGGCAAAGATTTCTTCGGCGAGGCGTCCGGCTTTGATTCCGGCGGCGGCGCGTTGCTGGCTGCGCAGCGCGAAAGCGTCCTGGTCGGCGCGGGAAATGTGAAACTCCTCGGCCACGATTTCACCGGTCTCCGGCATGGTATCGGTGCCGTACTTCGCCTTGAGGGAGGGATTCACAAATCGCCAGCCGAGGGTGGTGTCCTCGAGTTTCAGATTGCGCGCAAACGCGGCATCGGCTTTGCCGACGACGAACGGAGCGCGGGACATGCTTTCCACGCCGCCGGCGATCACCAGATCCACTTCACCGCTCTTGATGCCACGCGCGGCGACTGCGATCGCGTCCATGCTGGAGCCGCAAAGGCGATTGACAGTGGTGCCGGAAACTTCTTTTGGCAGGCCGGCCAAAAGCACCGCCATACGCGCGACGTTGCGATTGTCCTCACCGGATTGATTGGCGCAGCCGTAGGCAACGTCGTCGAGAGCGCTCCAGTCCACCGTGGGATTGCGTTCGACTAACTGCTTGATCGGAAGTGCGGCGAGGTCGTCGGTGCGAACGCTGGAGAGCGCGCCGCCGTAGCGTCCGAAGGGCGTGCGAATGGCGTCACAAATGTAAGCGATAGTCATGTACTGGAGTTCTTTCCTTAGCTCTCAGTCTACCGTAAACACGGAGCAGAAAACCAAACGGTATACGCGGGGCGCGCGGTGTAAGGTAGACTTTCAGTGGCCAGATTAATTAGCCTGGCTGAGCCTCTAAAATGCTGACCAACCGACGCGAAATCCAGGTCCAATGGGGAGACTGCGACCCCTTCGGCATTGTTTTCTTCCCGCGGTACTTCGAATACTTTGATGCATGCACGAACGCATTGTTTCATCGCGCGTTGGGATACCCCAAGGCGGAAATGCTGAGGCGATTCAAGATTGCGGGTATTCCCTTGGTCGAGGCGAGTTGCAATTTTAAGGTGCCGTCGTCGTATGGAGATATTGTGACGGTGGAATCTTGCGTGACGAAGTGGGGCACGAGCAGCTTTTCGCTACTGCATAAGTTGTTCCGCGGGGATGTGCTTGCCGTTGAGGGAATCGAAAAACGCGTATGGACGGTGCGTGATGCAGTCGAGCCTTCCAAAGTGAAGGGACACCCGATTCCCAAGGACGTGATCGACAAGTTTACGTAAGAGCGCGGGACGCAACTTTTCCATGGCCATTATCAGGACACAAGTTGGAATTGTGGGCGCCGGGCCTGCCGGACTGATGCTTGCGCATCTTTTGCATTTGCAGGGAATCGAGAGCGTGGTGCTCGAGAGCCACTCGCGGGAGTACGTGGAAAGCCGCGTGCGCGCGGGCGTGCTGGAGCAGGGCACTGTGGACATGCTACGGGAATCGGGCGTTGGCGCGCGGATGCAGAGGGAGGGTTTGCAGCATAACGGAATCGAGTTGCGTTTTGGCGGTGAGGGACATCGTATCGATTTTCAGGACCTGGTGGGAAAATCCATCACCGTTTATGCACAGCAAGAAGTGGTGAAGGATCTGATTGTGGAGCGGTTGCGATCTGACGCGCCGATTTTCTTTGAAGCGGAGGCTATGCGCATCTCTGATTTTGAGTCGCGGCCGAGGATTCATTATGTGCAGGACGGCAGTGAGCACGAGATTGCGTGCGATTTCCTGGCTGGCTGTGACGGGTTTCACGGGATTTGCCGTCCGGCGGTGGCGGCGGGGCGGATTCGATTTTATGAGCGGCAGTATCCGTTTGCGTGGCTGGGGATATTGGCTCGTGTGGCGCCGGCGTCCGATGAACTGATTTATACGTATCACGAGCGCGGGTTTTCGCTGATGAGCATGCGCTCGCCGGAAGTTTCGCGATTGTATTTGCAATGCGCCCCGGACGAGGACATTGCCAATTGGCCGGATGAACGAATATGGGAAGAACTGCGCATACGAATGGTGACGCGCGACGGATTTGTGTTGAAGGATGGGCCGATTTCCCAGAAGGGCATCACGCCGATGCGGAGTTTTGTGGCCGAGCCGATGCAGTTCGGCAAACTGTTCTTGCTGGGTGATGCCGCGCACATCGTGCCGCCGACTGGCGCGAAGGGATTGAATCTGGCGGTTGCCGACGTGCGCGTGATGACGCGCGGGCTGGTAGAGTTTTACAAATCTGGAGACCACGAGGAGTTGGAGCGCTACACGGAGCGGTGTTTGCGGCGGGTGTGGCGGGGGCAGCGGTTTTCGTGGTGGATGACTTCGATGCTGCATCGGTTTCCGAATGAGGATGGCTTTTCACACCATATCCATCTTGCGGAATTGAGTTATGTGACGAGTTCGCGGGCGGCTTCGACTTCGCTTGCGGAGAATTATGTTGGCCTGCCGTTTGACACTCCGGGGCTCTTCTGATTTTTCCTTTGCGCCTTCCTTTGGCACACTTCAAAGGGGCGACACTGGGACGGAACGATGTGCAGGGCGAGCGCCCTCTAGTAAAACCCTTGGGTGTCCCGCTTGACGCTGACTTTTCCCACGTAGCGTAGGGAGATGAAGACGAAATAGGTGGTCGCCAGCACGAAAGCCATCGGCCACCAAATGGAGGCGATGCGGAGAGCGCGCGGGTTGGCAGCGACGGCGTAGGCGGTCAGTGAATTCTCGGGCGCAAGGGTCGAGTGAAGCATAACCGGGAAAAGAGCCCCGGCTCCGGTGGCCAACAAGCCCACCAGGAGACCATTTGACCCGAGGAAAGCCCGCAGTTCCCGGCGAGCGGAGAGGCCCGAAGCCAGCAGGATGGCCGAGACGACGGCCACGAGCAATCCCAGCCAGCAAACTGGATCGTGTATCGCGTGCCCGGGAAGGTCGGGACGAACCACCCACGACTCAACCGAGATCGCGAGAAAGAGCGGCACAACCGCCGCCCAGAGGTACTTCGCCCACATTGCGCTACGGTCATGCACCGGGCCTTCCGTCTTTAGCGTGAGATAGGTCGCGCCATGAGCGGCCAGTATGACAGCAGAGAAAAGCGCAACGGATACCGTGTACCAGTCGAGCAGCCCCACATAGCCACGCACGTTGAAATTCGTGAAAAATGCCATCGAGAAATTGCCGTGGGCATCGAGCGGAACTCCACGCACCAGGTTGCCTGCCGCTGCGCCGAAAAGAATGGCCAGGAGAAAATTGGAAAACACAAAAACGAAATCCCAGAACCCCTGCCACAGGCGATCGTTGATATGCCCGCCGACTTCGAGCGAAATTCCGCGCAGAATCAGGCACCATAAAATCAGAAAGAGCGCGAGGTAATAGCCGGCAAAGGCCGAGGCCATGAGACGTGGAAATACTGCCACCAATGTGCCGCCAAAGCCGACGAGCCACACTTCGTGCCAGGACCAAAGCGGCCCGATCGCCGCAACCACCTGCCGGCGCTCCTCAGGCGTTCTAGCGACAAGCCAGTGGAGCATTCCGGCGCCAAAGTTGCGCCCATCCAAAGCCACGTACACGATGAGCATTAAGCTGACAATGCCGTACCAAGTCGCGATCATACAAACGACTCCTGTGCACCGCTGGCAACCAGTTCTTCGTTGGGACCGTGAGCGATCTCACGACCGACCAGAAAAAGAAAGAGCAGACCGAGCACAAAATAAAGTCCGATGAAACCAATCAACGTGAAAATTGTGTCTCCGTTGGACACCACTTTACTGTGGCCGTCGCGGGTGTGAAAAAGGCCGTAGACCAGCCAGGGTTGGCGTCCCAGTTCGGCCGTCATCCAGCCCAGTGTATTGGCGATGTAGGGAAAGGGAAACGCCAGCATCAACACCCAGAGCAGCCAGGTGTTGGATTCCAGCCGGCCGCGCCAATTCTGGAAACCGGCATAAGCCATAAGGAGGATGAAAATCGTGCCCAACGTGATCATCAGGTGGAACGAGTAATACAGAAGCTCGATGTTGTCGGGCCACGTCTCCTCGGGATATTCCTCCAGCCCGTGCACATAACTTTGAAAAGTGCCGTAGGCGAGAAAACTGAGTGCGCCGGGAACCTCGATGGAATTCTCGAGCCGCCGGTCGGCAATATTGGGTTGGCCGATAACGGCTACACCCGCCACGGGTCCGCCCACGAATTTGCCTTCCATTGCAGCGAGTGTTACCGGCTGGTGCCTGCCGACCATCTTGGCCTGCTGATCGCCCGTCGGAAACGCAACAAGCACGGACGCGACAAGCCCAGCGAGGGTGCCCGCGCGCAGATAGAGTCGAGCTTGGATCGGATGAAGTCCTCGCAGGGTATAAAAGGCTCCCACGGCCGTGACTACGAACGAGCCGGTCACAAACGCCGCCGTTTGATTGTGGAGGAACTGCACCCAGGCCCAGGGATTCAGCAAATAGGTCGTGAGACTTGCGATGCCAAGCGAGCCGTTGGCTTCGATTTGGAACCCCACCGGATGCTGCATAAAAGCATTCGTGACCAGAATGAAGTAGCTGGAAAGCCAGCTCCCTAACGCAACCCCGACCGCGGCCAGGAAGTGATACCGCGGACCGAGTCGCTTCTCGCCCCAGACAAGCGCGCCGACAAACGCACTTTCTAGAAAAAAGGCGAACATGCCTTCCATCGCGAGCGTCTGTCCGATCACGCCGCCTGCATAGCGGGTAAAGTCCGCCCAATTCGTGCCGAACTGAAACTCCATAGGAATGCCGGTGACGACTCCCACAGCAAAATTGAGTCCGAAAATCTTGGCCCAAAAGCGAACGGCTTGATTGTACTTTTCATCGCCCGTCCGCAGGGCACGCCACTTCCAATACACCAGAAACCACGCCAATCCCATGGTGAGCTGCGGAAAGAGGTAGTGATAGGTCAGCGTGAAGGCGAACTGCAACCGGCTCCAAAACGCAGGATCGACGAGATTCGATGAGTTCAATTGCGTACCCTCCGATCGCGTTGGTGCCATCATACGGCCACGTACGCCAACTTCAAAAGGAAAGTAAGGGCCGGTGTAACGTGTTAACCGGATTTGGGTGGTTGGTCGAGATGCAGGCCGAATTTTGCTTCGACCAATCGAAGAATTACAGCAAAGATGATGGCGGTTGAGACGCCGAACATGAGCATTCCGTTGGCTGCTTCAATGGGCGCCAACATTCTCCAGCGGGCCGATAACACGGTGGCGCTATCCCCAAGTGTTGTGTATGTGTTCCCCGAAAAATAAAGGGCGGCCGCGAAATTTGAAAACTCGCCACAGAGAACGAACGATAGCGCCCAAAGCGCAATCTCGACGAAATGGGCAACGAGCGTCAGGAGGATGAAGAACATTACCAGGGTCGCGTCCCAGAACCAAACGCCGGCTCGGCCCCGCGCAAAATGATGGCGAATGCCCGCGACGATCGTTGGTGGGATGAGCGAATGCACAAGGACAGTGAAGAGGGTGGTCACCACGCCGACGAGTAGAAGAGCCATTGCTGATATTTGATTCGCAGGACGCGCTTTTGATGCAAGCGGGAATTGCGATTGGGACCTTTGGCTCGCACATTCGGGGAGAAGCCCAAGACCCACACGCAACGACCGCGTATGGGGCGCCCGGGGAAAGAGTCAAGAGAAGAGATCTAACGCAGAGGACGCTGAGAACGCGGAGGGCGCAGAGACGAGAAGCCAAGAACACAGGCTGAAGTCTGTGCTAGTGGAGGGGAGGCAGAGAGAAAGGAATTTTTGGTGAGTGGACGGGTTGTCTTTGGAGACGGATGGACGGGCAAAAATAACGTTAGCTAGAGAGTTCTGCGCGGCGATGGAACAGAATTCTGTATTGGTCTAATCGGTTATAGGAATGAAGGGTCACGGGGCGGTTGCGGCCGGCACTGGGGGCCGCTGCGGGCGCTCACGCGGGGTGTGATTTGGCGCCGCGATTGAGGAGATTTTGCGGAGTTGAAACGGTTCGGCAATCCGATTTCCCACACAACGAAAGAGGCGGCGGCAAAACTTCTTGACAAAGATGAGGCGCTGAACTATAACGCGTGCCAAGCGATAACCGGTTAGATTCGGGCGGCAATCGGAAGAAGAACGGTGCGAAGAGGTGCGCCGCCGAATACCGGAGGGCCACGAGGCCGAAAACGGGGCTGGAGTCAGACGAGATTACTCGGAGGGGAAAATGCAAGTCACGCGACTTCGCACGTATGTGGGCGTATTGGTGTTGGCGCTTGGGGTATTGTTTTGTGGCCGGCTGAACGCCGGCGTTACGGCGAGCATTTCAGGGACTGTGACAGACGCGAGCGGCGCGGCGGTTGTGGGAGCGACGGTGACCGCGACAAACGTGGACACGGGCGTAACCTTCAGTCAGAGCACGAATGGGCAGGGATACTATTCGTTCCAGTCGCTGCCCCTAGGGAAATACACGATTGATGTGCAACAAAAGGGATTCAAGGAGTACCAGAAAACAGGGTTGGTTCTCGATGTGAATGACGCGCTCGTCGTGGACGTGCCTCTACAGGTGGGGCAATCGACAGAAAAGATCGTTGTGGAGAGCGACGCGCTGCACGTGGAGACATCGAACACGCAGATGGGCGAAGTGATTGAAGGAAAAGAGATGACCGATGTGCCGCTGGTGAAGCGGAGCTTTACGGACTTGCTTTCGCTACAACCTGGCGTGATTTCGACACCTTCGCCCATGAGCGGCGCCTACTCCGGGCAATTTATCTCGGCTGGATTTTCGCTGCCACAGGTATCCGGCGATCAGGATTCCGGCGCACTCTCCGTGAACGGCATGCGGGAATCCGCCAACGGGTTTATCTTGAATGGCCTTCTGGTGCAGGAAATCGGCTATTCCGGAGCGGGCGCAGTGCCTAACCTGGATTCCCTGGGGGAGTTCCGGATTATCACCAACAACGCCGATGCCGAGTACGGCAACTATGCCGGCGGACTTATCAACGTGGTCACAAAATCGGGCACGAACGATTGGCACGGGAACGCATTTGAGTTTGTACGGAATACGAAGTTCGATGCGGCCAATTTCTTTGAGACGGGCCACCGAGGGGATTATCATCAGAATCAGTTTGGAGGTACGTTTGGCGGCGCGGTCAAGAAGGACAAGATCTTCTTCTTTGGGGACTACCAGGGAAACCGGCTGGTCCAAGCGGTTCCCCAAATAATCACGGGAGCGCCCTCCACCAACGAGTTGCAGGGGGACTTCAGTGGTATCAAGAGCAGCCTCACGGGGCATGTGGTCAGCGATCCGGTCAGCAATCCGAACAGTTGGGCCAACCAGTTGTCGAAGCTTCTGGGTGGGCAACCGATCACTCCGGGGGAGCCGTACTACTCCCCAGGATGCGTTTCCGCGGCGAACTGCGTGTTTCCAAATGCGCAGCTCTCCCCAAGTCATTTCAATCCGATTGCGACGAATCTGCTGCCGTTCATCCTGCCAGCGAATAATGCGACCGGGGACACCTTCGCGACCAACTCGGGAAAGATCAATCTGCATGACAACAAGTTCAGCGCCCGCGGCGACGCCAACACGCACTTCGGATTGATGACCGCCTACTACTATTTCGATAGGTATGACCGCATCGATCCGTATTGGGCTTCGAATGCGGCGTTGTATCCCGGCTTCAGTGTGGATGGCAAGGGACAGAACCACTTCATAGCCCTTTCCGACACGAAGTCAAAGGGATCTATTGTGAATGAATTCCGGCTGGGCTATTTCCGACTGGATACGAAGTTCAACCAACCGTTGGGCGGTACCAACAAAACTTTGGCGGATCTTGGTTTTGCCTCAGGGAAGGGCGGCGCCCCCGGAATTTTCGTGGGCGCACCAACTGTGCAGGGCGTCCCCGAGATCGACTTTCAGAGTTTCGTGATTGGCGTTCCGAGCCGGCCCAACCGTCTTACCGATAACATCTACCAAGTGTTGGACAATTTCAGCAAAGTCTATGGAACGCATACGCTGAAGTTCGGCGCGCAATACCATTTCAATCAACTGGAAGAGAATCTCTTCAACGTGGCGAACGGCAATTTCTTCTTCGGGTCGACTAACGGCGGTGTCAGCGAAACCGGGAGCGACTTTGTGGATTTCCTGCTGGGGGCGCCGAGTTCGTATGTGCAAGGGCAGTCCTACCCCTCCTACGGGCGAAACTTTTATTTTGGGATGTATGGACAGGACAGCTGGCGCATCAAGTCGAACCTGACTTTGAACTATGGCTTGCGCTACGACGTGAGCGCGCCATTCCACGAAAAGTACAACCAAATTCAAACCATCATTCCCGGGGAGCAATCGCTGGTGTTTCCTGGCTCCCCAAAGGGATGGGTGTTTCCGGGCGACCCGGGAGTTCCAAGAGGGCTCGCGCCTACCCGTTGGAATAACTTTGCACCGCGGCTGGGACTGGCATATTCCTTCGGGAACCACGAGGGGACTTTGGGCAAGATCCTGGGCAGGCCAGGCTCGACGAGCATCCGTGCCGGATGGGGCATCTTTTACACGACGTTTGAAGGTGCAACAGACTTCAACGAGATCGGCGACGCACCGTTCGGTAACTATACCGGTCAGTCGAATCCGGACTTCGCGGCACCCTTTACGAACCGTTCGACAGGGAGTTCGGTCGGCAATTTGTTCCCAGCGCCGAATCCACCCAAGAATTTTTCGATAACGCATCCGGGAACCGGATTTCCTTACGACACACTTGCACATTTCTTCGGTGCTTTCGGCACGATCAGTAGCTCGCCAGCTTTTTTCAATCACAATTCGTTACCGTATGCCGAGGAATATGAGCTCTCGATTCAGCGGCAAATCACCTCATCGGACCTATTGACGCTCAGCTACGTTGGTTCCGAGGGACATCACTTGCTGAGTTCGATTTCGGCTAACCCTGGCAATCCGGCGCTTTGCCTGAGCCTGCACAACGCGAGTGCGGTGCAGCCCGGGACGGCGACGTGCGGACCAGGCGGTGAAAATAATATTTACCTCCCAGTCGGCGGGGGCTCGGTTTTGAGCACCCGTGCAGTGCTCCCCGGCGTGGAATTGCCGCCGGGGACGACCTTCACAGACACCAACGGCGCGGGCACGACGCTGCCGGACGGGCGCATTGGCATCATTCCCTTCGGGAACAACTCCTATTTCATAACCATCGGCAACTCCGCCTACAACTCGGCGCAGATCAACTGGCGGCACACATCCGGAAGGTTGCAAACGCTGCTGGGCTATACGTTCAGCAAGTCTCTGGACAATTCTTCCGGATACGGCGAACAGATGAATCCGGTCAATCCGCGTCTGAGTCGGGCTTTGTCGGCGTTCGATTCAACGCATAACTTTGTTTTCAGCTATTCGTACAATCTGCCCTTCGACAAACTGGCCGGGCCGAAACGCCTGACCAACGGGTGGCAGATCAGTGGCATCACGCGATTTGCAACTGGTCTTCCGGTAACCATGGTGGAGAACGACGATCAGTCGCTGCTCGGCACAGGTTTTGGAGGGCCGATTACATTGGCAGTGGACACACCGAATCTAGTAGCGCCGGTGAAGAAGTTTAATCCCCGCACGCAACTTTGTCCCGGTGCCTGCTTTTATTTTGACCCCACTTCGTTTGCACCGTCAGCATTGGGGCAACAGGGGACAGCCAACCGGCGATTCTTCCACGGTCCCGGAGTGAATAACTGGGACTTTGCCGTGCTGAAGAACACGCAAATTACCGAGCGCGTGAACCTTCAGTTCCGCGCAGAACTCTTCAACCTTTTTAACCATGCCCAGTTCCTGACTCCTTACGGCATCAACACGGTCTCTTCCTTCGGACAGATCACAGCGGCTGCGCCTCCGCGTATCGGCCAGCTTTCGTTGAAGTTGAATTTCTGACAGGGAATTGGCGAACTATCGCAATTAATCAGGAGCGGGGAATCGAGGCCCAACAGGTTTCCCCGCAATTTTGATTAGGGAACGACTGGCGCTCCCGATCACAACCACAGGAAACGGAAGAGACTCGGCAATGTCGGCCCACGGCGTACTCGCGGCAACACTTGTAAAACCTGGACAGTATGAATTGCGGGAGTACCCGTTACCGGAGCCCGGGCCGGGGTGTGTGCTGGTGAAGATGGAGATGTCCGGGATTTGCGGGACAGACAAGCATACGTTTCAGGGATATGTGACGCAGTACGGCGACCGCAAGCTGGAGTTTCCGATTATCCAGGGCCACGAAAATGTGGGAACGATTGCGGCGATTGGAGGAGACGGGCGGTACGCGGATTTTGAGGGCGTGGCGCTGCGCGTGGGCGACCGCGTGGTGGTGGGAGCGAATGTTTCGTGTGGGGAGTGCTACTACTGCCGGCATGATTTTCCTTACTACTGCTGCGAGAAGACGACGGATTACGGGAATAATTTGAGCGCGAAGAATCCGCCACATCTGTTTGGGGGATGGTCGCAGTACATTTATATTGTGCCGGGAAGTTTTCTGGTGAAGGTGCCGGACGATTTGCCGTCGGAAGTGGCGGTGCTGACGGAGATATTTGCGGTGTCGGTGGGGCTGGACCGTGCGAAGCAGATGTCGGCGTTCCCGAATGAGTCGTTCCGGTTTGACGATACCGTGGTGGTGATGGGCGTTGGGCCGCTGGGAATGTGTTTTTTGATGAAGGCGCGGATGCTGGGAGCGGGAACGATTATTGCGGTGGATTTGTCGGAGTACCGCCTGAATTTTGCGAAGCGGCTTGGGGCGGATCACACGATTAATGCGGGGAAGATGTCAAAGGCGGAGCGGTTGGAGTTTGTGAGATCGCTGACGAATGGGCGCGGGGCGGACATGGTGGTGGAGTGCGCGGGTGTGCCGCAGGCGGTGCCGGAGGCGTTGGAGATGTTGCGGGTGAGTGGATTGTTGGTGGAGGCGGGGAATTTTTCGGATTTGGGGGAGATTTCGATCAGTCCGCACCGGCATTTGTGCGCGAAGAATGCGCGGATTTTGGCAGTGGGCGGGGAAGAGCCGGCAGCGTATGGACCGAGCATGCGGCAGATGGTGCGGTATATGAAGCATTATCCGTTGCGGGAGTTTGTGACACACAGATATGCGCTACGCGATGTGGATGCGGCGATGGCTAAGGCGATTGAACCGGGATCGATGAAGGTGGTGCTGGAGCCGTGGCGGTGAGGGAGGGGATTTTGCGTTTGTGAAAGGCGGCCCCGCCAGGTCGGGGCCGCTGCGATGGCGAGCGTGGCCGATCTAAAGATCGGGTGCGAACTGACAAAGGGCGCCCGCCTCAGAAGGCGGCCGCTACAGGAGAAAGAGATGAGCGGATTGAAGGAAAGATTTTTGTTTGCTTGCGCGCCGGATAGTTGGGGCGTGCTGGATTATCCGGGGCCTTCGTGGGAGCAATCGTACGAGAAGATGCTGGATGAGATGATGGAGGCGGGGTACACGGGGACGGAGCTTGGGCCTTATGGATTTTTTCCGACCGATGCTGCGGTACTGAAACCGCAGCTGGAGAAGAGGAAGCTGAAGCTGCTGGGATCGTTTGTGCCGGTGAAGATGACGGACCCGGCGGCGGGGAAGGCGGCGATTGAGCGGATTCGGAAGGTTGGGGATTTGCTGGCGACGTTGAAGGCGCCGTTTCTGGTGATGGCGGACGATCAATCGCCGGAGCGGAATGCGTATTCCGGGCGGGTGTATGAGAAAGGCTGCCCGACGTTGACAGCGGCACAGTGGAAACACGTGGGAAACATTGTAGCGGACGCGGAGAAGGTGGCGCAGGAATTTGGGCTGGACCTGGTGTTTCACCCGCACGTGGCGACTTATGTGGAGACACCGGAGGAGTGCGAACGGTTCTATGATGCGACTTCGCATACAAAGATTGGGTTGTGCCTGGACACGGGACACTGCGTGTATGGCCACGGGGATTCGGTCAAAGAGGCGGAGAAGTATAAGGATAAGCTGCGATTTGTGCATATTAAGGATTGCAACTCCTCGGTGCTGGAGGAGGCGCGAAAGTGGCACTGGACTTTTGAGGAAGCGATTGAGAACAAGGTGTTCACGGTGATCGGAAAAGGGAATATTGATTTTCCGGCGTTCTTTCGGACGTTGATTAAGAACGGGTATTCGGGATGGTCGGTGATTGAGCAGGACGTGAAGTTTGGGGCTACGGAGATTCCGCCGAAGGATAGTGTGGCGGGGAGTTTGCGGTATTTGGAAGAGGTGATGAACCAGTTGAGCGCAGTGGCTAAGGCGTGAGATGGACTGAAAAGAGAAAATAGAAAAGATTTAACACAGAGTGCGCAGAGGTCGGAGCGCAGAGGTCACAGAGATAGGAAAACCCAAGAGCACAGCCAGGAATGGCTGTGCCACCGAGGAGCGGAATGCGGAAGATCAAGATGGGCGTGCTGGGCGTGGGCGAGATGGGGAAGCGCCACGCGGAGAATTTGCGGCGGCTGGTGCCGGGCGCGGAGTTGGTGGCGATCGCGGATGTGGCGGAGGCGCGGGCGAAGCAGGTGGCGGAGGAGTTGGAGATTGAACGGGCGTTCGGCAGCCTGGACGCGATGCTGGAGTTGAAGGGATTACAGGCGGTGTTGATTGCGACGCCGGACAAGTTTCATGCGCAGGCGGTGATCCAGGCCGCGAAAGCCGGGAAAGATATTTTGTGCGAGAAGCCGCTGGCGTTGACGATGGCGGATGCGCACGCGGCGTTGGATGCGGTGGGCAAGGCGGGCGTGCGGCTGCAGGTTGGATTTATGCGGCGTTACGATCCCGCGTATGCAGCGGCGATGAAGCGGATCGAGGCGGGGGAGATCGGGACACCGCTGATTTTTAAGTCGGTGGGGCGGGACAAGGACGAACCACCGATGGCGGCGTATCAGTCCGGCGTGAACGGAATGATTTTGTACAACAGCACTATTCACGACTTCGATCTAGCGCGATGGCTGATGCGCGACGAAGTGGCCGAGGTGCAAACGTATGCGACCGTGACGACGAGGCCGGAGGTGGCGAAGTACGGTGATGTGGTGGCGAGTTCGGTGAATTTGCAATACCGGAATGGCGGTATTGGGAATATCGAGTCCTATGTGTCCGCTGTGTATGCGTATGACGTGCGGACGGAAATACTGGGAACGAAGGGCGCGGTTTTTGTGGGGAGTATCGAGCAGACGCCGGCGGTGTTTTTGAGCGCGAATGGTAGCGTGCAGACGCTGGCTGATCATTTTCTGACTCGATTTGCGGATGCGTATCTGGCCGAAGTGCGGGATTTTGTGCAGAACGTGCTGCAGGACAAGCCGGTGCGCGTGACGGGTGAAGACGGATTGAAGGCGCTGGCGACGGCGGTGGCGGCGGAGAATTCGATCAAGCAGGGCAGAGCGGTGAAGGTGACGCTGGAACGCTCCGCGACGATATGAGGAGAATCGGCGAGCGTCCGGTTGGAGGGAGGGATTTATGACCCAAGCGACGGCGACGGCATTCAAGAGTCCACTGCACAAGATGACGCAGACGACGCCGACGTGTTTGTGGAACGATTCGGCATCGATCGAGGAATTGACTTACTCGATGGAGCACGGCGGCGTGGGGGCGACGTGTAATCCGGTGATCGTGCTTGGCGTGCTTAAGAAAGAGCTTTCCAACTGGAAGAACCGGATTGAAGTGCTGATGAAGGAATTTTCGACCGTGGGAGAGGACGAAATTGCATGGAAGGTGGTGCGGGAGATTTCCGTGCGGGCGGCGGCGCTGCTCAAACCGGTTTTTGATGCGCAGAGCGGGAAGAATGGAAGGCTGTCGATCCAGACCGACCCGCGATTGTATCGCGACGCGAAGAAAATTGTGGAACAGGCGGAAGAGTTCAGCAGGCTGGCGCCGAATATGATCGTGAAGATTCCTGTGACTTCGGCGGGGATTCCGGCGATTGAAGAGGCGACGTATCGCGGAATCAGCATTAATGCGACGGTGTGCTTCACGTTACCGCAGTGCGTGGCGGTGGCGGAGGCGGTGGAGCGCGGGCTGAAGCGGCGGGAAAAAGAGGGCAAGGGAATTGCGAGCATGGGACCGGTGTGCACGATCATGGTCGGGCGGCTGGACGACTGGCTGAAGGTGTTGATTGAAAAAGAGAATGTGGCGATTGATCCGGGGTACACGGAGTGGGCGGGCGTGACGGTGTTCAAGAAGACTTACAAACTTTTCCGGGAGCGCGGATACCGGATCCGGCTGCTTTCGGCGGCGTTTCGGAATCCCATGCACTGGAGCGAGCTGATTGGCGGAGACATTGTGATTTCGCCGCCGTATGCGTGGCAGGTGCGATTTAACCAGAGCGAGATTGAGGTGGTGCCGCGAATCGACAAGCCGGTGGCGCCGGAAATTGTGGAGGAGTTGAGCCGGAAGTTTGCGGATTTTCGGAGGGCGTCCACGGAGAATGGGATATCGGTTGCGGAGTTTGATTCGTTTGGGCCCACGCGACGGACGCTGAGACAGTTTATTGGCGCTTGCCATGATTTGGATGGAGTGGTGCGTGACATTATGTTGCCGAATCCGGATGTGTAGCGAGGGAACGGGGAAGAGGAAAGATCTAACACAGAGGGCGCTGAGGTCGGAGCACAGAGAAGAGAACCCCAAGAGCTGGCTTGAAAGCCAGCGCTACATGGAAGAGTGAAGAGAAAAAAGCGAAGAAGTTTTGTTATGTGATTTTGGTCACTTTTTGAACGGAGGTGTGTGGCCGTGGGGAAACTTGCGATTACGGGTGGTAAAACGCTGAGGAAGACGCCGTTTGCGCGGTGGCCGATTGCGACGAAGGGAGAAGCGGCGGCTTTGAAGGATGTGCTGGAGAGCACATTGTGGGGCGGGCAACCGTTTCCCGGAAAACACGCGGCGGCGTTCGCGGCGAAATTCGCGAAGGTGCACACGGCGAAGTACGCGCAGTGCGTGAATACAGGGACGGTGGCGATTCAGGCTGCGCTGAAGGCGATCGGGATCAGGCCGGGAGACGAAGTGATTGTGCCGGCGTACACGTGGGAGGGAACGGTCGGGCCGGTGTTGTTGGCGAACGCGGTTCCAGTGTTTGTGGACGTGGACCCGGAGACGTACTGCCTGGACGCGAAGCTGATTGAGAAAGCGATTACGCCGAAGACGAAGGCGATTTTGCCGGTGCATCTGGGGATGCGCTTCGCGGACATGGACGAGATTTTGCGCGTGGCCGCGAAGCATAAATTGAAGGTGGTGGAAGATTGCGCTCATGCACACGGAGGGATGTGGAAGGGCAAGGGCGCAGGCTCGATGGGAGATATGGGAGCGTTCAGTTTTCAGTCGAGCAAATTGATTACTTCGGGTGAGGGCGGAGCGGTTATTACCAACAATCTTGAATATATGGAGTTGGTGCAGAGCTATATCAACGCGGGACGGGCGAGCCTGACCGACAAATATAAGAAGCGGATCATTGGATTCAATTACCGGCTGGGGGAATTTCAGGCGGCGGTGCTGGGGGCGCAGTTGGAAAGAATGCCGAAGCAGAGCGCGATTCGGAAAAAGAATATGAAGCGGTTTGAGGCACGGCTGCAGAAGACTGCGGGGATCGGTTTGCTGAAACCCGACCCGCGGATTACTCGGCTCGCGCCTTACGGGTATGTGATCAAGTATTTTGCGGAAAAGGTGAAAGAGATCCCCCGGGCGGCGTTTGTGGCGGCGATGCAGTTGGAGGGAGTGCACTGCGACGGGTTGTTTTACGAACCGGTTTATAAGAGTTCGCTGTTTCCTGTGGATGCGACGGATTTTCCGGCCTTGAGCTGGGGACGGGAGAAGCCGCTGGATTTGCGGAGCATGTATTCGTGTCCGGAGTCGGAGAGGGCGGCTTATCACGAGGCGGTCTGGTTTCCGCACCAGCATTTTTTGGGCACGACGAAGGATGTGGACGATATTGCGGATGCGATTCAAAAGGTGCTGGAAAATATCGAAGAACTGAGAGGTTTGGATCATAAGGCGATACGGAATCAGAGGTTGGGACGGGCGGATCGGGAGAGTTGAGTGAGAGAGGAGAAAGGAGAAGATTTTAACGCAGAGGGCACTGAGGTCGGAGCATAGAGGGCACGGAGAAGAGAACCCCAAGAGCACAGCCAGGAATCATCCCGCAAAATTCGCGGGATGGGGCGGCGGTGGCTGTGCCACTGTGTTGGATTGCACAAATATGACAGTTGGGAAAAAAGTGGGATTTGCGGTGGTGGGGCTGGGCGCGATTGCGCAGGGAGCGATGCTGCCTGCGTTTCGTCATGCAAAGAGAGCGAGACTTGTTGCGTTGGTCAGCCGGGACAAGCGGAAGGCAGGGAGGCTGGCGCGGAAATTTGCGGCTGAGGTGGCTTACAGCGCGGAAGAGTTTGGCGCTTGCCTGGAGAATCCAGAGGTTGATGCAATTTATCTGGCTACGCCGCAGGGCGAGCACTTGAGCGCGACGATTGCGGCGGCTCGGGCGGGGAAGCATGTGCTTTGCGAGAAGCCGCTGGCGGTGAGCTCGGAGCAATCGGCGGAGATGGTGCGGGTTTGCGAAGAGTGTGGCGTACAGTTGATGACTGCTTACCGGAAATATTATGAGCCGAGCGCGTTGTACCTGAAAAAACTAATTCAGAGCGGGAAGCTGGGGAAGATTGATGTGATCAACACTTCGTTCAGCGAACTGCATGTGCCGGGGCGATCGCTTGCATGGATGCTGGATTCGCGGATGGCAGGCGGCGGGCCGCTAATGGATTTGGGCGTGTATTGCGTGAACATTAGCCGGTGGCTGGTGGAGGAGGATCCGGTGGAGGTGAGCGCACACGCGTGGAAAAAGGATGTGGAGCGGTTTCGGGAAGTGGAGGAGGGGATTTCGTTCCGGATGCATTTTGCGAGCGGGCTGGTAGTGCAGGGAACGTCGACGTATAGTTCTGTACTTTCGTCATTTGTGTTTGTGCAGGGGACGAAGGGGTGGGCTTGCCTGACGCCAGCGTTTCCGTTTGATGAGGAGCGGCGGTTGAACGGGAAGATTGGCGGAACGTGGTTTGAGAAGAAATTCAGGGTGGTGGATGAGTTTGCGCCGGAGTTGGATGCGTTCGCGGTGGCGATTCAGACGAAGAAGGGCGTGGCGCCCGACGGGCGGCAGGGGCATCGGGATATGGTGATTCTAGAGGCGATTTATGAGTCGGCGAGAGAGAAGGAACCGGTTGGCATAAGATACGGGGTTCGTTGAAAAGAGAAGATTTCAACACAGAGGACACAGAGAAGATCATGAGCCCTGGGAAAAATGCCGGACGGAAGAAGACGGGGAGGGCCGCGAGCATTTACGATGTGGCGCGGGAGTCCGGGGTGTCTGTGTTTACGGTGTCGGCGGTGGTGAACAACAAGAGTCATGTGGGGAAGGGTTTGCGGGAACGGGTGGAAGCGGCGATTCGGAAACTGAATTACCGGCCGAATTTGATTGCGAGGAGTCTGGCGAACCAGAGGACCCATACGATTGGAATGATTGTTCCGGACATCGGGAACCCATTTTTCCCGCTGGTGGTTCGCGGCGCTGAGGATGCGGCGCAGAAGCATGGCTACAACCTGCTGCTCTGCAACAGTGATGATTCGCTGGATAAGGAAGAGAAGGCCATTGAGCTGCTGCTTTCTAAGCGGGTGGACGGAATTTTGCTGACGAAGGCGGCGGGAGATTTTCGGCCACCGCTGCGGCAGATGATTAAGGAAGTGGACATTCCGTTTGTGCTGGTGATGCGGACGTATCCGAAGCTGACGAAGGATGCGGTGATTACGGACGATTACCACGGGGCATACGAAGCCGTGTCGCACCTGGCGCGGGCGGGCCGGAAGCGGATTGCGCTGATCAGCGGGCCGTTGAAAGTGAGTAACGCGAAAGAACGCTGGCAGGGATTTCATGATGCGTTGAAGGCTGAAGGGTTGCCGTATGAGCAGGACCTGGTGATTGAAGGCGATTACCGGTTGGAATCCGGATTTCGCGCGGGGCACTCGTTGTTTTCGCGGCGGCCGGATGGGATTTACGTGGCGAATCATTTGATGACGATTGGATTGTTGCAGGCGGCGGAGGAGATGGGGCTGCGGTGTCCGGAGGATTTTGGGCTGGTGAGCTTTGACGATTATCCGTGGTTGGGGATTTTCCGGCCACGGTTGACGACAGTGGAATTGCCGAAGCACCAGTTGGGGACGGAGGCGGCGGAGCTTTTGATCAAGAGGATTACGGGAGATGCAAGCAAGCCGGTGTTGAGGAAGTTGCAGCCGGAGTTGCGGATTCGGGAGTCGTGCGGGTTTGGGTTGCGAGTGGTGGAGGAAGAGAAGAGATAAGACACGGATTTACACAGAGGGCGCAAAGGTCGGAGCGCAGAGGACACAGAGAAGAGTAACCCGGGAGCACAGGCTAAAGCTTGTGCTACTTAGGTTTCGCTGAAGTCGAAGAGTTTTGGACGGAGAGTGAAACCTTTGGTTTTGTAGGCGGCGTAGAGAATTCCTAGCACGAGCCAGAGGATGCCGGCCCATTTGGTCCAGTTCTGCAGGCTGAACAAGAGTCCGAAGCAAAAAACAAAACCGAAGCCGGGGACGAACGCGTCGAGGAAGAAGTTGCGTTTGCCTGCGTTTTCCGGGCCGAAGGAGAAATGCAGGAGGGAGACGAGGTTGACTCCCATGAAGGCTATCAGCGCGCCGAACGTGACGATTTCAGCGGCGAGTTCCCAGGGAATCGTAAGCACGCCGATGTAGGCGAGGGCGCCGACGATCCAGACGTTGTAGATGGGATTGCCTTTTGTGGGGCTGATGTGGCCGAAGATTTTTTTCGGGAGGACGTCGTCGCGGCCCATGCTGTAGAGAAGGCGCGAGGCGCCAACGTGTCCGGCGAGGCCGCAAGCGATGCTGGAAACGAGGAGCATAACGCCGTAGGCGTGGAAGAGCCAGGGGCCGCTGGCGGCGCGGGCGACATCCATGAAAGCGGTTTCAGGATTCAGATATGTGGAGTAGTCCGGCAAAACGCGCTGGGCCATATAGACCTGGAAGCCGCTGAAGAGTCCGGTGAAGATGCAGACTAGGACAGACGCTAGTAAAACATTGCGGCGGGGATTTTTCACTTCTTCGGCGAGGATGGAGACGCCGTCGAAGCCGATGAAGACGAGGGCGGCGAGTCCGGTGCCCGAGGCGACCAGGCGAAAATTGAAGGTGTCGGGATTGTAGATGGGCTTCAGAGAGAGCAGGCCGGAGAAATGCTGGTGGAGGATGATGTAGCGGAAGGCTTCGACGATGAAGGCGAGGGTGACGAGGACCATGAAGGCGAGGAGAACTTCGTTGGTGCGCGCGGTGAATTTGATGCCCTGGACGGTCATAAAGGTGATAAGTCCGACCGCCAACGCGGCGAGTATGGCGAAGGGAATTCTGGGAGCCATGCGCTGGATGGCAAGAACGGCATAGAGGGCGTTCTGAATGGGCTGAAAAAGGTATTCGAGGAACATCGCCCATCCAACGACGAAGCCGACATGGGGGTTGAGTCCTTTGCTGATGTAGGTGTAGACGGAGCCGGAGGAAGGATAGACGGTGGCCATGCGGCCGAAGCTGACGGCGGTGACGGACATGGCGACCATGGCGAGGAGCAACGTGGTAACAGCGTGGCCGTGGGAGAGGACTTGCGCTTCACCGAAGAGCGGGACGGCGGCTATGGGCGAAGTGAGGATGACGCCGTAGTAGATCAGATCCCAGAGGCCGAGGACGCGCTTCAGTTGGGGCTGCGCGGGGGTTCCCGTCGGGATGGTCTCTGTGGTTGTTTCCACGCCGGCCTCTTTCGACTGAGCAAAGAACTAGGGGCCCGATAGCTGTTCTACGATCCGAAATCCATTTCCTAAAAGAAAAAACGTTCCTTTTTGCGTGCCTCTTCGTACTGCTTGCGGGCTGCGCGGACAGTTTCGCGGTCGGAGACTTCGGCGATGGGGACATCCCACCAGGATGCGTAGCCTGGGACACGATCGTCGTAGGAGGTTTCGACGACGACGACGGAGGTGCGTTCCTGTTTGCGGGCAGCGGCTAGCGCGTTGCGGAATTCGTCGTGCGTTTTGGCGCGGATAGTCCAGGCGCCCAGGCTGGCGGCGTTGGCGGCGAAATCCACGGGGATGACTTCGCCGTCGTATTTGTCGCCGCGGCGATAGCGGTAGTTGGTGCCCATGCCTTCGTTGCCGCAGCCTCGGCTGAGGCCGCCGATGCTGGAGAATCCGTGATTGTCGAGGAGGATGATGTTGAGCTTGTAGCCTTCTTGCAGAGAGGTGACGATTTCCTGGGCCATCATCAGATAGGAGCCGTCGCCGACCATGACGTAGACTTCGCGATTCGGGCTGGCCATTTTTGCGCCGAGGCCGCCGGCAATTTCGTAGCCCATGCAGGAGTAGCCGTATTCCATGTGGTAGCCGCCGGGCTGGCGGGTGCGCCAGAGCTTGTGCAGATCGCCGGGAAGGCTGCCTGCGGCGCAGAGCAGGATGTCGGAGGCTGCGGTGAAGGAATTGAGTGCCCCGATGACTTCGCCCTGGGAAAGCGGCGGGTCTTTGCGGACGGCGTAGATGCGATCAACTTCCTTCTCCCAGTCGGCGCGGAAGGTGGCGATGCGGGCGGCGTAGCTTTTTTCGACTTGGTAGCCCGCGACGGCGGATTGGATTTCCTCGAGCGCTGCGCGGGCGTCGCCTGTGAGCGGAAGAGCGGCGTGTTTGTAAGAATCGGATTCAGCGACATTGATATTGATGAAGCGGACAGCGGGATTTTGGAAAGCGGTTTTGGAGGCACTGGTGAAATCGGAATACCGGGTGCCGATGCCGAGGACGAGGTCGGCTTCGCGGGCGACGATATTTGCGCCGGGTGTCCCCGTGACGCCGATGGCGCCGAGTTGCTGCGGATGATCGTAGGGAAGCGAGCCTTTGCCAGCTTGTGTTTCGCAGACGGGGATGCCGGTGGCTTCGGCGAAATTTGCGAGGGCGCGGGAGGCTTCGGAATAGAGGACGCCACCGCCGGCGACGATGAGAGGTTTTTTGGCGTGGCGAATTAGTATGGCGGCTTGGGAGAGGAGTTCTTTGTCGCCGCGGGTGCGGGGAATGATCCAGACTCGTTTGCGGAAAAATTCTTCGGGAAAATCGAAGGCTTCGGCTTGGACGTCTTGAGGAAGACTGAGGGTGACGGTGCCGGTGTCGGCGGGAGAGGTGAGGACGCGCATGGCTTCGGGCAGGGAAGTGAGGAGTTGTTCGGGGCGCTGCATGCGATCCCAATAGCGGGAGACGGGCTTGAAGCAATCGTTGACGGAAATGTCCTGGGTGGAGGGAGATTCCAGTTGCTGGAGAACGGGAGCGACGTTGCGGCGGGCGAAGATATCGCCGGGGAGCAATAAAACGGGAACGCGATTGATCGTTGCGGCGGCCGCGCCGGTGAGCATGTTGGTTGCGCCGGGGCCGATGGAAGTGGTGCAGGCGAGGGTGCGGAGGCGGAAACTGGTTTTGGCGAAGGCGGCAGCGGTGTGGACCATGGCTTGTTCGTTGCGGCAGAGGTAGTAGCGGAGGCCGGGGTTCTGTTCAAGGGCCTGGCCCATGCCGGCTACGTTGCCGTGGCCGAAGATGCCGAAGCAACCTTCGATAAAGCGATGCTCTTGAGAGTCGCGGCTGGAAAATTGGGCTTGAAGGAAGGCGACGATGGCCTGGGCGACGGTGAGACGGCGGGTCATGGAGAGATTCTCCTGGGCAGAGGAGCGCGGGATAGGGGATAAGATTGAAGCAGAAGTGGCAGGAAACGCCAGCAGGAAATCGCGAGAATCTCTAAGCGCTTATCGGCGGGCTGTCCCGTGAGATTGCCTGGGTGGTTGTATGCCATGGAGCCGTCCATTCGGAGTTGCGGGAAGTTTACAGCTTCAACGCACCAACGGCAATCGCGGATCGATCTCTTTCCAGGTGGATTTCAGCCAGACGTGGTTAGGGTCTTCGGTCACGGCAAGGGTTCGGGAAGTCCCCGCGAGGAAGTTGAGGTAGTAGACGTCGTAACCGGGGCCCGCGACGACGGGATGAAAGCCGGAACGCACGAGGACTGCGTCGCCGTCCTGGGCGCGGACGGTGACGTCGCGCGAGAGATCGGGGGAATAGAGTCGCTGGAGGGCGAAGCCTTCTTTCGGGCGATTGATCCGGTAGTAGTAGATCTCGTCGAGATCGACTTCGGCGGGGGGATTGTGCACGTCGTGTTTGTGGGGAGGGAAACTGGACCAGTTGCCGCCGGGAGTGTAGACCTCGATGACGACGAGTTTGTCGGCAGGGAAGTCTGGGCGGATGATGTCGACGATCTGGCGGGAAGCGTTTCCACCGCCACGGAGGCCGCTAACCACGTCTTTTGGAGTGATCAGTTTGGGTTGGAGATTTGCTTGGGAGGGGACCCGACATTCGGCAATTTCGCAGACGGTTTCCGCCTGGAAGGTGGCGGAATGATTCGTGGGGAGATAAAGGCAATAAGGCAGGCCGTCGAAAACATTCTTGCGCTGGCCGATGGAGTGGGATCCCTCGCCCCAATTTACGGTGCAGCGGCCGCCGAGGAGGACGAACGCTGCTTCCTCGCCTTGGCTTGAGGCGGAATATTTTTCGCCAGGATTGAGACGGCGGGTGGACATGCTCATCCATTCCCACTGGACGCTCTCGCGGGAAAAGTGCAACAACTCGCCGGACTGGGCTTCGGGGAGAGCGCGGGAACGAACGATGTTCGGAGCTGTAGCCATGAAGTACCCCAACCTGTCCCCGGCTGAACCGGGTGGGTCTGGCAGCGGCAAGCCGGCGGCGAGCGCCCTGCAAATCAAAGCGCTTTGCCACTTGGAAGACCCGTATCCGGAATCATTTGAAAAGCATGCGGAAAAGCCAAAGATTTCCGGGTATGGGCCACTCGCTAACCGCCTAGAGTGTAACGCAAATTGGGGAGATTTTGCCAATGTTTCGGACGCCTTTGGAGCGACGGCGAGGCCAACAGAAGAAGGAAGATTCTAACACAGAGGGCGCGGAGGTCGGAGCACAGAGGTCACAGAGAAATCGGGGAGAAGAGCGGCCCGCCACCCTCCTGCAGCGGGCAGGCGGTCGGCGGGCCCTACACGGAGTTCATTGAGCGATTGATGGAAGTCAGCTCGGCGGGAGTTAGGGGGCGGTGGGCGCTTTTGGGGAGGTCGCCGAGTTGGAGGGAGCCGATGGAGACGCGGATTAGGCGGAGGACTTCGAGGCCGAGGGCTTCGAGGATGCGCCGGATTTGGCGGTTCTTGCCTTCGTCGAGGGTGATTTCGAGCCAGGAGTTTTTTTCGCCCGTGCGGAGGAGGCTTGCGCGCTTGCAGCGGAGGATTTCGCTGCGTTCGGTTTTTACTCCGCGTTCGAGGGATTCGATCAGACGAGAATCGGCGATGGCGTTGATTTGTACGTGGTAGGTTTTGTCGAGATGAGTTTCGGGATCAGTGACGCGAGCGTTCCACTGGGAATCGTTGGTGAGGAGAAGGAGGCCTTCACTGCCTTTGTCGAGGCGCCCGACGGGAGCGAGCCAGGTTTGGTCGGGAGGAAGGAGAGAGTAGACAGTGTCGCGGCCTTTTTCGTCAGCGACGGAGGTGATGATGCCGCGCGGCTTGTTGAGCATCAAGTAGATTTTTTCAGCGGGCTTGAGCGACTGGCCTTGCACTTCGATGCGATCGGTGCCGAGGCGGACGGGAGTTTCGGGATTTTTCGGAATGGAGCCGTTGAGGCGGACTTTGCCTTGGCGAATTAGTTGTGCGGCGTGCTGGCGGGAGCAGTAGCCGAGTTTCGAGAGTGCACGAGCCAAGCCGATTTTGCGGGGAGAATCGGTTTTCGGAGGCGATTTGCGGGCGTTGCGGTGTGTCACGGCTTCGGTGCGCAGGGCGCTAGGTTTTTTTGTCCGACGAAGAGGCCTCGGGATGTTTTACTTCGCCGAAGCGATTGGCGAGCCAGTCGCGGACTTCCTTGGGATTGTATTTGAAGGGGCCGTTGCCGCCTTTGTAGGAAATGCGGCCTTGCTCGTCGAGGATGTAGAGGCGCTCGGGCCATGCGGCGTAGGCGTCGTTGGCGGCGTTGGTCATTTCGTCGATACCGAAAGGCACGGAGTATTTGAAGCGCTGGGTGAAATCGTTGGCGATGGCGACACGCTGTTCGAGAGTTTTCGGCTGTGCGTAACAGACATTGTCTTTGTCTTTTTCGTTGGACTTCATCTGCCATTCGTCGAGCGGGTGGGCTTCGCGAACGTAAATAGTGAGGAAATCGGCGCGGTCTTTATAGTCGTTGAAGATTTGCGCGATGTCGCCGACCTGGCGACGGAACGGTGGTCAAGTGAAACTGCCGAAGACGAGCACGAGCGGTTTGCCTTTGGTGCGTTCTCGGATGTGGAAGCGCGTGGATCCATCAAGCGAGACGAGAGTGGCGTCGGGGGCGTCGCTGCCGACTTGGAGATTGCCTCGGTGCATGTGGGGGAGGGCGTAACGGACCATGCCGATGGCGTCTTTGGGGCTGCCGGCCATGATGCTGAGGCCGACGGCGACGGCAAGAAGCAGGATGGCGACGGCGATTAAAGACCATTTGAGGATAGGGTGCATTCTCGTCCTCCAGTTAGTAATCCGCGGAAGCACGCAACTCGTCGCGTAAGGCAGTATAACGTGCGAGGGATTTTTCGATGATGTTCATTGCGGCGTAGGCGGGGCGGATGTCTTCGACCTGGACTTGTTTACCTTCGAGTTGCTTATAGTCCTGGAAGAAGCGCCTGAGGACGAGCATGCGGTGTGGGGGAAGGTCGCGGGCTTCGATGTACTCGCTGAATTCGGGGTCGTTGGTGGCGACCGCAATAATTTTATCGTCGCTGGCGCCGGAGTCGATCATGGTCATGACGCCGATGGCGCGGGCTTTGATTAGGGCGAGAGGCTGGATAGGTTCCTGGCATAGGACGAGAACGTCGAGAGGGTCGTTGTCTTCGGCGTAGGTTTGGGGGATGAAGCCGTAATTGGCGGGATAGAAGACGGCGGAGTGAATGATGCGGTCGACCTTGAGGAGGCCGGTGGCTTTGTCGAGTTCGTATTTGACGTTGGAGCCGAGGGGAATTTCGATTACGGCTTGGAAGTCACGGGGGAGTTCCTTGCCGGGGGATACGTCGTGCCATGCATGCATCACGCTGGGATACCTCGCTCCTGAGAACAGATCTCTATTATGTAATGAGATGTCGTGGAAACCTAAACTCCGATAAAAGAATTCCTCGAAGAAAGAGAAGAATTTAACACAGAGGGCGCAGAGGAAGAGCATAGGGATCACTGAGAAGAGAAACCCCAGAGCACGGCCGGGAATGGCCGTGCCACGAAGAGGCTAGGTGGATTTCTTGGTCCAGGCGCCGATGATGGCGCCCATCAGGACGAGGCCGGCGAGGGGATAGAACTGGTTGATGGCGAAGAGTTCTTTGGGGCGCATTTCGTACATGTAGGTGGTGTAGGTGATGGGGCCGACGAAGCCGATCCAGAGGAGGACGCCGACGGAGGCGCCGCGGCCGATCGTGTTGGCGTTGCGCCAGATGCAGATTTGGGCGAGCGCGTAGGCGATGAGGAGATTCAGGACGAAGGTGATGACGTAGGGCAGGACGGGGTTCATGCTTTTGGCCTGCTCGATGCTGATGTTTTCGAGCGCCATCCACGGCTTGCTGAAGAGCATGCCATACCAGACGGCGCCGAGAAGCCAGTAGGCAATGGCCGCGATAAATACGGCAGCATAATTTGTTTTCATCGAAGATCTCCCCGCCAGGAACGTGTGGCGGGGAATGTAGCATCAGGCGCGGGCTTTGTCGACGAGTTCGTCCCAGATGCCTTTGGATTTGAGGATGAGTTCGATGGCTTCGCGGATGGCGCCTTTTCCGCCGTGGGCTTTGGTGGTGTAGTGGGCGATTTTTTTTACGTCGGCGACGGCGTCGCCTACGGCGACGGCCAGGCCGACTCGTTTGAGGATGGGAATGTCGGGCAGATCGTCGCCTACGAAGGCGACTTCGGAGTCCTTCACGCCGGCCTTCGCGAGGATTTCTTCGTAGGCGGGCATTTTAAGCGGAATCTTCATGTAGATGTAATCCATCTTCATTTCGTGGGCGCGGCGAAGGAGGGCGGGACTTTCGCGGCCGGTGATGCATCCGGTGCGGATGTCGGCGGTGTGGGCGAGGGTGAGTCCCTGGCCATCGTGGGCGTCGAACTTTTTTATTTCGAGGGCGGAGCCATCGGGCTGGGAGAGGAGGAGAACGCCGCCGTCGGTCATGGTGCCGTCGACGTCCATCAGGAGGAGTTTGATTTGGGCGGCGCGTTTTTTTAGTGCGGGGGAGATTTTGGGGGTTGGGGACAAGTAAGCCTCCGATGGTTTAGAGAATTGATGATTTTAGCAGGAATGGGAGGAGAGGAAGAAAAGAGAAAGGATTTACCACAGAGGGCGCGGAGGTCCACAGAGATCACGGAGGAGGAAACTGATTTCGGAGGGCCATTCGGGAGAATGGCCCTCCCAGGGGGTGGCCGATCTGAAGATCGGCCACTATGTTCAGATTAGTTCGAGGGTCCAGAGGTCGTGGAGATGGACTACGCCCACTACTTTTTGGGAGGAATCGACGACTACTACGGAGGTGATTTTCTTTTTTTCCATTAGGTTTAGGGCTTCGCTGGCCAGGAGTTTGGGGTTGATGGTTTGAGGGTTGCGGACCATGCAATCGCCAGCGGTCATGGAGAGAGTGGCGCCGCCGTGCTTTTCCATCAGGCGGCGGAGGTCGCCGTCGGTGAGGATGCCGGCGAGTTTGCCGTCGGGAGTGGTGACGGTGGTCATGCCGAGTTTTTTGGCGGACATTTCGTGGAACGTGGCGGGCATCGGAGTTTCAGGTGAGACCCGGGGAAGAGCTTCGTCGCTGTGCATGAGATGTTCGACGCGGAGAAGTTTTTTGCCGAGGCGGCCGGCGGGATGGAGTGCGGCGAAATCGTCGTGCTGGAAGCCGCGGCGATCGAGGAGGGAAACGGCCAGGGCATCGCCGACCGCCATCGCAACGGTGGTGCTGGCGGTGGGAGCGAGATTGAGGGAGCAGGCTTCTTCTTTGACGCTGACGTCGAGGACGACTTCGCTGGCTTCGGCGAGCGTGGATTTTGGATTGCCGGTTAGCGTGATGATGGGAATTTCTAGGCGCTTGAGGGATTCGAGGAGATTCAGGATTTCCTGGGTTTCGCCGCCGTAGGTGATGGCGAGGAGGGCGTCCCCGCGCGCGAGCATACCTAAATCGCCGTGGAGGGCTTCGGCGGGGTGGAGAAAAAAGGAAGGCGTTCCGGTGCTGGAAAAGGTGGCGGAGATTTTGCGTCCGACCAGGCCGGACTTGCCCATGCCAGTGACTACGACCCGGCCTTTGCAGGCGAAGAGAAGATCGACGGCGCGGACGAAGGAGTTGTCGAGGCGCGCGAGGACGTCTTGGATAGCCTGGGCTTCGATGCGGAGAACGCGCCGGGCCGTTTCGAGGCTCATGTGTTGCTCCAGCGGCGGACTAGGGTGGACAGATCTTTGAGGCGGGCGAGGAGTTGGGGGAGTTGCGCGAGGGGAAGAGCGTTGGGGCCGTCGGAAAGGGCGGCAGCGGGATCGTCGTGGGTTTCGAGGAAGATGCCGTCGACGCCGGTGGCTACGCCGGCGCGGGCGAGCGGCTCGATGAATTCGGGTTGGCCGCCGCTGGAGTGGCCCTGGCCGCCGGGGAGTTGGACAGAGTGTGTGACGTCATAGACGACGGGATAGCCGAATTTTGCGAGGACGGGGAATGTGCGCATGTCCACGACGAGGTTGTTGTAGCCGAAGCTGGCGCCGCGTTCGGTGAGAATGATTTTCTGGTTGCCGGCTGCGGCGATTTTTTCAGCGACGTTGCCCATGTCCCAGGGTGAGAGGAACTGGGCCTTTTTTACGTTGACGATGCGGCCGGTTTTGGCGGCGGCCACGAGGAGATCGGTTTGGCGGGAGAGGAAGGCGGGGATTTGCAGGATGTCTACGACTTCGGCGGCGGGAGCGGCTTGGGAGGCGTCGTGAATGTCGGTGAGGATGGGGATGTGGAGGTCAGATTTGATTTTGGAGAGGATGCGGAGGCCTTCGGAGAGGCCGGGGCCGCGAAAGGCCTTGACGGAGGAGCGGTTGGCCTTGTCGTAGGACGCTTTGAAGATGTAGGGGACGCCGGCGTCGGAGGAGATTTTCGCGACGCGCTCGGCCATGGAGCGGGCGTGGGATTCGGATTCGATGACGCAGGGGCCGGCGATGAGAAAAAGCGGATTGCCGCCGCCGAGGCGCAAGGAGCCGAGAGAGATTTCGCGAGTGTGTGTCATTCGAAACAATGAAGATATCATAGGGAGTCGAAAGCAGAAGAGTCCGTTAGTCTTGGTGGGTGCGTGTCTTGAGACTGATCTTCATATTAGTTGGTGCGTATGTCCTCTCATACCTAGCGATTGACGGCTCAACCTTTATTCATCGCCGAGCCTTCGACCATGCTTTTTCCGAATGGTACAAAAACCCAACAGCGGAAAATGAAGCTGCATTTCGGAAAGAACAAGAAATAAACAAAGTAATCCGAATGAAGGGAGACGCTCTGGGAGCGGCAATTTTCGTCTCCTTGGGCTATGGGATATATGTTTTCCTGGGTCGAAAGAAAAAATCTCGATAACCGAATCCGCTCACGCGGCAGCGTGCGGGGTGGCGCGCAATGTGGGCGCTGGAGGCTGCGCCTCGGCTGCACTACTCGTGGTTGCAGGGCGCGATTTTAGGAGTTTGTGCTCGAGCGCGGCGCCGATGAAAGCGGCGAAGAGCGGGTGTGGCTCGAGGGGCTTGGATTTGAACTCGGGGTGGAACTGGCAGCCGAGGAACCAGGGGTGGTTTGGGGCTTCGATGATTTCGACGTAATTGTCGTCGGGAGTACGGCCGGTGATGTGGAGGCCGGCGGCCACAAGGGTTTTTTCGTATTCGCGATTGAATTCGTAGCGATGGCGGTGGCGCTCGCTGATTTCGGTTTTGCCATAGGCTTTAAACGCCAGGGAGCCGGGTTCGACTTTGCAAGGCCAGGCGCCGAGGCGCATGGTGCCGCCCATTTCGTCCACGCCCAAGAGTTCGCGCAATTTGTAGATGACGCGGTGCGGAGTTTGCGGATCGAATTCGGTGCTGTCGGCCTGCTTGAGGTTGGCGGCGTCGCGCGCGTATTCGATGGTGGCGCACTGCATGCCGAGGCATATGCCAAAGAAGGGAATTTTGTGATCGCGGGCGTACTGAATGGTGTGGACCATGCCTTGAATGCCACGCTTGCCAAAGCCGCCGGGTACGAGAATGCCGTCATAGCCCTTGAGGCGCTTTTCGGCGGCTTCGAGGGAGTCGATCTCTTCGGATTCGATCCAGTCGATGACGGTTTTGTGGTGGTGGGCGAGGCCGCCGTGCAATAGGGCTTCGCGCAAACTTTTGTAGGCGTCTTCGAGCTGGACGTATTTGCCGACGATGCCGATGTGCACTTCGCCTTTGGGATGGTGCAGGCCTTGCAGCATGTCGAGCCAGGGCTGCATGTTCGCGGGACGCTCTTCCAGGCGAAGGAGGCGAATGATTTGCGCGTCGAGGCCTTCTTTGCTGAGTTCGACGGGGACTTCGTAAATGGTTTTCACGTCTTCCATGGAAATGACGCAGGATTCGGCGACGTTGCAGAAGAGCGCGATTTTGCGCTTGAGATCCCCGGAGATGTGGCGATCGCTGCGGCAGAGCAGGACATCGGGTTGAATGCCGATGCCGAGCATTTCCTTCACGGAATGCTGGGTGGGCTTCGTTTTGAGTTCGCCAGCGGCGGCGATGTAAGGCACGAGAGTGACGTGAACGAATAGCGTGTTTTCGGCGCCGAGTTCGAGGCGCATCTGGCGGATGGCTTCGAGGAAGGGGAGCGATTCGATGTCGCCCACGGTGCCGCCAATTTCGACGATGACGATGTCCACGCCTTCGGAGACTCGTTTAATGCAGCGCTTGATTTCATCGGTGACGTGAGGGATGACCTGGACAGTTTTGCCTAGGTAATCGCCGCGGCGCTCTTTGGAGAGAATGGTTTCGTAGATGCGGCCGCTGGTCCAGTTATTGTCGCGGGTGAGTTTGACGTGGGTGAAGCGTTCGTAGTGGCCGAGGTCGAGGTCGGTTTCGGCGCCATCGTCGGTGACAAAGACTTCGCCGTGCTGATACGGGCTCATGGTACCGGGATCCACGTTCAGGTACGGGTCACATTTTTGGATGGTGATTTTAAAGCCGCGACTTTCGAGAAGACAGCCGATGGAAGATGCCGCTACGCCCTTACCAAGAGAAGAAACAACACCGCCGGTTACAAAAATATATTTTGGCGCCATCCGGGTCGCTCGCCTCCGCACCGAGCAGAATTGAGCTTGTCGAACCTCCGCAGGATTGACGTACATACAATTATCTTAGGAAGACGGAGTTGTGTCAATGAGAAGTCTTTGCTGGAAAGAATCGGAAAATTTTCTTGGAGCGCGACTTTTGCTGGAGGGTTGGGTTCGTAAATTGCGAAAAGTGGGGTAAGGTTTGTTGGGTGGGGAGAAATTTTGTGGGGAAGAGGCGGACATGAGTAGCAGGAAGTTTTGGATTTTCGCCGCGGCAACGATTGTGCTCTGCGCGAGCGCGGGTGGGCAACAGCCGGCGACGGCGCCAGCAACACGTGCGGGTGAATATGACGTGAAGCGGGAGAGCGACATCGTCGGAACGGTTGTTGCCTATGCCGGGAATTCGAAAACGGCGCCGTTCGGCGCGCGGGCGACCGTGCAAACGAGTTCCGGATCGATTGAAGTACATCTCGGTGACGCGCGGCTGCTGGCGGCTAACCATTTTTCCATTGGGACGGGGGACACGCTGCGGATCGTGGGGGAAACACTGGGCGCCGGAAACGCCAACCTGTTTGTCGCGCGAATCGTGCAAAAAGGGACGCAAGCGCTGGCAGTACGCACTTCGCGCGGATTTCCGATTCCTTATGTGGCGCCACCCAACAACCAATCAGCAGCGGCTCGCCGGGGTGTGGCATGAAGCGGATTTTTGCCGTGGTAACGATTGCCATGGCGGGCTTTCTGGCCGCGTGTGGGGGGAGCGGTTCGAACATCACGCCACCACCGCCAACGGGAAATTTTTCGAATGCCAGCCTGAATGGGCAGTACGCATTTTCAATGAGCGGCGTGGACCTGAATTCCGGAGCGTACATCGCGCGGATCGGGAGCATTGAGGCGGACGGGCAGGGGCACATTACGGCTGGACTGGAGGACGTGCTCGACCTGGGCAGCAGTACCGCTGCATCAATAGTGACATTTTCTAATGGGACTTACCAAATTCAGGCGAATGGACGCGGGCTTATTGTTTTAAATGTGACCGGCGGAGGGACGCTGCAACTGAGCGCTTCGCTGCAATCGAGCAGCCAGGGGTATCTCGCGCAGACCGATGGATTGGCTTCGACGAGCGGCGGCCTGGAGTTGCAGACCCCCTTGCAGTTTTCGGTGAACGCGATCAACGGAAAATATGTGTTTGATTTTTCGGGAATTTCGTTTGCCGGGACCACTCCTTCGGTGATTTCTCTCGTTGGGCAGTTCGGGGCAAATGGAAACGGGAATGTGACTGGTGGGACGATTGACGTAAACGACAGTTCGTTTGCGCCGACAGGGGCGGTTGCGCTGACCGCAAGCAGCTATCAAATGGATACGAGTGGAAATGGGACCAATTTTGGCCGCGGGACCATGACGCTGGATGGGAGAACTTACGCATTTTACATCGTGGATGGCACGCGCGTGGAATTGCTGGAAGAAGATTCGCTTGGGGGAACTTCGGGTCCCGCGATTCTGCAGACAGGCGCGATCCCAATGCAAAATTCGGGGTTCAAGGGGAGTTTCGCGTTTCTTACAGGTGGATCGCAGACGACGGGCAACTTCGGGCCGGACGCACGCGTAGGGCGGTTCACGGCGGACGGCGCGGGGGGAATCGGCACGATTTCATTCCATGAGAATAATGACGGAAATAACGCGCAACTGTCACCGAGTTCGGGGATTTCCAATACGAGTTATGCGATTGATACGGCCAACGCGGGCAGCGGGCGGGGAACTTTTACTTTTCATAACTCGTCGGTTGGGACGGTGACGTATGTGTTTTACATGTACTCGCCGACACACGCGGTGATTCAGGACGTGAGCGCGGGGATTGCGGCGGACGGCACGATGATGTCGCAGTCGGCGGCGTCATTTACGGCGGTGAGTGTGGCGGGGAATTACAGTTTCAGCTGGAATGGCGTGGAGATTGTTTCGCCCTCGCCGTTCGATGAGAACTATGTTGGGCAATATATTCAGACGAGCGCGGCGAACAGCAACATTTCGGGTGTAGTGGACTATGCGCAGTTGGGATTGAACACGATTAATACGAATGGAGTGACGCTGGACGCGGGGATTTCCGGGACTTTGACGATTGCCGGCGACGGGACGCAAGACAACACGTACAAGATCGCCATTGGGGGACCGACAGCGTTTACCCTGAATTTCACGGCTTATTTTGGGGATAACGGCACCGTGCTGATGGTGTGTTCGGATGGAAACCGGACGACGGCGGGAGTGGCGATGCCGCAGACGCAGTAGGATGAAACGGAAAGAGAAAAGATTTAACACAGGGGCGCGGAGGTAAGCGCACAGAGTACACAGAGACCGGAGAGGGCGGCGTAAAGCTTGCCTGCGCCTGCCTGCGGCAAGCAGGGCAGGCAGGCCGCTCCTACGTGTTTGCGATCAAGATTTTTGTTCTTGGAGGAGTTTCTCTACCCGGGCTACGTCTTCGGGAACGTCCACGCTGACGGCGTCGTGCTGGACTTCGGCGACGCGGATTTTCCAGCCGTTTTCGAGCCAACGGAGTTGCTCGAGCTGTTCGATTTTTTCGAGCTCGCCTTGCGGCAGGGTGGGATATTCGAGCAAGGCATCGCGTTGGAAAACGTAGAGTCCAAGGTGCTTCCAGTACTTCACATGAATTTTCTGCTGGGTGTCGCGAATCCAGGGGATTGGCGCGCGTGAAAAATAAAGACCGTTGCCTTCGAAGTCGAGAACCGTCTTCACGACGTTGGGATCCATGATGTCGCCTGCGTGGCGGATGGGCGTGGCTACGGTGGCGATCTGGGCAGCAGGTTCTTCGAGGAGTGCGGCCACGGCGGCATCGATCGCAACCGGATCGACGAGCGGCTCGTCGCCCTGCACATTGACGAAGATGTCGCCTTCCTCATGCGCGGCGACTTCGGCGATGCGCTCTGTGCCGGTGCGGTGATCGGAACGGGTCATGCGGGCTTCGCCGGCGAAGGCTCGGACGGCGTCGATGATGCGCTGGTCGTCGGTGGCTACCACGACGCGGTGGACGGTTTGGGCCTGCTTGGCGCGCTCGTACACGCGTTGCACCATGGGCTTTCCGGCTAGCGAGACCAGCGGCTTGCCGGGAAGCCGGGTGGAAGCGTAACGGGCGGGGATGACCACTACGACTCTTGGTTCGTCGGCACTCATCGTAAGTTTCCTGGGCTGGAGCTACGCTGGCGATGCTAACACACTCGTTCTGATGATGCGGGGTCAGGATGCCCTACTTGCAAGGCTTTTGAACAACATGGAAAAGACTTTCCTCAGGAGCTTCCGCCAAAAACCCGGCGGATGCAAAAAGCGCGAAAGCCCACGCTTGGTAGGGAATTTACGCCGAGGCCTGCCCTGCGGCAAGCGCAGGAAAACTTAGCCTTCGGCCACCTAAAGAGAATCAAAGAATGCAGCCAAAGATGGGCGCGCCTTCGAAAAGCCATGCGCGGACTATTGCCTTCGGAGGAACGGCTGTTTATGATGGGACATCCGCGCGGCCATCCTGGGGAACCGGGAGGATGGGGGAGCCGTGAAACGCGATTGGTGTAGGCTTCGCGTAGTGTCCGTACTGGCTGCCGCCCGGCTGTGCAGCTGCCTTTGTCTGGCAGCGAGTCTATCCTTGCTCCGAGCCCAGGAGCCAAGCACCTCAAACAATCCAGTTCCGCCGCCGGCGCCTTCCAGATTGACGGATGTATCTCACAACACTCCCGCCATAACGATTCATCCCGGAAAAGTGATTCGGACGGACGTGGACCTTGCGCTGGTGAACGTTACGGTTACGGATCCGTTCAACCGGTTGGTGACCGGGCTGGAACAGGATAACTTCCGCGTGTTCGAAGACAACGTCGAACAGGAAGTCGTGACGTTTTCGTCGGAGGACGTACCCATCTCGATTGGCGTTATTTTCGATTTCAGCGGCAGCATGTCCAACAAGATTGATAAAGCGCGGGAGGCCGCGCTGGATTTCTTCAAGACCGCGAATCCGCTGGATGAATTTTTTCTGGTTACCTTTAATGAGCGCGCGGAACTGACCAGCGCGTTCACCAACAGCGTCGAGGACCTGCAAAGCCGCATGATGGTGACCGCGCCGCGGGGCCGCACGGCGCTGCTGGACGCCATCTATCTGGGCCTGAGCCAGATGAGGGGTGCACATAACGCCAAACGAGCCTTGCTGATTCTTTCCGATGGAGGGGATAATCATAGCAGGTACAACGAGAACGACATCAAGCGACTGGTCAAGGAAGCGGATACCCAGCTCTATGCCATCGGCATCTACGACCCGCTTGGTTATCGGAATCGCACCCCGGAAGAGCTGAATGGCCCAACGCTGCTCTCCGAAGTGACAGAATTAACGGGTGGCCGCGTTTTCGCTGTCGAGCATCTAAATGAACTGCCGGACATTGCGTCGAAAATCGGCATGGAGCTGCGCAATCAATATGTGCTGGGATACAAACCAAGCAATCGCATTCACGACGCGCGGTGGCGGAAGATCAAGGTCAAACTGCGCGCCCCCAAGGGACTCCCGCCTCTCTCTACTTATTCAAAGACCGGATACTACGCGCCCGCACACTGAAGCGGGCAAGCATTTCCGTCATATCGGGCTGACCATCGCCAGCTTGTTGTTTGCGTTGCTCTTCGCGGCGAACGGTTCGTTCGCGCAAATCCCCGTTGCTACTCCTCCACCACCGCCTCCTCCAGGGCAGGAGAGCGGCGCTTCTCCGTCCGGTGGCCGCATCCGGGTGGACGTCAACCTGGTGGTGCTGCACACGACGGTGAACGACGACCGCGGAAAATTTGTGGACGGGCTGACGCAGGATAATTTCCGCGTGTACGAAGACAAGGTGGAGCAGAAACTTTCCATCTTCAAGCGCGAGGATATTCCCGTCAGCATGGGACTGGTGATTGACAACAGCGGCAGCATGCGCGACAAGCGGCCGCGGGTGAATGAAGCGGCGCTGACGCTGGTGCAGAGCAGCAACCCGCAGGACGAAGCGTTCGTGGTGAATTTCAATGACGATTTCTACCTGGACCTGGACAAGGATTTTTCGAGCAGCATTCCGGAGCTGAAGGAAGCGTTGGAGCGGATTGATTCGCGGGGGAGCACAGCGCTTTATGACGCCATCATCGGGTCGCTGGATCACCTGAAGAAGGGCGTGAAAGAGAAGAAGGTGCTGCTGATCGTTACGGACGGGGAAGACAACACCAGCCGGAATTCGCTGGAGAAGACGCTGCGGGAGATTCAGAAAACGTCGACGGTGATTTATACGATTGGCTTGCTGGGGCAGGAGAACAAGCGCAGCGCGAAAACCGCCAAGAAAGCGCTGACGGAAATTGCGCAGGCGTCGGGCGGCTTGGCATTTTTTCCGGAGAATGTGGATGACGTGCACGCGATCTGCGAACAAGTGGCGCACGATATCCGGCACCAGTATACGCTGGCGTATTATCCGTCGAACGGGGCGAAGGACGGGACGTTTCGGACGGTGCGCGTGGACGTGATCCCGCCGCGGGGAAGAGGGAAGCTGGTGGCGCGGACGAGGAACGGGTATTACGCGCCGACGGCGAGCAGCGGAGTTTCCGGGAAGTAAAATCTAAGACATTTCTACGACAACGCCGGCAGAAAACTAGTGCCGTGCGGAATAGCTGTGGCGAAATTTTGGGCTATGGTCTGGCCCATGTCGGCTAGGGTGGAGCGGGTGCCGAGATTTGCGGCGTTTTTTGTGGTGGGCGTGTAGGCGAGGATTGGGACGTATTCGCGGGAATGGTCGGTGGTTTCCCAGCGGGGGTCGGGGTCGCAGCCGTGATCGGCGGTGATGATTAGAAGATCTTTCTGTCCGAGCAATTTCAGGTAGGGAGCTAGCTGCGCGTCAAACTCTTCCAGCGAGCGGGCAAAGCCTTCGAGATCCTTACGATGGCCGTAGAGCATGTCGAAATCCACGAGATTGCAGAAGATCAGGCCGGGCGGGCGTTGCTGAAGTGCCGCGGTTAATTTTTCCATGCCGTCGGTGTTTGATTTTGTCGTGACGTAGTCATCCACTCCGCGGCCGTTGTAAATGTCGTGAATCTTGCCGATGCCGAAGACGGGGATTTTCTTTTCGGCGAGGACATCCATCAGCATGGGTTTGGGAGGATCGACGGCGTAGTCGTGGCGTCTCGATGTACGTGTAAAGTGGCCAACAGTTCCTTCGAAGGGCCGGGCGATTACACGGCCGACGCGATGCTTGCCGTCGAGAAGTTTTCGCGCGATTTCGCACATTCGATAAAGCTCGGAGACGAGTATGACCCTTTCATGCGCGGCGATCTGAAATACGCTGTCGCCGGAAGTGTAGACGATGGGCTTGCCGGTGCGGACGTGCTCTTCGCCGAGTTCTTTCAGGATTTCGGTGCCGGAGGCAGGTTTGTTGCCGAGCGTTTTGCGGCCGATCTGTTTTTCGAATGGCTCGATAATTTCCGGCGGGAAACCGTGTTTGTAAACGGGAAAGGCCTGATCTAGCCAGACGCCGGCCATTTCCCAGTGTCCGGTGGTGGTGTCTTTCCCAGGGGAGTGTGTTGCGCCTCTGCCGTGGGAAGCTCTGGGAGCGGCGGCGGGAGAAAGATTCTTAAGCGGGGCGATGTTGGCTAGGCCGAGTTCGACGAGAGTGGGAATTTGCAGGGCGCGATATTCGGCAATGTGGCCCAGAGTGGTGCGGCCGGTGTCGCCGTAGTCGGCGGCGTCGGGTAGCGGGCCGATGCCTACGCTGTCGAGCACGATCCAGATGATGCGGTCAAACTTTGCCATGATAGCTGTTCCTCTGGCGCTTTAGCGAACTCTAGCATAGGGATTGTGGAAGTTGTGAATTGACGTTCGGTGAGGGAGGACATACGATGCCGACTGCATGGCGCTCGTCCCGCAGAACAATTCGGGACCACCAAAAGGCGCCCGGCTCGGAAGGCGGCCGCTAGAAAAGATATTTGGGCGACAAGGCCGAGGTTGTAAAAGCGGGGGCAGAGCCCCCGCACTCCAAAGTTGAGCGGAACATTTGGATAGGATTTGCGTACTAGATAGTGAGAGGTCGGTTATGGCACGGGATCGAGGCGTTCGAAGCGGTTCCATTGTGTTTCCGATGCTGCTTATTGCATTTGGCGTGTTGATTCTGTTTTCGCGTGAATTCCCCAATTTTGATCCGTGGCCGGTGGTGGGGAAGTATTGGCCACTGATTCTGATTTTCGCCGGAGCGGGCATGTTTTGGGACCGCTCGCAGCGCTTGCGAAATCCCGAGGCGCCTTCTGCCTTTCCCATCGGCGCTACGCTGGGAACCGTTGTTTTCTTGCTGGTGCTGCTCGGTTTGATCTGGCGAGGGCACACGTATGCCTCGCGCGAGTGGCCGCACCACTCCACGATGAAGTCGCACAGGGCGGAATCGATTGACAAGAAAGATGCAAAATCCGTGCGGATGTCGGTGAAGATGCCGGCGGGCGACCTGGCCATGAGCGGGGGCGCAGAATCGCTGTTGAGCGCCGATTTTTCTTTTGGAAGCTCATGGGGCGCGCCGAAAATTGAATATTCCGTTCACAACGGCGCGGGAGAATTGAGCATTGATCAAGAGGGCGGCGGGACGCTGGTGACGAATTCCGACAATACCTGGAATCTGAAGGTGAACGATTCGATTCCGCTCGATCTGGAGATTGATATTGGAGCAGGGCGCGGCGTTCTTCGCTTCGCGAAGGTGGACTTGACGCGGTTGGAGTTGAACATAGGCGCGGGGCAGGCGGATGTGGATCTTTCCGGAGAGCGCGCGAAGGATCTGGAAGCGGAGATTCAAGGTGGCGTGGGCGAGGCGACGATTCGTTTGCCGAAAGATGTGGGAGTTGTGGCAATTGTGCATGGCGGGTTGGGGTCGATTGACACGCACGGGCTGAAGGAAGAAGACGGGCAGTACGTGAACGAGGCGTATGGCAAGTCACCGACCACCATTCATCTCTCAGTCAACGGCGGAATCGGGAGCATCAAGCTGCAGCAGCAGTGATGCGCCCCGGTTTTTGCAGCGAAAGCCGATTTGCCCGCGTTCCGCAGGAGTCGTATACTTTGAAGTTTAGGCAGTGTGCGGAAAGCGCGCTGTCTGGGCTTCCCTTTGGCCACGACCGAAACCATACCCCCCATCCTCGAGCAGCAGGAGGTTTTGCGCATCCGCGGGGCGCGTGTGCACAACCTGAAGAACGTGAGCGTGGATATACCCCACAATGCGCTGACGGTGGTTACGGGTGTGAGTGGGTCGGGGAAATCGTCGCTGGCGTTTGATACGGTGTACGCGGAAGGGCAGCGGCGGTATGTGGAGTCGCTTTCGGCATATGCGCGGCAGTTTCTGGAGCGCATGGAGAAGCCGGATGTGGACGAGATTTCCGGGATTGCGCCGGCGGTGGCGATCCGGCAGAAGAATTCGACGCGGAACCCGCGCTCGACGGTGGCGACCTCTACTGAAATTTACGATTATTTGCGACTGCTATTTGCGCGCTGCGGGCAGACCTTTTGCATCAAGTGCGGCAGCGAAGTGCGGCGTGATTCGCCGGACGAGATTGCTAACCGGGTGCTGGCGTTGCAGCCGGGGCGGCGATTCTATGTGCTGTATCTGTTGCGCATGCCCGCGGCCGAGCCGAGCGGCGCGGGGAAGCGGGCTTCGCGAAAGAAGCCGGCGCCCCTGACGCAGGAGGCGTTGCGGTTAATCCTGGCCGAGTTGCAGAAGCGGGGTTTCAACCGGCTGTATCAGGACGGACGCGTGCATGAATTTTCTTCGCCGGAAACTTTGCTGGATGTGAATTTCGCGAAACCCGTGTGGGTGCTGGTGGATCGTCTGGCCGTGAATCCGGAATCGCGCTCGCGGCTGGTGGACTCGCTCGAAATTTGTTACCGCGAGGGCGGGGAGGCCATCCTGGAATTTGTGGGCGATGGCGGTGGCGGCGCGGTCGAGCGGCTGACGTTCAACGAGCGATTCGAGTGCAAGAACGACGGGACGCTGTATCAGGAGCCGGAACCGCGGCTGTTTTCGTTCAACAATCCGTATGGTGCGTGCCCGCGGTGCCAGGGATTTGGCAACACGATTGATTTTGATTTGAACCTGGTGGTGCCGGACCCGAGCAAATCTCTGGATGACGGCGCGATCGAGCCGTGGACCAAGCCGAAATATCGCGTGCTGCTGCAGGAAGCGAAGAAATGGGCGAAGGGGCGCGGCGTACCGACGAACGTGGCGTGGCGGCAGCTGACGGCGGAGCAGCGGCGGCTGATTCTGGAGGGCGATCCGGAAAATGATTTCGAAGGCGTGAAGGGATTTTTCGCCTGGCTGGAGCGGAAGAAGTACAAGCTGCACGTGCGAGTGTTTTTGAGCAGGTATCGCGGGTATGCGACTTGCCCGGAGTGCGGCGGGACCCGGCTGCGCGCAGAGGCGCGCGCGGTGCGGATTACGGAGCAATCGATCACCGACCTGTGCAAGCTGACGGTGAAAGACGCGCGGGTATTTTTTGCGAAGCTGAAGCTGACGGAAGCGCAGGGGAAGATCGCGGACAGGATTCTGGAAGAGATCCGCACGCGGCTGCAGTTTCTGGATGAAGTCGGGCTCGATTATCTGACACTTGACCGGCTTACTTCGACACTTTCCGGTGGCGAGTCGCAGCGCATTCAATTGGCGACATCGCTGGGTTCGCATCTGGTGGGCGCGATGTACGTGCTGGATGAGCCTTCGATTGGGTTGCATCCGCGGGACACGCAGCGCTTGATCGACATTCTGAAATCGCTGCGCGATCTCGGCAACACAGTTTTGGTGGTGGAGCATGACCGGGACACGATTCAGGCTGCGGACCGGGTGATCGATCTTGGGCCGGGCGCGGGGGAGTTGGGAGGCAAGCTGCTGTTTTCCGGAACCTACGAAGAAATCTTGAAGGATCCGAAATCCATCACCGGGAAATATCTCAGCGGGGAATCGCGCATTCCTGTTCCCGCGACGCGGCACAAGCCTACGGGGAAATTTCTGCGGCTCTATGGAGCCACGCTACACAATCTGCAGAATGTGGATTTGATGCTGCCGTTGGGGACGCTGACTGTTGTTACGGGAGTGAGTGGTTCCGGAAAATCGACGCTGGTGCACAATGTGCTGTACCGCGCGCTGCTGGCGAAGCGTAACAGTGCGAGCATCAAGGAGTTCTGCGACCGGCTGGACGGCGACGATCAGATCAAGGAAGTGATTATTGTGGACCAGTCGCCGGTCGGGCGGACACCACGCTCGAATCCGGCTACATATATGAAAGCGTTCGATGCCATCCGTGATGTTTTTGCGGAGACGCCCGATGCCAAGCGGCGCGGGTATGCGGCGGGGCATTTTTCATTTAACGTGCCGGGCGGACGGTGCGAGACGTGCCAGGGCGACGGGACGGTGACCGTCGAGATGCAGTTTCTTGCCGACGTGGAATTGATTTGCGAAGAGTGCCGGGGGCAGCGGTTCAAGTCGAGCATTCTTGAGGTGCGGTACCACGGGAAAAACGTTCACGATGTGCTGGACATGACCGTTCGCGAGGCGCTGGCGTTTTTCGTGAACGTGCCAAAGGTTGTTTCGAAGCTGCGGGTGCTGAACGAGATTGGACTCGGATATTTGCGGCTTGGACAGTCGGCCACGACACTCTCTGGTGGAGAGGCGCAGCGATTGAAGCTGGCCGCACATCTTACGCGTTCAGAGAATCAAGGCATTCTTTATATTCTCGACGAGCCGACGACCGGTTTGCACTTTGACGATATCGCCAAATTGCTGGGCGCGTTTCGCAGGTTGCTGGAGTCTGGCGCGTCGCTGCTGGTGATTGAGCACAATCTGGACGTGATCAAATCCGCTGACTGGTTGATTGATATGGGGCCGGAAGGCGGCGACCAGGGCGGGAACATTATCGCCACGGGCACGCCGGAACAGGTGGCGCGCAATGCCCAATCGCATACAGGGCGTTTTCTGGCGAAGGCGCTGGCGAACGGGAACGGCGGGGCAAAGCGCCCGAGTAATGGCGTCGCGCCGGGCGATGGTGCAGTGGGCGCGCGCGCTGAAAGTGGCAAGCCGAGTTCGCGGGAGCCGTGATGCGGCAATGTTCGCAGCGAAGTATGCGACTCGCGCTTCTCGTTTCACTTTTCGTCGTTCTGCCCTCCGCGCTTCCTGCTATAAATTTTCAGCGAACACAGAATCCCTCCAGCAAACCCCCACAAGCCAGAGCGCAAAAAGTTCAGAATCCCTTAAACGACCTGCTGGACGAGGCGCAAGCGGCGCTCGATAAAAACAATTTCGAAGCGGCCATCGCGCCTTTGCAGAAATTTCTCGCCGAAAAGCCGGACGTGGCGTTTGCGCATTTCCAGCTTGCATACGCATACACGGGATTAAATCGCGTGGAGGAGGCTCGCGCGGAATACGAACGCTGTGTCGCGCTGGAACCGAAGATGGCGGAGGGGCAGCTGAATCTTGGAATTTTGCTTCTGGAGAAGGATCCTGGGGTGGCTGTGGCGCCCCTGCGCAGGGCCGTTGAGCTTTTGCCCAGCCAAAGCCGTCCGCGTTTTCTTTTGGGTGTTGCGCTGGAGCGCTCGGGGGATCTCGCGGGAGCGGCTCAGTCGTTTGAGTCCGCTTCCCATTTGGATGCGGCGGACAACGAGGCGCTGATTCATCTAGGCGGGGTGTACCTGCAACTGAAAAAGCCGGCAGACGCGGAGAGAAAGTTTCGGATAGTTCTCGAACGGCAGCCGAAGTCCGCGGTAGCGCTGCGAGGACTGGCATTGAGCCTGGATGCGCAGAGCAAGCAGGAGGCGGTCGAGGCTTACCGGAGCTATCTGGCCGCAGAGCCTCAGGACTCCGCGATGCGGGCGCGGTTTGTGCAACTGCTCGTCGCGAACAAGCAGTTTGATGAGGCGCTGGCGGAAACGGAGAAGTCGGCGAGTGGCCCGGCCGCGTCGCTCGACGCGCTTCGGCTCCGCGCCGATATCTTTATCGGGCAAAACAAATTGGACGAAGCTATCGCCACTTTGAAGCAGGCGATCGCGCTTGCGCCGCGGGAAGCGCAACTCCACGGCGGGCTGGGGCGGCTGTATCTGCAAAAACGCGGGTTTGCAGATGCCGAACGCGAATTGAAGATTGCGATTCAACTGGACAAGGGCAACGTTGTTTACTGGAAAGACTTGACCGCGACTTTTTACCAGGGGGGAAATTACGCGGCGGCGCTGGCGGGATACGACGTGCTGGAGAAGATGGAAAAGCCGGGCGCCGGGGTGTGGTTTATTCGCGCGCTTTGTTACGATAAACTCGATCAGACTCAACCCGCCCTGGATGCGTATCGAAAATTTCTGGACCTGGACGGGAACCAGCATCCGGATCAGGTTTGGCAGGCGAATCAACGGATTCATGTCCTCGAAAAACGGGCGGAGAAGAAGAAATAGCCGGCATCGCCGACGGAGCGGCCGGTTGGTTGTCATGATGGCTGCCGCTTTGCTTTCGTGCGCCGCCGCGCCTGCAGCGACGGACAAACTGAAAGAACTGCAAGAACACTTTGACCGGGAAAACCACGCCGGCGCCAAAATCAAAACGCTGCAGAAGCTTGGCGCGGCGGAATTTGATGCGGCCACACATGCGAGCAAAGCGGGTGACTACGTTGCCGTGGGCCTGATTTTCGAAAAGTACCGGGACAACGTGCGGCGGGCTTTCGAGCTTCTGAAGAAACAGGAACCGGATGCGGATCGTCATTCGGGCGGGTACCGGCAGTTGGAGCTGGAAGTGCGGCAGGGCATCCGCGAGGTGGAGGATACATTGCTGGTGGCGCCGGAAGAGGTGCGTCCTCCTCTTGAAATCGTGCGCAAGGATTTGATCGACACGGATGATGCCTTGATCCACCTGCTGTTTCCGCGGCGCACCAAGGATCCGGTGAAAGTGTCTCCGGCAGCTGAGGCGAAACCATGAAGCGAAGGTTTTTGCTTGCGGTGTTGGTTTTGCTAGCGGGATTTGGCGCTTGCAGCTTGATGCCCGCCCGCGCAGCCGCGCAACGCGTAGAGAAGGATTATCTTTCGTCCGTTGAGGCAGGGAAGGTCCGCGATGCCGAGACGGTGAATGACCGTATCAAATTGTTCCTTACCTTCGCGGAAGACCGCCTGACAAAATTCCAGTATGAACTTGAGCATCCTTCCTCGAACAAACACACGGAGATGCTCAACTATCTAATGAACTCGTACATCGGTTGCGTGGACGACGCCGCGGACCTGATTCAGCTCGGTTTGGAAAAGCAGGACAATATCCGGCAGGGAATCGACCTGATGGCGGCGAAGTCCAAGGACTTTCTGGAAATTCTGAGGAAGTATGCCTCCGGCGGTCCCGAGTTGGAGGTTTATAAGGATAACCTCGACGACGCCGTGCAAGGCACCGAGGACGCGCTGAGGGAAGCGGAAAAAGCGAAGAAGAAGGCGGCGCCACCACCGATCCGGAGAAAGAATTGAGGCGCAAGCATTGAGTTCGCGCGGCAAAGCGACGTCCCATGTTTCAGGCGGAGAAGCGCTGTTTCAACGGATGTTTACCCGGATAGGCTGCGAAGGGCGGCCACCGCATTTTCATGTGGAATTTTACGCATACAGCAGCTTGGTGATTACGTTGCGGCGGCGGGGCGACGTGTACTACGTGCGGTTCTCGGATCTTTTGCGGCGCGCGCCGCAGGCGGTGCTGGAGGGCGCAGCAGCGCTTTTGCTGGCACGGGTGTTTCGCCGGCGACCTTCACGCGCGCTGGTGCGGCCTTATCTCGAGTATGCGCGGTCGGACCGGACGCGGAGCCGGATCAATCATTTGCGCCGGCGGCGAGTGCGGCCAGCGCAGGTTTCCCCACAGGGAGCGCATCACGATCTGGCTGCGATCTTCGAGCAACTGAACGATAAATATTTTTCGCGGCAGCTCGAGCGACCGCATATTGCGTGGAGCAGCCGGACTTGGCGGCGGCAGTTTGGGTGCTACGATCCCGGACCGAATCAGATTGTGCTGAATCGGCGGATGGACCGGCCGGGTGTGCCGCAATTTGTGGTGGAGTATGTGCTGTATCACGAGATGCTGCATGTGAAGCATCCGACGCGGCGGTCCGGGTGCAGTTTGATTTCGCATTCGCCGAAATTTCGGGCAGAGGAAAAGCGGTATGAGCATTTCAGGGCGGCGAGGAAGTTTCTGGATCAGTTAGCGCGGTGAAATTTGATGGTCGGCCACCTGAAGGTCGCCGCCACAGGTGAGCCGTTACAGTTTGGTTTTTTCTTTGTCGATTTCTTTGTTTAGTTTTTCGATTTTTTTGCGGATTTTGTCGCCGTCTTCGGCGTGGGGATAGAGATCGAGGTAACGCTGGTAGGCTTTTACTGCTGGCTTTTTCTTGCCTTTCTTTTCGTAGGCTTCACCCAAATAGAGGAAGGGAATGGCGAAGCCGGGCTTCGCGGTCGTGGCGTCTTCGAAGCGGTCGATGGCGGCGTCCACGTCGCCTTTTTTCATGTAGTACTTGCCGACTTCGAGATCTTTTTCGGCGCGCAGGGGATCCCACTGGGGCTGGTCGGGCGCTGAATTCACCGCGGAGTCGACATTCTTCTTTTGCTTGGGTTGAGGCTTGCTGGGAGGCGGTGCGCTCGCTGGCGGATCTTGGGCGCGCACGGGTGCGGCGAACAGGAAGGCACCACACATCATCAAGCTCATCAGAGTGCGCAGGGATCGTGTGCGAATCAACTGGGTTACTCCCCCTTATGCGATTCAGTTTATTCCAGGTTGAGTTGCCAGGCCAAGATGCTGAATATTGAGCGATCAGAGGCGCCCACGGCTATCGGCTGTTCTTGTATCTTGAGTCCTGCTCGGCGAAGCCTTTTTGACGGGCATCGTCGCCCGCTAGCAAGAAAGCTGCATGGTAATTGCCGAAGGGAACAACGTGCGCGCGGCCATCAATCAGGTCCTGCTTGAGGCGCTGATGAAGTTCCGGGAGTTCCGACCAATGGACCCTTGGATGGTCATGGTGCTCGGAGTGAAAACCTATGTTGAACATGGTGAGATTGAACAGGTTCGACACAAATACGGTGGAATGACTCACCGGCTTGGCGGGGGTCTTCGGGACGCAGCCCGCATGCTGGACATACATTCCCGAATTCATCACGAACGCGTTAGCGATCCAGTGCGGCAGAACCCAGAGACATAAGGCCATGACCGGGTCGATCCAAAAGGGAATTGACCAGAGCACAAGAAAGATGGCGAGCTCGCGGAGGGATCGACGACGGAGGGTTTGGCGCGCGGTCAGATCCTTCCAGAGGTGCATCGAAATGCGCCACGGCCAATGTGTAAACAGGTAGCGTTGAAAGTTTTCAAATTTTCCGTCGGCCGTATGCTTGGGCAAAGTCCAATCGTCAGTGGCCAACAATCTGGCATGGTGAATCGTGACGTGGCAGTACTCCCAAAAGAACGAGGGCCAGCCACCCGAAAAGGTCCACATCCGGCCAAGCCAGCGATTGAAGAACTGCGACGTGAAGATTGGCCGGTGGGAATGGTTATGGAAGTTGACGCCTACATCAATCCCGGAAATCCAGCCCAGCACCAAAGCCGAAGCCAGCACAAAGGCTATGCGGGACCACGGGCCGGTGATGCCTGCTGCTTTGGGATGGAGGTAGAGCCAAAACGCGCAAACGTACGCCGTGAGGCAAATGATATGAAAGATTACGCAGTGCCAGTCCTGGGGGTGGGAGAGAAAGCGCCAAGGCCTCAACATTGGTGGGGCCGTGGCGTTGTGCGCATCTGGAATCATAACGACCTCAGGGCGGCCGCTATCGCGATGACGGTGACTCCCAGGCTCACCCAGGGTCCCCAAATCGCGGCACCAACGATAATCGCAATTGCAAACAGTGGGAAAAAGGATCTTCCGAAAACCAGCGCGGTTTGTGACAAGAACGCGCGCGCGCGACGCCCCATGTTGAGCTCTTTTCCACTGAGGCTTGGCTGGGGCGTCGTCTGAAGCAGCGAAGATGATCAGTGCCCGGGATTGGTTGGAACCGACGCTGAATATGGCTTGCGCCGCCGAGGTGCTTGCAGCATAACACCGAACGCCTGGATATCCTTCCCATTATTGGAAGGACGTTTCTCTTTCGATGTGAATTCACCGTAAGATGAAAGAGGTGGCTGGAAGGCCCGGCCGCGCCGCTTTTAATTCCATGGAACCCCGCGAAAAGGCAGCGTCTCTCCCTGAATCGCCTGGGGTGTATCTGTTTAAGGATGCGGCGGGCAAGGTTGTATACGTCGGGAAGGCGCGCTCGCTGCGGAGCCGCGTCCGTTCGTATTTTCTGGAATCGCGGTGGGTGGATGCGAAGACGGGTTCGCTGGCACGGGAGATCGCCGACCTTGAGACGATTCTGGTGGAAAACGAGCGCGAGGCGCTGGCGCTCGAGAACAATCTCATCAAGCAGTACAAGCCGAAGTTCAACGTCATGCTGCGGGATGACAAGACGTACCCGTATATCAAGCTGACGCTTTACGAGAAATATCCTCGGGTTTATTTCACGCGGCGGGTGAAGAAGGACGGCTCGCTGTATTTCGGGCCGTATTTTCCGGCGAGCCTGGCGCGGCGCATTCTGCACTTCATTCACAAGCGGTTCCTTGTGCCTTCGTGTTACGTGGACCTGACGAAGATTCACCCGCGGCCTTGCCTGCAGTTTTATATTCACCGGTGCCTGGGGCCGTGCGCGGAGGGGCTGACTACGGATGCGCGCTACGCCGAGGCGGTGCGGGACGCACGGATGTTTCTGGAAGGCCGACGGCAGGATCTGATGAAGAGTATCGAAGAACGCATGTTGGCCGCGGCGGAGGGCGAGCGCTTTGAAGAGGCGGCTTCCTACCGCGACCTTTTGAAGACACTAGATGACATCGAGGAGCGGCAGCGGATCGCTTCGGCGCAGGGCGATGATACGGATGTGCTGGCTTATTACGCCGAGCCACCGCTGGTTGCGGCGAATCTGTTTCACCTTCGTGGGGGGCGAGTGGTGGACCGGCGCGAATTTTACTGGGAAGAGCTGGAGGAGTTCGATCCCCACGAATTCGTGCCTTCGCTCTTGAAGCAGCTTTACCTGGAAGCCGAATATCTGCCGAGGATGGTCCACGTGCCGATCGATTTCGAGGATCATGCCTTGCTAGGAGAATTGCTGAGCGAGCGCGCGGGGCACAAAGTGGAGATTCTTACGCCGCAGCGGGGGAGCAAGCGCGCGTTTCTGGATCTTGCGGAAAATAACGCCAAGCACATTTTCGAACAGAGATTCCGCGTACTGAAGCCGACATCGAAGGCTATCGGAGAGGCGCTGCAGTCCGCCCTGAATCTTCCCGAGGAGGTGAAGCGGATTGAGAGCTTTGATATTTCGCACATTCAGGGGACGGACACGGTGGCGTCCATGGTGGTTTGGGAAAACGGGCGGATGAAGAAATCGGATTACCGGAAGTTCATCATTCGAGGCGATGAAGCGCCGGGAGGACGGGAGAGGGCGCGGAACGACGATTTTGCGAGCATGTATGAGGCGGTGGTGCGGCGATACCGGCGGCTACAGGAAGAGAAGAAGCCGATGCCCGGGTTAATCCTGATTGATGGAGGGTTGGGGCAGTTGCATGCGGCGGCTCAGGCGCTGGAGTCGCTGCAGATTATCAACCAGCCGATGGCCAGCATTGCGAAGAAGGAAGAGATTCTTTACGTTCTGGGGCAAGAAGATGAGCCGGTGATTCTGGAGCGCCACTCGCCGGTGCTGCATCTGATTCAGCAGATTCGCGACGAAACGCATCGCTTTGCGGTTGGCTTTCACCGCCAGCGGCGAGGGGCTCGGCAGACACATACCGAGTTGCTGGATATTCCGGGAATTGGGCCGAGAACCTCGCAAAGATTGCTGCAGCGGTATGGCAGCGTGGCGAATCTAAAGAAGGCCAGCGCAGAGGAGTTGAGCCGTATGCTGCCGAGGAAAATGGCGGAGAAAATTGTGCAACATTTGTCGCTGCACCAAGATACGACATAACCGGTATGATGCAAGAGTAAGGGTTAGGCTGTGTTGCGGCGTTCAAATGCGTGTGCTACGTTCATTGCGTGGAGGCTTCTATGGCTGACAACGTTGGAAGCAAGGTTAGTTACTTTCTGGTGGGACTCGGAGTGGGCGCGTTGATGGGCGTCCTATTTGCGCCGAAGTCCGGTGAAGACACGCGCGAGTATCTGGCGAAGCGCGCGGATGACGGGCGCGAATTTGCGCAGAAGAAGGCGAAAGAATTGCGTGAGCGGGCCGATGAATTGATTGAGCGCGGGAAAGATGTTGCCTCGAAGAAGAGGGAATCGCTGTCCGCGGCGGTGGATGCGGGACGCGAGGCGTTTCTCCGCGAATCGAAGTCCTGAGGTTTTGTTGGGGTGGCTTGGTTTTTCCGCTGAAGTTGCGGAGAGGGTCGGGTGTGTATGCAAATAACGATGCAGGTTTTTATTCTTGCGGCGGCGATCGCGCTGCTGGTGCAGACGACCGTCCTGATCGTGCTATTCCTGCAACTGAGGAAGACCACCGAATCAGTGAACAGGATGATGGGCGATATGCACTCGCGCGTGGGGCCGATTCTGACGCGCACGCAGATTTTGCTGGACGATACACAGCCGAAGATTTCCGCGCTGGTGGAAGACGCGGCGCAAATCGTTTATCTGACTCGCTCGCAGGCGCAGAAGTTCGACAAGATCGCGACGGAGGCTTCGGACCGGTTGCGCGGGCAACTGGTGGCCGTGGACCGCATTCTGACCGGGACGCTGGAAGCGGTGGAGGATGCGGGCTCGCAGGTGCGGCGGAGTTTCTGGGCGCCGGTGCAGAAGGCTTCCGCGATCGTGCAGGGAATCAAGATTGGGCTCGACGTGCTGCGCTCTCGGCGGGCTGCGTCTCCGGCGAGGGAAACCTCAGTGGAGCAGGAAGACGAGTTGTTCATCTGAAGTTCGAATGTTTAGAGGGAATCGCTTGCGCTCGGATGAGTTGAGCTTCCTTCCATGAGCGGTTCCTGCGCCCTCCTTATATTTGCAAAAACTCCCAAAGCAGGAAAAGTGAAGACTCGATTGCTGGCCGTGGTGTCGGCGGAGGTTGCGGCGGCGCTGCATGAGGCTTGCATCGCGGGCACGCTGCGGCTTGCGCGGAAGATGCGCGGCTGCGATGCGATTATGTTTGCGGCGGGCGGCACAAGTTATTTTCGCAAGCAGTTGAAGAAGCGAGGAAGTGGTGCGAATGTGAGAGTGTTGCCGCAACGCGGGGCGGAGCTTGGGGCGCGGATGGAGAACGCGTTTCGAAAGTGTTTTGCGATGGGATATCGCGAGGTGGTGGTGATTGGGACGGATACGCCGTGGATGGGCGTGGAGCGGG
>Ga0210406_10000569_pt1 | contig 49902 bp, 47 predicted proteins | sample IncBWC30MmetaG_FD_155454 | JGI IMG/M metagenome (GOLD analysis project Ga0210406, IMG submission 155454) | Forest soil microbial communities from Barre Woods Harvard Forest LTER site, Petersham, Massachusetts, United States - Inc-BW-C-30-M | ecosystem: Environmental > Terrestrial > Soil >...
CTTTCGAAGGCGATCACCACGACGCGCTTGAGCGCTTCGCCCTCGACGACCTGGATTTTGCCCCCGCGCACCAGGTAGTGGCCATCGGCGGCCGCCACCGTTGCCGGCACCTTCTCCGCGTACTTCTTAAACGCCTCAGGGTCCGTCACATCCACTTCCGCGATGACATAGCCTGGCGCTGGCTTGACCTGTTGCAGACGAATCGCATGCGCGCCCGCAACGCCAACCGAGATTCCTGCCAGTCCTGCCACCGCCAATTTCTGGATCGACTTCATAAGTTCATCCTCCCAGCGAGATTTAGCAAACAAACGCCAAGCCTTCAAACTTGATCGCCTAGATACGACCACATCCGGCACGGCTAAGTCCACTTCGTTGACTCGGTTCCAGTCCGCAACCTAGGGTGCGATTCGCCAGCAGAAGACGCCGGACCGACAAGAGCGAAGCGAGTCTCCGCTACCGCAGTAGTGTTTTTGTAGTATTGATAGCGTCTGCCTTCTCCGCTTTAATCTCGCAATTCTCTTGTTGTGCTAAGGCTCGACTGCGCTCTCTGTTCGTTGCCCTGGTCCGTCCGGCTCCAGTGCCAAGATTCCGCGTGTGTCGCGTGCCTTTGGGGAGGGGTGAGACCTTGGGTAGGTTAATTTTGGTGTTCCTGTTTCTGGGATCCTCTGCTTTCGCGCAGAGCAACTATGCCGTCGTCTCGGGTGTTGTGACCGACCCGCAGCACCTTCCGGTCGCCTCCGCCAGCGTTTCGTTCCGGGCCTTGGCCACCGGCGAACTGCGGCCCCTGACCACCAACGAGCACGGACTATTCGAGGCTGCCGCGCTCCTCCCAGGCGATTACGAACTCAAAACCGAAGCGGCTGGCTTCGCTCCGGTAACCCAGATTCTCCGACTCGAAGTCGGTCAGAGGCTCAGCGTCGAAATTTCGCTCCGGGTCAGCTCCGTTCAACAAACTGCGGAAGTCAAAAGCGGCATGGAAGTCCTTCGAACCGTCGATGCCACTGTGGGAGAGGTTGTTGAGCCACAGTCAGTCCGCGAATTGCCGCTCAATGGAAGGATGCTGATTAATCTTGTGCTCACCGTCCCTGGCGCGCATATCGGTTTTGGTGCACAGACCGGGCAAACCAACCCGCTTTACTGGCGCCCCGGTCAGAGTTCCGCTGTTGTCCTCGGTGGCGCACGTCCTAATGCCAATTTCTTCTTACTCGACGGCGCCACCAACACAGACCCCACTTTTAACGCGCAAAACTTGAGCCCTTCTCCCGATGCAGTCCAGGAATTCCAGGTGGAAACGAGTAGTTACACTGCCGACATGGGGGGTGCGGGCGGTGGTCAGATCAATATCGTCACCCATTCCGGATCCAGTCAGTATCACGCCACCGTCTATGAATTCTTCCGCAATGGCGCTCTTGACGCCAGTAGTTTTGGTTCGATGGGCAACAATCATCTCGTCCAGAATAATTTTGGCGCCTCGCTCGGCGGGCCGCTCGCGGGCAAGAAGACTTTTTTCTTCGCCAACTATGAAGGTCTGCGGCTCTCGCGAGCCGACGCTCAGACCCTTACCGTCCCCACTCGCGACGAAATCATGGGCGACTTCAGCATGAGTGGGGTCAATATTTACGACCCCACCACCGCGCAACCCAACCCCAACTACAATCCGACCTTGCCCACCGGTCCATCCAACTTCCCCTACACCCGCTCCCAATTTTTGGGAAACCAGATTCCTTCGGATCGCATTAACCAGAAACTTCAGAGTTTCCTGCTTCAGGTCGTGCCGCAGCCCAACATGATGTCCATGTCCGGCCTCGATTCCAACAACTATCTAGACATCCGTAACGAAACCCATTTCAACGATCAGGGCACTGTCCGCATCGATCACATTTTCTCTAACGGCGACATTCTCTTTGGCCGTTATTCCGTCGGCGGCGAACGCGGCTTTTCCCCCAGCAATGGTTCCACCCCCACAACCGAAAACTTGCCCGGGTTTGGCGCCAATTTCGACAATCTCGCCCAGCAAGCCGTCATTTCCTGGAACCATTTCATCTCCACGGGGAAAGTCAATACCTTCTCCGTCGCGGTGTCTCGCCTCTCCATGGACCACACTTCGCAAAACGACAGCGTCAACGACTACGTCACCCAACTTGGCTTTCAAGGCGTCGGCTTTGGAGGTCCCGGCGCCTGGGGTGCACCCTGGTTTTCGGTTCAGGGTTACACCGGCATCGGCGACACCTTTGCCGCCACTCCCATGCATGCCTGGGACACCATGCTGGAATTCCGCGATGCCCTCGCCTGGCAGCATGGCCGCCATAGCATAAAAATCGGCGGCGATTTCCACCGTTACTGGTGGCCGATGTGGGGCTTCTTTCAAAACCGCGGCTACTATCAGTTCACAAACGGCTACACGACCGATAAGGGATTCAATGACGGCACCGGCTCCGCTCTCGCCAGCCTTCTCCTCAGTCTTCCCACCGTCAAGCAGCGCCAGGCCGGCGTGCCCCAGATGGACCTGAAGAATTGGGGCGCTGATGCCTTCGTCGAGGACACCTGGCAAGTCAACTCCTCCACCACGCTCAACATCGGTCTTCGCTACGAATATTCCAGCCCTCTCTATGATGATCAGTTCACCAACACAAACCTCATCTTTAACGACGGCGTTCCTTCAGTCTTCATCGGCGGCCAGAACGACTATCCTCGTGGACTTCTCTATTCCAATAAGCACAATTTTGCCCCGCGCATCGGCTTTGCTCGCCAGATCCGCACCTTCGGCCTGGTTCTCCACGGTGCCTATGGCATCTTCTTTACTCCTGTCGATGGGAACACCTGGTGCAATCAGCGACACAATGTTCCTTATGTATTTCCCGAGACCCAGCAAGCCGACAACTTCACTCCACCTGCTGCTCTCTTCAACACCGGTTTCAATTTCGGGACTCCCGTCTTGGGCACAGGAGCTCTTCCCGCCACCACCGTCAGCTTCACCGCGTTTGACCCGCACGCCGCCGCTCAGTACATCCAGCAATGGAACACTTACCTCGAAAAAAGCATTGGTCAAAATACTTCCCTGCAAGTCGGCTACGTCGGTGCCCGCGGTTTCCATCTACAGCGCGCCCATCTCATCAACAACGCCAATCCGGGCCCTGGCCCGCTAGGCCCGCGCCGCCCTTTCAAGACTCTCTCCTTCGTTCCCGACAGTGTGATCAATACTTCTGACAGCTCCGCCGACTTTATCTATCAGAGCAACACTTTCCCTGCCAGCACGATCAATCTCCTCGAAAACTCTGCGCAGAGTTGGTACGACGCCGGCTATATCAATGTCCGTCGTCGCTACTCTCATGGCCTCAGCCTTCTCGCTAATTACACTTACTCAAAGAACCTTACCAACGCCCCGGATTTTCGCTCTCCCATGGATGAGTCCGCCATCCCGCAAAACAACAGCAATCTTCCCGCCGAGAAAGGCCCCGGTTGCGATGTCCGTCACCGCTTCTCCTTGAGCGCCGTCTACGCGATACCCGGCGTTACCGCGGCTGCCTGGGCACGTCTGCTCACCTCTAACTGGCAGATCTCTGCCATCTACCAGGCACAATCCGGCATGCCTTTTACGGTTTCCGTCTTCGGCGACACCGCCAACGCTGGCACCGTCCTCGGAGAAAATCCTATCCGCGCCAATTACACCGGCGCTCCCGTCTTCCGCCCGGGGACGCGTACTGCGGCCGAATGGTTCGATCCCGCTGCCTTCGCCACCCCCGCCGCATTCACTTTCGGGAATGCCGGTCGAAACTCGATCTACGGCCCGCCATTGCAGACCCTGGACTTCGCGTTGGTCCGGAACTTTCACCTCACCGAAAAATTGAATTTCCAATTGCGTGGCGAAGCGTTCAACGCTCTGAACAAGGTCAACCTGGGCACGCCCAATCGCTTCGTCAACACTCCTCAGTTCGGCACCATCACGATGCCGATGACTCAGGGCCGCGAAATCCAGATCGGCGCCCGCTTTTCTTTCTAACCACCTGCGACATTCAGCTTCATTTATTGAGGTTGGCACGAACCTGAGAATTGGCTTCAGTCAGGACGTATTGCCGCAGGGTTTGGCGGGATGCTACGATGCTGGGTTCCATGAGTCCCAATGGTCCCAACCGGCCCCGCATTGGCATCCCCTGGCGCACGTCTGCGGAGGGCCGGGGCAGCTTGCTTCCCTGGCGGGGCAAGAACCGCTATTACGCGGAGGCGGTGAAACGGGCCGGGGGCGAGCCGGTCGAGCTGTCCTTGACTGATTCCGAGCGGCTGCAGACCCTTCTACCCACCCTGGACGGCTTTGTGCTCCCCGGCAGCCCGGCGGATGTGGCCCCGGAAGAATACGGCCGCAGCAACAAAGGGAAATCGGAGCCCGCCGACCCGCCCAGGGAGCAGACGGATCGGGCCATCCTCGACCATGCATTTGCGGAGAAGAAGCCTGTCCTGGCGATCTGCTACGGCTGCCAGCTCTTGAACGTCTATCTGGGCGGGACGCTGATTCAGGACCTGCAGAGCGAACTGAAAACAAATGTGCCGCACCGCCGGAAGGACTTAACGCCCGAACCACCCGACGACCCGCGCCATCCAACCCAATTTGAACCCGGCAGCCGCCTGGCGGCGCTCGCGGGAACGACAGCGGCCGTCGTCAACAGCTCGCATCATCAATCCATCGAACAGCCGGGCAAAGAGCTAAAAATCACGGGGCGCTCACCCGACGGAATCGTCGAGAGCGTGGAATGGACCGGGGACGGGAACTGGGTGACCGGAGTGCAATGGCATCCCGAGCGCATGGAAGGCGATCCGCTGGCCGAGCGCCTGTTCAGCGACTTTGTCGGTGCGGCGCGGGCGGCGCACAAGATTCCAGCCGGGAAGCCGTAAGGGCGCCAACCAACCTGGCGAACGAGTTTACGAATCATATACGGGGGACTCATGATTTCACTGGCGGGGAAAGCGGCACTCATCACCGGAGGTTCGCGCGGCATCGGAGCAGCCGCAGTCAAATTATTTGCGCAGGCCGGCGCGGACGTGGTGTTCAGTTACAACTCGGCCAAGGAAGCGGCCAAGCATGTGGAACAGGAAGCCGCGAAGCACGGTACGCGCGTGGAAGCCTTCAAAGCGGACGTGGGCAAGCACGCCGACAATGGAAAGCTGGTCGAACACACCATCAAGCGCCTGGGCCGCCTGGACATTCTGGTACCGAACGCCGGCGTTTGGAACCTGGAAGATCTGCCCATCGAAAAAATGAGCGAGAAGCAGTGGGACGATATGATGCGCATCAACCTGAAAAGCGTGTACTCCGTGATTCACTTCGCCGTGCCGCACATGATTAAGCAGAAGAGCGGAAAGATTATCCCGATCAGCTCCACGGCGGGGCAGCGCGGCGAATCGCTGCACACGCACTATGGCGCCTCGAAGGGCGGCATCATCAGCCTGACGAAGGGGCTCGCAACCGAATTGGCGAAGCACGGAATCCTGGTGAACAGCGTGGCGCCGGGATGGGTGGCGACGGACATGTCGAATGCGGTCCTGAGCAGCAAAGCGGGGCAGAAGATGGCGGCGACCTCCATTGCGTTGGGACGCGCGGCGACTCCGGAAGAGATTGCCGGGCCGATGCTGTTCCTGGCTTCCGAACTTTCGAATTTTATGACCGGCGAAATCTTAAACGTCAACGGGGGCGCGGTGCTGTGCGGCTGATCCGCAAAATTTATCTGGCCTGTCTGGCGATGGCGATGATGCTGGCGCCAATGGCCGTGCGTGCGCAGAATCCCGACATGGTGGCGCCGGAAGCCAGCGCGGCCAAAGCCAAACAGATACTGGCTCAATTGATTGAGGGCATGGGCGGGCCGTTATACCTGGATATGCGGGAGCGCCAGTGCGACGGGCGGCGCGCCGCGATCGGGCACAACGGCGCGCTTGCGGGTTACGTGCAGTTCAAGGATTCGTGGGAATTCCCGGACAAGAATCGCACTGATTACGTCGCGCACGGACGCAACACACTTTTGGGTTACATGATCGGCGTCCAGGAACTGGATTTGTCTCACGGCGGGTTGGTGATCACGCTCTTCAGCGGCGAGCACGGCTGGACAATGGATCGCGGCGGCGTCTCCGAGATGCCGGAAGACACGGTCACGGAATTCCTGGATGCGGTGCGGCGCAGTTCGGACAATCTGCTCCGCCTGAGCCTGAAAGATCCTCAACTGGATTTCCACTGGGGCGGCCGCGACACCGTGGATTTGCGGGAAGTGGATTGGGTAGAGATTACGGATCAGGAACAGCGGGTGTACCGCCTCGCGGTGGATAAGTCCACACATCTGCTGGTTCGCAGTGTGGTGCGCGTGAAGGACGAAAACAACGGGCAGCAGCGCGAAGACGTATCAATTTTCACGAACTACCGCCCCAACGGAGGCATTCAGGTGCCCATGCAGGTCACGCGAGAACGCGACGGCCGCCGCATCTCCCAGGTGTTCTACGACAATTGCCAGATCAACCCGCCCCTTCCCGCGGACTTTTTCACCCGCGACGCCCTGGTCCAGAAATTCAAAGAAACCGGCGGCAAAAAACCGAAGTAACTCCCTCAATAAATTCCGTGAAAAACAGCCCTACCCCGCGCGTCTTGGGGCTATCATCCCTTCGAATGGCGCGGGTCGCAGGGCACTGGTGGGCTTAGTGACTGTGTATTAGCCAGATGAGTAGCCTCTATCTGGCGGGCTCGAAGCCTGCTAAATTAGTATGTCCCAGCCAATCAGAGAAAGCGCGACCGTACCGCAGACGGCGCCACGGACGGTTGTCATGATAGGCCGCAGGATCGGATGAAAATGAAAGCTCGGCGGGTTTCCGGCTTCAGCCTCACGGAACTTGTCGTGGCGATGGCGGTGGCCATGATTCTAATGGCCGTTGCCCTCCCAGCCTTCTTGCGCGCTTACCACTCTTACCAGCTCAGCAATGCAGCGACGCAGATGGCCGACATAGTGCGCTTGACGCGTTATGAAGCGATTCGGCTTAACAAGACAGTGAATTGCGTGATTCGGCCGGATACCACTGATCCAACGATGACGGACGCTTCGATGACCGACGTAAGAGGAATCCCGCTGACCGGTCCGAGTTCGCGGGTGGCCTTGTTCGGTCCGTCTGGAAATCTGGTGGATTCGGGGTCGGTGCCGGGAGCGAGTTCTTTGCCCTCTGCGGCGGCGCTTGGCGCAACCACCCCCGCAGCCGTTCCGCCTGCGGGAGGCACGGTTCAATTTGACGCCCGCGGCGCGTTGACCTCCGGCAATGTTACCGTTTTCTATCTGAACGCTCCCGGCTCACCGGATAGCGGATTTCGGGCCGTACTTTTGATGCCCGCGGGATCGATCCAGATATGGTCCAGCGACTCGAGTGGAACCTGGCGGCAAGTGCGATGAACGAGCGATTTCAGTCGAACCAGATGAGAGCTGCGGCCGCGTGGCGCGGTGGTGAACGCGGATTCACGCTGGTGGAGATGCTGATGGCCACCGTGATCGTGGTGGTCGGCCTGGTGGCCGTGGCGCAGTTAGTGCCTACCTCGATGATGCTGAATGCCAACAACCGTAGCGACGGCTCCGCCCTGGTAATCGCTCAAAAACAAATGGAAGCGTTGCGTGCACTTCCCCTTAGTGCCACAACGTTCACCGACCCACTGGGAGTTACCTGCCCTCTGGGCACCACCTGCTATACCGGGGATCCCAGTAAGCCGGGACAAGTCGTCGGCAGTCCGCTCTTCAATAACACGCCGATCATTGATTACGCCCAGCCGCTGGTCACCGGCTACGGTTTCACCTACACCGATCCCAACGATCCGACCGGCGCGGTCAACGATGTTCGCTGGGCGGTGGTTACTATCAACAACGGCGCCACCACCGGCAAGCGCATCATCGTCGGGGCTTTCCGCCGCGGCATGAAATCGCCGAGTTTTCCGATCTCGCTGGACACACTGGTGTCCAAATGAGAGCTGCCTCTATGCCGCATGCGCGCGGGTTCACCATTTTGGAGTTGATGATTGCGATGGCCATTTTCATGGTGATTTGCGGGGCCATGTTCGGATTGCTGCAGCTCTCGCAGCAGAAATACTCCAGCGAAACACAATTATCCGGTGCGTTCCAGGAAACCCGGCTGGCCATTGACCAGATCGTGCGCGATTTCAGTGTTTCCGGTTATCCGGCGGTCAGCATGTTCTCCAAGATACCGACGGATTCTTCCCAGTACGCGCTGGTCCCTGTGGCGTGGGATCCCAACTATGCGGTCACTCAGTGTTTGGTGGGGACTGCCGGTGGAGGCACCTGCCAGACGCCGGGGGATTTTGATTTAATTGTGGAAACGGATTTGGGCAGTGGGGTGAGCTGGGTCCGTTACCAGTTGATTGGCACGACGTTGTACCGCGCGGTGGTGCCCAAAACGGCGGGGGGAGATCCCGTGAGTGCCACCTCGCTCGCAAGCGTGAAGGTGCCGTTCCTGACCAATGTCATGAATAACGTCATGAACACTTCCTCCGCCGGGCTACTCACCCAAATCAACGCCACCTACCCGTCGATGTTTCCGGGCGGCGCGCCGCAGCCGATTTTCAAGTACACCTGCAATGCTGCTGCCGGGCCGCAACCCTGCCCTTTGGCCGGAAGCGACGCTGTACCAGGCAATATTCGCGATGTGGACATCAACCTGATTGTGATGACCCGGTCGCCGGACGCGCAAACGCAGATATTGAAACTTGTGCAGTTGAGCGGCCGCGGCCACCGCGTGAATCCGTCGCAGTAAAGCGCTGTCACTAATTATGAAAAGATGAAGAGCCAACAAAAATTCGTCGGGAGCCACGCGCAACGCGGTGCGGCGCTGTTGATTGCGATTTTTGCGTTGCTGCTGGTTAGCGTTGTGGCCATCGCGCTGATCGTTTCCTCGGGCACCGATTCCGCGCTGGCCAGCAACTATCGCACCTCCACCAGCGCCTACTACGCGGCCATTGCCGGGATCGAAGAAGCCCGCGGGCGGCTGCTGCCAAGCAATCCCAATTATCTTTCGCTGCCGGCTTCACCGATGCCTCTCACCCAGGTGGTCTACATTATCAATCCCACCGGCGGCGAGACGGTGGCGCCCAACGATACCGCGAACCCCGCGACCTATCCGGACAAAGAGTATAAGCAGGAATTTGGCGTGGATGTATCCGGACGCACGGTCAGCATATATTCCTCTGTTTCGCCGGTGGGGGGCTTGCCGCCCGCTTCCTACAAATGGGTGCGCATAAGCGCGGTGACGGAACAATCTCTGGGAGATCCTCAGGTGCCGGGGTCGTACGTCGACGTCAACGGGGACAACATCATGGATACAGTCACTCCGCTGTTCTACGATCCTGCAAACGCGCCTACTCCGGGTTTAATTACAACGTTCGCGCCGCCCGCCACCGCTTCACAGGCCCTGGAGATTACTTCCTATGCGGTGCTGCCTAACGGCAGCCAGAGTATGGCGCAGTATGTCGTGCGTCCTCTGGTGGTCTTTCCCGGTTTGACCAGCCAGACATTTCCCGCTGCACTCACGCTTGCCGGTAACAACGTTTTTTATGATGGCCCCGGCACCACCGGTTTCTACATTCGGGGACAGGATCCCGGTGTTGTTCCGGACCCTGGTCGTTCGGACCAGTGTCCGGGCGGGACATCCGCCATGCCCGCCATCGGTTACACTAACAATAACACCGGGACCGACACCTCGTTCAACACGATCAAGACCAATGCGACCCCAGTCGCTAATTATCAAGGTCCACCGATTAATCCGGGTTCTCCACCGACGTCTCCACCGACAGCGGCTACCGCGCCAACAAGCATCAGCTATGTCAGCGACCAGATGAATCAGAATTGGCTGACGCCCAAGGGTCTCGATGCCGTGGTGCAGAACATCACCAACGGCGCCGACGTGGTGCTCACCGGCCCGACCACTCCGGGCAGTTTTCCTTCCGGCATGTCCGCGAGCAGTCCAATGACCATCGTGGTCAACGGTGATCTGGACATGAACGGTTGGCACAACACAGGCTATGGCTTGCTCTTGGTCACTGGCACCCTGCACTACGATCCGGACGCAACCTGGGAGGGACTGGTGCTGGTTATCGGCCAGGGGAATTTTGTTTCCACCCGGGGCGGCAGCGGTGGAATTGACGGAGCCGTGTTTATCGCCAAAACCCGCGATGCCTCAGGAAATCTGTTGGCGAGCCTGGGCGCGAGTTCTTTCAGCCAGACCGGGCCCGGCAGCAATGTCGGACGGGGCATCAACTACAACAGTTGCCTCGCGCGTGCGGCCGAAGGACCCATCACGTACAAGGTCATCGCATTCAAAGAAATTCTACTGGCCAACTGATCTGCCGCCCCCGTTGTTTCTTTCCACCGAGTTCCCCAAAAATGACCGGACACGGACAGCGCGGTATACTAAGCGAATGGATCACACTTCGAGAGAGCCGCAGATTCACGGCACAACGGTTTTGTGCCTCCGGAAGGATAATAAAGTTGTGCTCATCGCCGATGGACAGGTAACCATGGGCGATCACGTCATCAAGCACACCGCCAGAAAAACCCGGCGTCTTTATAACGATAAGGTGGTTGCGGGCTTCGCCGGTTCGACCGCCGACGCGATTTCCCTGTTCGAACGCTTTGAAGGCAAGCTGCAGGAGCATTCCGGCAACCTGCAAAAGGGATCCGTGGAACTCGCCAAGGAGTGGCGCAAGGACCGCGCGCTGCGGCACCTGGAGGCGCTGCTGATCGTGGCCGATTCGAAAGCGACCTTTGTCCTTTCCGGAAACGGCGACGTGATCGAGCCGGATGACGGTCTCTGCGCCATCGGCTCCGGCGGAGTTTACGCATTGGCCGCGGCGCGCGCGATGATCAAGCACACGAAACTCCCGTTGAAGGAACTTGCGCTGGAGGCCATGCGCATCGCCAGCGAAATTTGCATTTACAGCAACGCAAACTTTACCGTAGAAGAGATCTAGGGGCAGCGCCGGAAACGTCTCCTCCGGCCCGGGCAAGGAATCGAACTCTCATGGCTATCAAGACCGATAAAGAAATCACACTATTTCCCGGCGGCAACGGCGGCGTGCCCGTGGAAGAGGGGGAACTGCTTCCGGCGCTGGACGACATGACGCCGCGGGAAATCGTCGTGGAGTTGGACAAATATATTGTCGGGCAGGCGGCGGCGAAGCGGGCCGTGGCCGTGGCATTGCGGAATCGCGTGCGCCGGCAGAAGCTTCCGCCGGAGATCGCCGAAGACGTCTTGCCGAAAAATATCCTGATGATTGGCCCCACCGGTGTCGGCAAGACGGAGATTGCCCGCCGGCTTGCGCGCCTAGCCGGCTGTCCCTTCGTGAAAGTGGAAGCGTCGAAGTACACGGAAGTCGGCTACGTCGGGCGCGACGTGGAATCGATGGTGCGCGACCTGGTGGAAACCTCGATCGACATGGTCCGCGAGGAAAAGCTGGACGAAGTGGCCGATCGCGCGGAACAAGCCGCCGAGGAGCGCGTGCTCGACCTGCTGCTTCCGCCGCAGGTGGAGGCGCCGGGAACCCCGGAAGCGGAACGCGTGGCCCAGCGCGAGCAGACGCAGCGAACGCGGGAAAAACTGCGCGTGCAATTGCGCGAGGGCAAGCTGGACCAGCGCATGGTCGACTTGGAAGTCCGCGAGCGCGCCATGCCTTCCTTTGAAATTATTTCCAATCAGGGCGTCGAGGAGATGGACGTCAATATCAAGGACATGCTCTCCGGCATGTTTGGCCAGCAAAAGAAAAAGCGCAAAATGAGCGTTGCCGACGCTTTCGAATACCTGATTCAGGAAGAAGAGAACAAGCTCATCGACATGGACCAGGTGACCCGCGTTGCGGTCGAACGCGCCGAGCAGATGGGCATCATCTTCGTCGATGAGATCGACAAGGTGGCCGGGCGCGAATCGGGTCATGGCCCCGACGTCTCCCGCGAAGGCGTGCAACGCGACATCCTGCCGATCATCGAAGGCACCACCGTCAACACGCGCTACGGCATGATCCGCACCGACCACATTTTATTTATCGCCGCCGGCGCGTTTCACGTCACCAAGCCCTCCGACCTGATCCCGGAGTTGCAGGGCAGACTGCCGATTCGCGTGGAAATGCAGTCGTTGAAGGAAGAAGACTTTGTCCGCATTCTCACCGAGCCGAAGAACGCCCTCATCAAGCAGTACATCGCGCTGCTCGAAACCGAGGGCGTGAAACTCACGTTTACCGAGGACGCGGTGCAGGCCATCGCGCGCTTCGCCACCAGCGTGAACGAACAGACGGAAAACATCGGCGCGCGCCGCTTGCATACCATTCTCGAAAAAGTTCTGGACGAGCTTTCCTTCGAAGCCCCCGACCTGAAAAAGAAAACCGTGAAGATTGACGCGGCTTATGTCAACAAGCAACTCGCGGACATTGTGAAGAACCAGGATTTGAGCCGTTACATTCTCTGAGTTCTGAAAATTGAAATTAGAAAATGGAAAATAGACCAGGGACGCCATTCCGCCTCCAAATACGCCCCGCACTGTCCGTTCCCATTTTATATTTTCTATTTTCGATTCTCTTATTCGCAGCGGGCTGCGGCGCGCCCGGCGAACCGCAACCGCCCACTCCGCCCGTTCCCCAGGGCATCGCGGATTTGACCGCAAAGCAGGCGGGCGACGGTGTGTTGCTCACGTTTACGATGCCGGGGAAAAGTACGCAGGGCGATCGGCTTCAGCAGGTGCCAACCTTTGAAGTGTTGCGCGGAGCTCTGCGCGCTGACGGAACGCCGGACCCCAAATCATTCCGCGTGGTGGACACCGTGCCCGGCGCGCTGGTTGCCCGTTACTCGCAACGAGGCCAGGTGCAGTTCATCGATCCCGTTTCGCCCACGGATCCCCAGTTTCGTTCCGGTCAACTGTTCGTTTATCGCGTTCATACGCTTTTTTCCGCCAAACACCCCTCCCCCGAATCGAAGGACGTGACGCTCCAGCTCTACCCCGTTGCGGAGCGAATTTCCACTCTGGATTCGACCGTGACCGAGCATGGAATTGAATTGAAATGGCCGGCGCCATCGCACACTTCCACCGGCGAGCCGCTTGCAAGCGTCCAGGAATATCACGTGTATCGCGGAGAGTTGGATCCGGCCACGGCCAGCGCCGCTGCCGGCGATCCTCTGGAGGCGAAATGGAAATCGCCGCTGCTTCAACTGGGAGCCACAAGCACAACGGATTACCGCGACTCCGGTTTCGACTACGGGAAGACCTACGCGTACCTGGTGCGCAGCGTAATCGCTTCGCCCGCCGGCGCGCTGGAGTCGAGCGACTCGCCGCTGGCCATCGTCACGCCCAAGGACACCTTTCCGCCAGCCGCGCCGCAAAATGTCGTCGCGGCTGTCCAGCCGGGGGCAACCCCGGGTTCCGCGGCGGTCGAACTCTCCTGGTCCATCAACGTGGAATCCGACCTGGCCGGCTACCGGGTTTACCGCAGCCAGCAGGAGGGCGAGCGAGGCGTCTTGCTCACTACCGATCCCTTGCCGTCGCCCGCGTATCTTGATAACTCTGTCCAGTCCGGCCAGCGCTACTGGTACACCGTAACGGCCGTGGATCGCTCTGTCAACGAAAGCGCCCCCAGCCTGGCGGTGGCTGTAGATGTCGCGCAACCTTCCCGCTGAAGATGTGTTCATACTGGTGAGCGACTGTCTGGTAGGCAGCCCAGCTCTATGCCAGCCAACTTCAGCCCGCCGGGTTACCGGTGGTTCGATCTTCTTCGTCACACGCCCGCAAGAGTTGGGATGTACACCGGAGTCTGGCTGTCCGTGATTCTTATCGCGTGGGTGGTTATCGCGAATCGCGTGCCGTTTCTGGAGCCACTGGCGCAACAGCGCAACGTAATCGCCACACTCTTGCTGGCGTTTGTCGCGACCATACCGGTTCTGCGCTTCCTGCGTTCGCCTGGGGAACTGCTGGTCTCCGGGCTGTTCGCCTGGAGCGTCTTGACGCTCTCGTACCGTATCCTCAGCCTGAAATTTTTCCTGCTTCAGTATTACTACAGCACTTTCCACATCTTCGTCCTCGGAGCCGTCGCGTATCTGCTTTTTGCAACGCTCTCCTGGATTGGTATGATTGTTTGGCGGGCGAGAGCAGCTCAGGGTACGCACACCTCCCGCTGAACAGGTCCCCATAAGATGAAATTTTGCCGGTTTGTCCCCAAATCCGCTGGCTTGGAGTCTCGAGTTTTACCCTCATACGGCCTGATCGAAGGCGAAATCATTCATGGAATTACCGCAGCACCCTGGCTGAAATGGTCGCGGGAAGAGGCTTCGCTGCCGATGCGAGAGGCGCGGTTGCTTGCTCCCGTCGAGCCGTCGAAGATCGTGTGCGTCGGGCGCAACTACGCCGCGCATGCCTCCGAAATGGGCAACCAGGTGCCGAAAGAGCCGATGATTTTTCTGAAGACACCCTCGTCGGTGATCGCGACCGATGAACCCATCGTGCTCACGCGCTATTCGAACCATGTGGATTACGAGGCAGAGCTCGCCGTGATTATCGGAAAGAGATGCTCGCAACTCGGCGATGATGACGACGCGTTGTCCTACGCCCTCGGCTACACCTGCCTCAACGACGTTTCCGCCCGCGACCTGCAGAAAAGCGACGTGCAGTTCACTCGGGCCAAGGGCTTCGACAGTTTCTGTCCGGTGGGGCCGCATATTGAGACGCAACTCGATCCGCGCAACGCGCTCGTCGAGGCGCGCTTGAACGGCGAGGTCAAGCAGTCCGGCAGCACCTCGTTGATGGTTTACCCGGTGGAGTTTCTGATCCGCTGGCTTTCGCGCATGATGACCCTGATACCGGGCGACGTGATTGCCACCGGCACGCCCGCCGGCGTCGGGCCGCTCACCGCCGGCGACACGATTGAAGTTTCCGTCTCCGGAATCGGCGTGTTGCACAATCCGGTGCACGCTCCGGCTTCCTGACTTCGCATACCTTGCTCGCATTCGGTACTATAAAAGGCAGTAGAGTAGGCTGAAGTCCCGCCGGGGGAATTCGCTCAGGGAGCGGGGCGGCTGGCTTCCTCTATCAAATATTCCCATTTCTAACTGTGCAAGGGGTTGAGCGTTGAAAGAATTGCTCGCCGATTGGAAATTGCTGCTTATGATTGGCGGCGGAAGCCTCGCCGCACTAGCGCTGATTGCTTACGCTTTCGCGCGTCCCGCGGCTGATCCGGAGGCCGAGGAGCGGAAGCGCCGCCTGCATCTGAACCTGATCGGCCGAATCGCGGAAGGGCAAGTGGTGGAACTCGCGCAACATCCCGCTTTGCCTGTTGAAAAGCGCAGCGGGTTGTTTGGCGCGCGCTCGCAGCCGCTGGCGGACCACCGGCCGCGCAGCCTGGTCTCCTACAGTTATTCGATTTCGGGCGTGACCTATCACACGGCGCAGGACATCACCGGCCTTGAGAGCCAGGTGAAAATCGAACGGCTGGTGACGGGCTATCCGACCAGCGTGAAGTACGATCCATCGAATCCCAGCGATTCGATCGTGGTCGCGGACGATTGGTCCGGCTTGCGATAGAAATTCCTGCTTCGGGCCGCGCGCCGTGCTCCCCCAGTTCTCTCCGCAGCTCAGTCTCAACATGGCTCCTGTGTTGATGCAGATTCCAAGAATTCAGGTTTGCGCGCGAATGCGTTATGCTTTGGCTGGCTGCAAATGTCGGCCGGTGCGCCGCCCATGAAACAGGTCATTCTTTCCATCCTGACGACACTGATGATCGTGGCGACCACGCTGAGCGCCATGGTGATCCTGGTGCGCGCCACTTTGTATGTGACTTCGATCGAGTCGCCGCTCCCGCGCGCCGGGGCTATCCTGGCGGAAATTTTGCTTGGGATCGTGCTGCTGCTCGGCACGGTCTGGCTGGCCACGCATGCGGCGGTGTTGATTTTCGCTCCAAAGAGCGACAAGCCCGAGGGAGGGCCTCTTGGCTGAGAAGAATCGCATCTGGGAATCATCCACCGGCGCGGACCGGATGGAGCAGTTGCTCCGCATCTCGGAGGAAGCGGAAGCCGGAGGAGGCGCCGAACGCCGCGAACGCGAGCACAAGGCCGGGAAACTTTCGGCGCGCGAACGGATTGCATTGTTGCTGGACGAAGGCACGTTCGAGGAGCTCGACAAATTCGTTCGCCATCGCTGCGTGGATTTCGGCTCGGAGGAGCAGCGGCCGGCGGGCGATGGCTTCGTCACCGGATTTGGACGCATCGAAGGGCGGCTGGTGTACGTCTTCGCGCAGGACTTCACCGTGTTTGGCGGATCGCTCTCGGAGACCAATGCGCAGAAAATCGTGAAGATCATGGACCTGGCCATGCGCAATGGCGCTCCTATGATCGGCTTGAACGATTCCGGCGGAGCGCGCATCCAAGAAGGCGTTGCGTCGCTGGCGGGCTACGCGGAGATTTTTCTGCGCAACACGCTGGCTAGCGGCGTGATTCCACAGATAAGCGCGATCATGGGCCCGTGCGCGGGCGGCGCAGTTTATTCGCCGGCGATCACCGACTTCGTGCTGATGACCCGCGACACTTCGTACATGTTCGTTACCGGCCCGGACGTGATCAAAAACGTCACGCACGAAGAGGTGACCAAGCAGGAACTGGGCGGCGCCATGACGCACAATTCGACGAGCGGCGTGGCGCACTTTGTTTCCCGCGACGATGCCGATTGCCTGGCGATGGTGCGCGAACTGATTGGATTTCTGCCGTCGAACAATCTGGAGGACCCGCCGCGCCGCGCTTCGAACGATCCCGCCGACCGCCGCGAGGAATCGCTGAATTCGATCGTTCCCGAAGACCCGCTGAAGCCTTACGACATCAAGGACGTGATTCACGCGCTCGTCGACGACAACTATTTCTTCGAAGTGCACGAGCACTACGCCAAAAATATCGTCGTTGGATTCGCGCGGTTCGACGGGCGCCCCGTGGGCATCGTGGCTAATCAGCCCGCGTTTCTTGCCGGCACTCTGGATATCAACGCTTCGGTGAAGGCCGCGCGCTTCGTACGTTTCTGCGACGCGTTCAACATTCCGCTGATTACGTTCGAAGACGTACCCGGCTTTCTTCCCGGCACGCAGCAGGAATATGGCGGCATCATTCGTCACGGCGCGAAACTTTTGTTCGCGTTTGCCGAAGCCACCGTTCCGAAAATCACGGTCATCACCCGCAAAGCCTACGGCGGCGCGTATTGCGTTATGGCTTCGAAGCACATCCGCACCGATGCGAATTTTGCCTGGCCCACCGCGGAAATCGCCGTGATGGGCCCGGAAGGCGCCGTGGACATCGTCTACAAGCGCGAGCTGAGCAACGCGCCAGAGGCGGACCGCGCCGGGCTGCGCAAGGAGAAAATCACCGAGTTTCGCAACCGCTTCGCAAATCCCTTCGTCGCCGCCGAACGAGGCTACATCGACGCGGTCATTGAACCCGCGACCACGCGCGCCCATATCATCACTTCCCTGCGCGCCCTCGAAAACAAGCGCGACACCAACCCCAAAAAGAAACACGCCAACATCCCACTGTAAGTGTATTGCGTCACTTAAATCCGAGTTCGCTATTCCGGCACGATGCGCAGCCTGCCTTTGCGCCCCGCCCGGTAAACGGAGAAGTCCCGGCGGTCCAGTGTGAAAATCGTTCTGATGTTTTCGCGCGCCGCCAGATACACGAGCACGGCGTCGGCAAACTGGGGGCGTAGACTTCCGTATTTTTTCATGATCTCTGCGACGCCGGCCGCTTCTTTCCCTGCCACGGGAAGTATTTCCACGGCGCCGTCAGAAATGCTTCGCAAGAGTCGCTCGAATGCCATAGGGGTACTTTGAAGCAGCCAAGCGGCCTCGGTGATAACCGGCCAGCAAGTCAACAGGGGCCCGCGCAAATTCTGAACAGTCTGGAGGCAAACCTCGTGATACTGGTCGGTGGCTGACAGAATCGCCACCAGCGGGCCCGTGTCCGTTAGCACCCGCACTACTTCCGCTCCCCAAAACCCTTGAAGTATTTCTTGTTTGTGCTGAGATCCCGGGGCGCACTGTTAACGCATCCAATCAATTCCGCCTCTCGTAGAAGATCGAAGGTGGTTTGTTCACTGTGCTTCGTGGAAAGGTACAGTTCGAGCGCCTCCCGCACGACCTGCGACTCACGGGCTCCCGTCGCTCTTGAACGCTCTTTCAGCCGCCGCGCAATTCCTCCAGAAACGCGAACGGAAATTCGTTGTGATGCCATGCTGCCTCCCTCCGCCACTGTGTCTGACATTATATCACAAGTGTCTGACATCGTTTGTTCTCCCCAACGGTGGTTTTGGGCCCTCCACGCCGCATGCTAAAATCCCCGTGCATTCCAGAAAACCATGTTCAAGAAAATCCTGATCGCCAATCGCGGTGAGATTGCCGTCCGAATCCTGAGGGCCTGCCGCGAGCTGGGCATCCAGACAGTTTCCGTGTATAGCGAAGTGGACCGGACGTCGCTCCACGTGCGGCTCGCGGATGAAGCGTACCTGATCGGCCCCGCGCCTTCGCGCGAGAGCTATCTGCGCATCGACAAACTTATGGATGTGGCGAAGAAATCCGGGTGCGACGCGCTGCATCCGGGTTATGGATTCCTGGCGGAAAACCCCGCCTTGCCCCGCGCCTGCGCCGATGCCGGCATTACCTTCATCGGCCCTTCCGCCGAAGCCATGGATGCGATGGGTTCAAAGACCGCCGGCAAGCAGTTGGCGCGGCGTGCAGAAGTTCCCACAGTTCCTGGCACCAGCGAACCGATTGAAAATCCCGAAGAGGCGCAAGCGCTGGCGCAAAACATGGGTTACCCGGTGCTGCTGAAGGCCATCGCGGGCGGCGGCGGCAAAGGCATGCGCGTGGTGCTGAACGACGCGGCGTTTGCTTCGGCCTGGCGCGATGCCGCGTCCGAAGCGCTGAACTCCTTCGGCGACCAGCGTGTGTTCCTGGAAAAATATCTCGTCGGGCCGCGGCACATTGAAATTCAGATTCTTGCCGACGCCCACGGCCGCTGCGTTTCGCTCGGCGAGCGCGAATGTTCGGTTCAGCGGCGCCACCAGAAGGTAATCGAGGAAGCGCCATCACCCGTGGTCACTCCGGAACTCCGCCGCAAAATGGGCGATGCCGCGGTGCGCCTCGGCCGTGCGGGCGGATACGTCAGCGCGGGCACGGTAGAATTTCTCGTCGACGCCAACCTCAACTATTACTTCCTGGAGGTCAACACTCGCTTGCAAGTGGAGCATCCCGTCACAGAACAGGTCACCGGCCTCGACCTGGTAAAACTTCAGATCGCCATCGCCGCCGGTCACCGCCTGCCCTTCGCGTGGGAAACCATCACCCCGCGCGGCCACGCGATGGAAGTCCGCCTCTACGCCGAGGACCCCGACAACAATTTCTTTCCGTCTCCGGGCAAAATCATTTCGCGCCACGCGCCCACCGGCCCCGGCATCCGCCTCGATGAAGGCGTCTACGAAGGCTGGACCGTTCCGACGGACTACGATCCTCTGCTCAGCAAACTGATCGCCTGGGGCAACAGCCGCGAAGAAACCGTCGCCCGCCTGCGCCGCGCGCTCGACGAGTACACCATCATGGGTATCCGCACCAACGTTGGCCTTTTTCGCAGAATTCTTGCCGAACCGGAATTCCTGCGCGGAGACATTCATACCAAGTGGCTGGACGAACTGCTTGCGCGCCCGCGTCCGCCGGCGGAGCCGGCGCGTCCCGGCACCGAGGAAGCTGCCTTGATTGCAGCCGCGCTATGGCACAGCGTGCAATCGAATAATTCCGCGCCGGGCAACACCGATTCCCATGCCGCTCCCTCCCGCTGGAAGACGGAGGGGCGGCGCCAGCAAATGGATCACATGCCATGAAATTCGAGATCCAGCTCACGGGCGCGGGCGGCAAACGAAAACACGTCGTCGAAATCATCCGCAAAGGCAACGTTCGCGGCGTTTCGCTCGACGGCCAGGCGGTCGACGCCGACGCCGTGCAGATTGCGCCCAACGTGGTTTCCGTGATGATTGCCGGGCAATCCTTCGAACTTCACATTTCGCGCTCGACCGACGGCACTTTGAAACTGCTGTGCGGCGCGCACGAATACACCGCCGAAATCATCGATCCGCGCGCGTGGCGCGGCCGCAAGCATGGCGCCGTGGAAGTGGAAGGCCGCCAGGAAATTCTCGCGCCCATGCCCGGGAAAGTGGTTCGCGTGCTCGCCGCAGTGGGGGACGCCGTGGAAGCCGGGCAGGGCCTGCTGGTCGTCGAAGCCATGAAAATGCAGAACGAAATCCGCTCGCCCAAAAGCGGAAAAGTCGAGCGGTTGCTGGTCAAGGAAGGGCAGGCCGTCAACGCCGGGGAAGTGCTTGCGTGGGTGGAGTAATCCGCAATAATTTCTAAAAGAGTTTTGTTCCGGCGAAATAATCGCCGCAAACCAATCACAAATTGCAGGGCAGGGAATTACTGCGTGTTGGCGGGTGAACTATTTGGTGGCAGAGACACGGCAGGCTTGATCGGCGGCAAAGTGGATTTCGCCGCGTCGGGCAGCTTCCCGGCGGTTTCCACCACCTGCTGCGCCAGATAATTCGTAACCTTCGCTTCATCGCGCGCTGTCGCCAGGTAGGCCGAACGCAAGAGCTGTTCCTTGCGGTTGCGCAAAGTGTCGCGAACTGTCTGCTGCACCTGCGGATCGTTCACGCCGCGCTGGCCGGCCGCTTCGCGCGCCACCAACTTCAGGATGCGAATGCTGTCCTTCAACTGAATCGGCGGGCTCACCTGTCCGGGCTTCAGGGCAATCACGGTCTTCTTCAGCATCGGGTCGGACTGGTTCAGCGCCGATTCCGGAATGTAGCCGAGGTCGCCGCCGTTTCCGGCCGTGTTCACGTCTTCGGAATAATCCATCGCCAGTTGCGCGAAATCGGCGCCGCTGTTCAGCTTGTCGCTCAGCATCTTGGCTTTGCGCTGAGCCTCAGCTTCATTGGTCGCGTCGTCGTTCTTGCGATTGCGGACCTGCAATTCCTTGCGCGGGGTGATCACGATCTGCGAAATGCGGTATTGCGGTTCGGCAACATTAAACTGGTTGTGATTGGTGGTGTAGAAATCCAGCACGTCCTGGTCGGTGATGGTGATCTTCGCCGCCACTTCGCGGTTCAGGAGTTTCTGGATGGAAAGCTGCCGCCGCAGGTCGCGCTTCAGGTCATCCACGCTCATCCCGCGCGCTTTCAATTGCCGCTGGAATTCATCTTCGGTGAACGGGTTCTTCAGTTCGGTAAACTTGTCTTCCACTTCGCCGTCGCTGGCCTCAAGATTCAGCTTCTTGGCGCGCTCCAGCAGAATTTCGTTGTTAATCAGCTGGTCGGTGACGTTCAGCTTCAGCGAAAGCGCTTCTTCCTGCGAAGGCTCCTGGCCCTCAGGATTCACCTGCGAGCGATAGTATTTCTCGATGTCGTCCCGCTTGATCTCCGTGCCGTTCACCGTCGCCCACACGTCGGCCGCGTGGTGCTCCGACTGCTTACACCCGGCAAGGACGGAAAACACCAGTCCCGCCATGGGCAAGAGAGCCCCGGCGCGCCTCAGTCGCACTGCTCTGCTGGAGGTGCTTTGGGAGAGGTTCAAAGGTACGCTCAGGCTGCTTTCGTCACGCGGCCAGACCGGATGCAAGCCGTGCACACGCGAATCTGTTTGTGGACGCCCGAAACCACCGCCCGGACGCGCTTCAGGTTCGGATTCCAACGCCGCCGCCGGGTGTTGTTGGCGTGGCTGACCACGTTTCCATACTGCGGCCCTTTGCCGCAAAGTTCACACTTCATTGCCATATCGATTCCTGCACTCCAAAAGATTGAAAAGCAAAGTCTTAATTGTAGCAGAAGCCTCCAGAATCGCCAAATAAATGCAAAATACCGGAACGCCGGCTTTTTCATAGGTTTTGAACGGAATGAAGCAGTCGTTTTGCCAGCTTCGGAAGCGGTCGGCTGTGCGTGTTTGCTATACTGAAACTGTTTTCAAGGCTGATTACACTCGTGAATCCAGTGCGAATATCCATCGTTGAGTATCTGAACACGGCCCCGCTGGTGCGCGGCTTCACGCATGGGCCGCTGCGCGGGAAGTATGAGCTTTCGTTCACCGTGCCGTCGCAGTGCGCCGAAGCGCTGCGTTCCGGTGCCGTGGATGTGGCCATTATTCCGGCGATTGAGTACCAGCGTATCCCGGACCTGGTGATCCTGCCGAATCTCTCCATCGCTTCCAAAAAATCCGTGCGCAGCCTGCTGCTTGTCTCCAAGAAGCCTATCCAGGAAGTGGCCCGCATTGCGCTGGACCGCAGTTCACGCAGCACGCAGGCGCTTACACGCATCCTTTGCGAAAAGCGCTGGCACATCAAGCCGGAGTTTTTTGAAGCGGCGCCGGACCTGCCGGCGATGCTGGAGCAGGCGGATGCGGCATTGCTGATTGGAGACCCTGCGCTGCGGTTGGCGATTGCTTGTGCGCCGAAGGCTCAGCGAGACGTCTCGGGCGAAATTGTATCTCCGGCCACTCTCGCCGGCTTTGCCAAACCAGGCCCTCTCTTTATTTACGACATTGTCGAAAAGTGGCACTCCTTGACCAGCTTGCCAGCGGTGCTTGCCGTCTGGGCCGCGCGCCGAGAATTTGTTACGCCGCAGTTGGTGCAGGATTTCCAGGATTCTCTCGCCTACGGATTGCAGCACGTGGACGCCATCGCCTCCGAGGCGGCGGTAGAAATGAAGCTGCCCGCTGGTGAATTGCGGCGCTATTTGCTCGAAAATATCGACTATCATCTGGACGAAGAGAATTTGCGCGGCCTGACGCGCTATTATCAACTTGCGGCGGAATTGGGGCTGATTCCCCGCGTAAACCCTGTCGCGCTGGCGGCAGAACCCAGTAGAGCGACGCGCACCTCGGATTTTCTTGCGGCAGCCCGGTCTGGCCCACAAAACTGAATCGGATTAGAGGGATCAGAAACTAAGAACTGGAAACTAAGAACTGAAAACTAAGGACTAACGACTCTCTTCACCAAGGAAACGCACCGTGGGAATCACAAAACAGCAAGCGCTCGAAATGCTCCAGTCCGATGATCTGGTCGGTATCGGCATGGCCGCGCACCAGTTGCGGCTCCAGAAGAACGATCCGCGCATCGCCACTTACCAGATCGACCGCAACATCAACTACACCAATTTCTGCACGGAGTATTGCTCGTTCTGCGCGTTCTATCGCCCGCTTGGTGCCAAAGACGGCTACATTCTTTCGTTCGAAACCATCTACGCGAAAATCGAAGAGATGCTCGAACTTGGCGGCACCGGGGTTCTCCTCCAGGGCGGCCTGCATCCCGATCTGCAGATCGGCTATTACGAAAATCTTCTCCGCTCGATCAAAGCGCATTATCCGCAGGTGCACCTGCACTGCTTCTCAGCACCGGAGATTTTGTGCATCGCGGAAGTCAGCGAACTTTCCGTTCGCGACACCATCCAGCGCCTGATGGACGCGGGCCTGCAATCCATTCCCGGCGGCGGTGCGGAAATTCTCGACGATGAAATTCGCGGCAAGATCGCCCGCCTGAAGTGCACCAGCGACGACTGGGTGGAAATGCATCGCACGGCGCATTCTCTCGGCCTGCGCACCACGGCCACGATGATGTTCGGTTGCGGCGAAACGTTGCAGCACCGCGTCAATCATCTCGAGCGCATCCGCCAGCTTCAGGAAGAAACCGGCGGCTTCACCGCGTTCATCCCGTGGATCTTCGCGGCGGAAAACACGGCGCTAGGCAAGAAGGTGCAGGAAACCACGGCGGTCGATTATTTAAAGACGCTTGCGGTCAGCCGCTTGTATCTCGACAACATCGACCACATTCAATCGAGCTGGCTCACGCCGGGCATCAAGGTTTGCCAGGTGGGCTTGCAGTTCGGCGCCGACGACGTCGGCAGCATCCTGATCGAAGAAAACGTGGTCTACGCCGCAGGCGTCCGCAACCGCACCAACGAAGAAGAACTCCGCCGCATCATCACGCAAGCCGGGTTCCGTCCCGCCCAGCGCGACACGCTCTACCGCTCCTACATCCTTAAACCGCCCGCCGCCCGCGAACTCACCGCCGCCTGAGCACTTATCCGGTAAATGCGTTCGCAAAAGCCATATCGCGAATTAATGCAGAATCTACTCGATGCAGACTTGTTGCGCAGAAAAGCTTTTCGAGAGATGGGCTCGTGGCGGAGTAAAGATGAGAAGGCCGTCGCGAGTGCCAGAGAGTTGCTCGAAGCCTTCAAAGCGCGCGCGAGAGCCTTGGACGTTCGACTGACGCCTTTAACAAACGCAATTCGCGCGGGTAACGAATTCCTAGTAGACGAGGTTCTTGAATTTCTCGCGGTCGACATCTCGGCCTTCGGATGCGGATATGCAAAGGAGAAATGTTATCGAAGGCTGAAGCACGTTGAACTATCGCCCAACCAGGTCAGGCTGATAAAAGATATTGCGCTGAAACGTTGCGCTAGTGACGAATACCGTCGCGAGGATGCAGAACTTAGGCGGCTCATAACCAAGCTCGCGGATTTGGAATTCCTGGAAAAAGTGGCCGCTATTCCGGCGCGCGATGAGTCGCGGGTGTTCGAGCACAAAAAGAGAATGTTCCAATCCATTCTTGCGGGCAGAAAAGACTTGCGGGAAGTTTTCAAGCGAAAAGCAAAACGTTTAAATACCTAAGATCATCATTGCGCCTACTTGCGCAACCGCAGCAACAACTCCACTTCTGTGCCCTCCGGCAGGTCCAGCGTTTCGTAGGGTTGCAGCACCCCATCCGAATAACGCGCCACCAGACGCATCGTTCCGTCTTTGCCCGCCGGTTTTTCCGCTTTGCCAACAGAGCCGCCGCCCGGTCCCGACGTTTCATCCAGCGCCTGGTTCACCAGCGCATCCGCATCCTTATTCTGCTCGCGGTAAACGTGGCTGATGCGGAACGATTCAAACGTCTGCGACATCTTCTTTGCGCGTTCAAACAGCGGCTTCAACTCTGCGCTCTTCACCTTGTATTGCCCGCGCAACTGCTTAACCATCAATTCCGAATCGCTCTCCACCCGCAACGCGCGAACGCCATGATTCTGCGCGTAATCCAGCGCCGCAATCAGCCCGAAGTATTCCGCCACATTGTTGGTATTGATCCCGATGTACTTCTTCAGCCGCGCCACAATCTCGCCTCGCGGGTCCCGCACCACCACGCCATACGCCGCCGGCCCCGGATTCCCACGGGAGCCGCCATCCACATTCGCTTGGTAAGAGGCAATCGCTTTGCGTTCGGGTTCCGACTCGCCGAAAAGGCCCGCGCCTTTTGGCACTGGTGGGCGCTTGATCATCAGGAGTTCGCCGCTCCCGTGGCCGACTCCTTCGGCGCAGCGTGGGCGATGGGCTCCAGTGAATAAAGAATCCGCCCGCACGATTCGCAGCGGAAAATCTCTTCGTCGGTGTCTGATTCCAAAAGTTGAATCGTATGCGGCAGCGCACGCAGCCCGCACGCCTTGCACTGTCCATCGCGCACCTGCGCCAGCGCCGTCCCGGGATGTTTCTTGGCAATCCGTTCGTAAAGTTCCAGCAGATCTTCGGGAATTTTCTTCGCGATGCCACGGCGCTCAGCGGTTGCCGCTTCCCAGGCCTTCTTTTTACCTGCGAACTGCTCTTCGATTTCTTTTTTCTCCGCCGAAATCGCCTGCTCGGATTCCTTCAGTTCCGTCTCCAGGCGCTTCACCCGGCGCTCCGCTTCCTCGATCGCCATCATCTGTTCCAGTACGCGGTCTTCCGCTTTCGAAGCCTCGCCCTCGGCGGTGGCGATCTCATGCTGCAGCGCCTTGTAGGCCTCGTTTGTCTTGACGGAGCTGCTCTGCTCACGATATTTCTTCGCGCGATCCTTCCACTGCTGCACGTCCAGTTCGAGTTTCTTGCGTTCCGCCAGGGCGTGGGTCAAAGTTTCTTTCGCGGCGGCCAGCGCGGTTCGCTCGCCGCTCAACTTGGCGTCGGCTTCCCGCAACCGTTTGGGCATGCCCTCAAGCTCGGCGCGCAGCGCAGCCGTGGTCTGGTCCAGCCGTTGCAGCTCCAGCATCTGTGGTATAGCAGGATTCATGCGGGCTTGATTCTAACACACGGCGGCGGCTCACCCTTCCTGCCGGGTTGCCGTCCTTAAACTGTGGTAGTTTTCCAGCCGCGTCTTGAGGAGGAACCATGCCGTACGTGCAAATCACCTGGCTAGAGGGGCGCTCCGTGGAGCAAAAGCGCAAAATTGCCAAACGGATCGCTTCGGCGTTGATGGAAGAGGGTAAAGCCAGTGCCGAACATATTCAGATCACGTTTCAGGACTTGCCGACCACCAGTTATGCGCTAGCTGGCACCCTGGTGGCCGACTTGAAGCCTGGACATTGAGCGGGCGCTCGGAATCCACGCAGGCCGCGAGATTACGACGCCTTCAAATCGCGGTGAATCAGCGCCGCATCCACGAAATAACCCAATCCGACGGCCAGCGGCAGAATCCCAAACGCCGAGGCGACCAGCGTTTCCGGCTCGCCAACCACACGCGCAATCATCGCAAACATCACAATAAATCCAACCCCGCCGCTCACCAGCAGAATCCCGGCCCGGCGCGACCTGGCAAACTGCGAAAGCTCCGGCTCCATGGGAATTTCCGTCCCCCGCGCCAAAGCCGCCAGCCTCTCTTCGCTGCGGAGTTTCCGCACCCGATAGTATGTGTACATCAACGCCAGAGGAATCCCGCACGTCAGCACAACGGCAACCAATCCGATCACATCGCCACCCATTTTCTTGCTCTCCCTTCCGCTCTTCATCCGCCGGCCGCTGTCTGCGGCCTCACCCATAAATACGCAGAGGGGTAGCGGATTGTTCCCGCGAAAACGGGCAATTGGCAGGGATGTGGAAGCAGAGGAGTTACTGGATTTCGCCGACCTGCATGGAGGAATCGATGGCCAGAGTCGGATACCGGATTGGCGAGCCCTCCGGCGCCGGCGCATGACGCCCAACCACTTGAAAATCCGCGCCTCCCCGGCAGTTGATCTCGTAGGTGTACCCGTCCCGCCCGGAGCGCGATATGCTCAGCGATCCCGACGAAATCATTTCGTCCAGCGAAGCGCAATTGCTGTTCAACGCCATATTCCCGCGCTCCGCCTGGGCGATCTGGAGCAGGTCCATGCGCACTCCCATCAGGTTGATGGCCTGCGTGGAAGCCGTGCCCGCGTCGGTGGTGGGCATTTTCTTCAAATAAAATTGATACACCCCGAAGAGAATCAGGGCCGCTACCAGTACCAAGGCAAGTGCGCGCATAACTCCATTTTTCCCCCGCTTGCGTCCGTTCGCAAGCTGTTCGCCGCCTTCGGAGCACAATTGGTAACAAGCCCCGGGTGATTTTCCCCGCCACGCGCTCTCGCCTGCTATGCTTCTCTCTACGCCGCCCCTCTCGCGGTCCTACTCTCCCCTCCGGACGGGTTCATGGACACCGCGCTACTCCCTTTGGATTTACGTTCGATTGAAAAGCTTCGCGAGCAGGAGCTAGAGGAAGCTCGCGTCATTCAGAACGTCATGATGCCGGCGCATCCCCTGTGCCATGCCGGTGTGACGATCTCCCACGAATTCCAGCCGGTGACGGAAGTGGGAGGCGACTACCTCGACTATTTCAAGCTCAGCGATGAAACGATCGGCCTCTATGTCGGCGACGTTTCCGGCAAGGGGCTGCCCGCGGCGCTTTATGCCGCGCTCGCCGTAGGCACGCTCCGTGGCATCCACAAAACCGGCATGGAACCCGAACGCGTACTTTCCCTGCTAAACCAACGATTGGCTGCTTCGCGGCATTCCCGGGCGCCATTCGGCCATTCAGTATGCCCTGTTTGATCCGGCCGGCTCGCGGATGCGCATTGTCAGTGCTGGAATGCCTGGCCCTCCTCTGCTCCGCGGCTCAGATTCGCGCGTCCTGCAGATTGCAGGACTGCCGCCGGGCCTATTCGCCACAGCGAGCTATGACGAGCTCTCGTTGGAACTGCAACCCGGTGATTCTCTCCTCTTTTTCACGGATGGCCTCAGCGACGCGCGCAATACCCATGATCACGAGTTTGGTGTGGAAGGTATTCAGGACGTTTTTCGCCGCCACGCCGGCGAATCCTCTCTCGACCTGCTCCGGCACCTTTTTTCAGCGATTCAGGATTTCACCACCAGTTGCAAGCAGTGGGACGACATGACCGCTGCGTACTTTCACTTCGCCGGGTAATCGCCGCCCGCGCGTTCCACCGTGGTTAACTGGGCAAAGCTCGTCTCTTTTCAATTGACCTCTTGCCGCTTCTCCAGTAACTAGTGTAATCACAGATTTGTGCTACTTAGGAGTCCTCGATGAATAGAAAATCCCCGTATCCGGCGGCACTCGTTTGCCTGCTCTCCTGTGCCCTGGCGATCCCTTTCGACGCATTTGCAAGGCCCGATGCCACCGGCCAGCGCGCGGGAGAAGTTTCCCGCGTGATCCCCGCGGTCAGCCTGGTGCGTGGGGCGAAGTCCATGACCGCCAGTGCCAAAACTGCCGTTGATTGGCAGGACGTGCTGAGCACGCAGGCCAACGGCCGCGCGCGTGTTTCGCTCGACGACGGCTCGGTGCTCAATGTGGGCTCGGATTCGTCCGTGAAAGTCGTGAAGCACGATGCCGGCGCGCAGCAGACCGACCTGGAAGTCACCGTCGGGAAAATCCGCTCGCAAGCGCAGAAAATCTCGCAGCCCAACGGAAAGTTCGAAGTGCACACACCGTCTGGAGTCGCCGGCGTGGTTGGCACGGATTTTTTTGTCGGCTACGAAAATAACGTGATGACCGTGATCGTGTTCGACGGTCAGGTGAAAGTGTGCAATCTCGCCGGCCTTTGTGTCGCCGTGAAAGCCGGACAAATCACCACCGTGCGCAACAGTGATTCGAACGGCCCCGCTGCTCCCTCTCAGGCAAACCTTTCCACGCTTTCGGAGGCCGTCGCCAGCACCACTCTCGAAGCCCCCCCGAACCTCGGCCAGATCCACCACATCGGCAAAGGCACTGCCATCGCCATCGGTATTATTGCCGTCATTCCCATCGTCGTTGTTCCCATCGTGGCCACGCGCGGACAGGGAACTCCGGCGCCGCCGCCCAATGGGTGCCCGAACCCGACCAAGGGTTGCTGAACTTCGCACGCTAATTAGCTCGGCTCCAGAGGCTCCGGTGGCGCGAATCACCGGAGCCTTTTTGTTTAGCAACGCTCCCCAAGGTTCAGCCATCTAATCCCAGGTAGTGCTTTTGCCGCTTCTCGCCGCCTACACCACGCTTTGTCTACCCACCGGCGGTGGCGTACACTGAACCTTTGAGTATTGCGTCTAATTGTGAGTGAGGCACTCTTGAACCCATCCATCCCCTTTTTCTCGGCCCGCCGTTTCTATCAGTGCGCCGCGCTCGGCGCCTTTTTTATGCTGGCTCCCAATGCAAGCGTCTTTGCGATGCCGCCCGACGCTGTCGCAAAGCCTTCGTCGCTCATCGCCGCTTTGAAAGCGGAGCTGGACCGCTCCATGAAAGCCTATGGCGCCCAGGATCCCGCCGCTTATTTCATTAACTACACGCTCACAGACACCGAGCGTGCCACTGTTTCCGGTTCCAACGGCGCTTTGCTCAGCAGCGACGCAGGCCGCAACCGCTGGCTTGAAGTGACGGTGCGCACCGGAAGCTACGACCTCGACAACACCCACAAGATTGACGGACGCCAGCCGCCCTCCGGCAGCCCCGGCACCAACGTGCCCGTTGACGACGATCCCGACGTTCTTCGCCGGGCCGTGTGGCTGGAGACGGACAGCGAATACCGCGCCGCCGCCGAAGCGCTCATCAAAATCAAAACCGGCAAAGAAGTGAAAGTACAAACCGAGGAAGGCGCGGCGCCGGATTTTTCCCGTGAAAAGCCGCAGGTCTATACCGGCCCGCTGGTTTCCTATTCGCTGGACCGCGCGCCGTGGGAACAGAAAGTGCGCGATTACACGCGCTATTTCCGGGAATCGAGCGCGGTGATCAATTCGATCGTCACCTTCACTGCCCAGGCACAGAATCAGATCCAGGTAAATTCCGAAGGCACGCAGCTTCAGTTCGGCCAAATCCGCTACCGGCTGGAACTTTTCATCCAGGGCAAAGCCGCCGACGGCATGGACATCAACCGCTACTACAACTTCGACTGGGTGAATCCTGCTGATGCGCCGGACGATAAAGCCGTGCTCGCCGCCTCCGCGCAGTTGCGCAAAGAGATGGAAGGCCTGGTGGTTTCTCCGCTGAACGACCCCACCGTTGGCCCGGCGCTGCTCACCGGCCGCGCTGCCGCCGTCTTCTTCCACGAAGTTTTCGGCCATCGCGCCGAGGGCCACCGCCAGAAGGACGTAACCGAGGGACAGACCTTCGCCAAGAAAGTCGGCGAACAGATCTTCCCCAGTTTCCTCACGGTCGTGGACGATGCCACGGAGAAAAGAGTGGTGGGCCAGGATCTGCTCGGCTACTACCAGTTTGACGATGAAGGCGTGGCTGCGCAGCGCGTGGTCCTGGTGGATCACGGCGTCCTGAAAAATTTCGAAATGTCGCGTTCGCCTCTGAAAGATTTTCCGCGTTCAAACGGCCATGGCCGCCGCCAGTTGGGCGCCAATCCCGTTTCCCGCCAGGGCAATCTGCTGGTGGAAAGCAGCAAGACGCTCACCAACGTGCAGCTTCGCGCCAAGCTGATCGAACTCGTCAAGCAGCAGGGCAAGCCTTACGGCCTGCTGATCGACGACATCGCCGGAGGATTTACCTTCACCGGCCGCGGGCAGCCGCAGGCATTCCAGGTGGAACCGCTCGTCGTTTACAAAGTTTTTGCGGATGGCCGTCCGGATCAGCTGGTGCGTGGAGTGGATATCGTCGGCACGCCGCTCGCTGCGCTGACGAAAATCGTGGCTACCGGCGACACGCCGGAAGTTTTCAACGGCTACTGCGGCGCCGAATCCGGCTACGTGCCGGTCTCCGCCGCTTCGCCGGCAATCCTCACTTCCGAACTTGAAGTGCAGAAAAAACAATCGTCCACGGACCGGCCGCCCATCTTGCCGCCACCGGCGCACGACAACCAGAAATCCGGAGGCCTTCAGTAATGCGCGCTATTCGCCTGTTCACTGCACTTTTCGCTCTGGCCACCGCCTCCGCGACCTTCGCGCAGGCTCCTGCGGACAACGATCACACTTTGCAAGCCATGAAGGATGAAATGGCGCGCGCGAAATCGCGCCTTGAGTTGCAAATCCCGAAACTCGACAAGCCTGTCCGCCCTTACTACATCGAGTACCGCCTGCTCGACATGGACATTCGCGAAGTCGTCGCCCAATACGGCGCGCTGGTCACCTCCGCGCACAATCGCAGCCGTGTGATGAACGTTGCCGCGCGCGTTGGCGATTACAAACTCGACAGCTCCAACTTCATCAGTGAAGACGGCTTCCGCGGTTTCATCGGGCCTTCCGGCACCGTCGGCATTGACCGCGATTACGATTCGCTCCGCCAGGATCTCTGGATCGCCACCGACCAGGCCTTCAAGGAAGCGGTCGAAACCTATTCGCGCAAGCAGGCGTATCTCAGCAGCCTGGCGCGGCAATCCGACATTGACGATTTCTCGCACGTGGATCCAGTGAAGCATATCGAGCCGCTCGTTGCCTCGAACTGGACCGGCCGCAACTGGGACCAGGAAGCGCGCGACTCCTCCGCGGCATTCCGCGCGTTCCCGCAGATTTACGAATCAAAGATCACCTACTATCTCGTGTTCATGACCGAGTACCTTCTCACCAGCGAAGGCACGGAAGTTCGCGCGAACCATTCCTTCGCCGCGATCGAATCGGGGCTCAGCTCTCTTGCCGATGACGGCATGCAGGTGAACAATTATTATGCGACGTATGCGCCGCGGCCCGCGGATCTTCCCGGCCCGGACGCGGTTCGCAAGGCGCTGAATGTTGCCGGCACCGAACTCATGGGCATGCGTGCCGCGCCGCCCGCGCCTGATTACACGGGCCCCGTGCTCTTCGAACCTCGCGCGGCGGGTGCACTGCTCGCGGAAGTGCTTACTCCCTCGCTCAGCGGCGCGCGTCCTCCGCTGGCATTTCAGCCTGTCGTCGAGCAGTTGATGAGCAGCCTCGGCGGGCGCAGTGATTGGAGCGGCAAAGTCGGCGCGCGCGTACTTCCCGCGGGCGTCACGCTTATGGATAATCCGGTCGCCACGGATTACAAGGGAGCGTTGCTCGTCGGCAGCTATGCCATCGACCAGGAAGGCGTTCCCGGCGAAAAAGTCACGCTGGTGGACGAAGGCAAGCTCAAAAACATGCTGATGTCCCGCCGCCCTGGCCCGGACTTTGAAAAATCCAATGGCCACGGACGCAGCGCCTTTTTGAGCGACGCCCGGCCGGCGATGAGCAATCTGTTTTTCTCTTCGTCGGAAGCTCTTTCGAAGGAAGATTTGAAGAAGAAATTCCTCGACTCTTGCCGCGCGGAAAAACTCGAATACTGCATGGTGGTCCGCCAGATGGATAACCCGTCGCTCAGCCTGCTGCACCAGGAAGATTTCAGCGAACTCCTGGCCAGCTTCGGCGGAAACGCGGCCACGGATCGCTTGCCGCTCGTCGTCTATAAAATTTATCCCTCCGATGGTCACGAAGAGATTGTGCGCGGCGCGCGCATCAGCGGTTTCAGCCCGCGCATGCTGCGCAACATCGAAGCCATTGGCAACGACGGCGCTGTCTTCAACTATATGCAGAACCAGACCGCCGGAGTTGCCGGCACGGCGCTTGCCGCATTCGGAACCGCGCAGAACGGTCTGCCGTGCTCCGTCGTTGCTCCTTCGCTGCTCTTTGAGGAAGTGGAAGTCCGCGGCGCGCGGGGGGAACCCAAGCATCTTCCGCTGCTTCCCGAGCCGCCCATGACCGCCAAAGGCTCGCTGTAACCTTTTCCGCGCGCGCAACTCACATAGGGCGGGAGTAGTCTCTGTGGACTACGCCCGTTCTGCCGTTCGGAGGTTATTCCATGGATTCCAATCGTCGCGCATTTCTGGCAGGTTTGGGCGGATTGGCTGGCGGTTCACTCCTGCTTTGGACCGTGCGCCGCGAACTCGCATCTCCCGATACGCACGTATCCGCCGACACCAACAGTGGCCCCGTCAAAATTGTTCAGTTTGACGACACAGGAAAAAAACTCGGTGTCGTCACTATTCCGAAAGTCGTAAAGACCGACGAAGAGTGGCGCAAACTGCTCGATCCCCAGCAGTATCAGGTCACCCGGCACGCCGCCACGGAACGCCCATTCCAGAATGCCTACGCTGAAAATCACGCCAAGGGCCTCTACCGCTGCATCTGCTGCAACAACGCCCTGTATACCTCCGACACCAAATTCGAATCTGGCACCGGCTGGCCCAGTTTCTGGGCACCCATCGCCATTGAAAATATCTTTGTCTCCACGGACAACAGTCTCGGCATGTCCCGCGACGAAGTCTCCTGCCGCCTCTGCGACGCCCATCTTGGCCACGTCTTCGACGATGGCCCTCGCCCCACCGGCCTCCGCTATTGCATGAATTCCGCTTCGCTCCGGTTTGTGCCGGCGAAGAAGGCCTGAACGGCGAACGCGGCTAAGGGAGCGCGGGCTATTGCCTCACGTCGGCGATCAAATCCTCGTACTCATTTATCGTGAGCTTGTCGATCTTTTGCGGAAGCACAAAATTCAGCGTTTCCTTGTCATGCGTCGCTGCGATTGTGCCCAGCCGAACAATTTTGGCTCCAATATGGACGTACATGGGCACCACATCTTTCCAGTTCCCCGGCACCCCGGTGCGCTCAAGTGTCGCACTGACCGATAATTTTCCATCCGGTGCGTCGGTCACGGTCGCATGAAACTGATATTGGGGCCGTTCGGTGCCGTAGACATATTGGTTGAAGAACCAATCCATCTTGTGATTCCCGTCGAGATCCATATTGCGCGTCATGTGTTTTTCAACGATCGCCTTGAAGTCTTCCGTTGATGCCGGTTTGTTATCGAAAGTCTTGCAATAGTCCTGCATCATTTCTTTGAACAGGTGGTCCGAATCGGGATTCCGAGAGTCCATCAATTGCATCCGGAGCATCTGGAGAACGTATCCGCCCTTGGTGTAGATCAGGTTCTGGTAGGAGCCCGGGTTTGTGACCGAAGAGCGGATTCGTTGCCCCATCCAGATTGGCCCCAGCGTTTCTATCTTGCGGGAGTGCAAATCCGCTTCAGTCAGATGCTGTTTGTCCAGACGCCATTGCGTTAAAGATTCCTTCATGTTTTCGCGGTATTGCACATAGAGAAGGCCGGAGAATTCGGCGAAGCCTTCTGAAAGCCACTGGTCGTGATAGCTTTTCCACCCCACGCGATGGCCCCACCACTGGTGCGAGCTCTCGTGCCCGCGGAAGAAATCCGTCATCTCCGTCTGGTTGCGGATTCCCAGGGCGTTTCGCTGCGTCGAATCCAGGAAAGTGAACCAGCCCAAATAAAGCAATCCAGGCCATCCCTGACCATAGGAGCCGATAATATTCGTAATTGCCAGCTGTTTGTAGGGATAAGGTCCGAAGTAGTTCTGAAATACCTTCAGCGAGTTTCCGGCCTCCACGTTGATAGTTTTGCCCAGAGCGGAGGCCGTCAAATTTCCAACAGCTCCCTGCGTCGATGCGTGTGAACCTCCCGGCCCCGCCACCAGATCGTCCAGCGGGTTTTCGAAATGTCTTTGAATACTCTTCAACAGGTCGTCCGGTTGATTGTTGGCGTAGACCTGGATTTCCACGTCACCGACTTTGTCGGTGACCACTTTGTAATCGCCGAAGGCGAACCCGGCTGCCGCCATGGGAATCTCGCTCTTCCACGTTGTGACCGATTCTTTCCCGTCCGTGGTTTCTCCCGCCTTGTGCCCCGTAGCCACCAGAATATATTTCTTGGGGCTGCGGAAATTCAGTTCAAAGTCAGAACGAAATGCAAATTCGTCTACACCCAGCTCGGATGCGAATGCCGACGGATACCATCCAAAACTTTTGCAGAAGTAGTTTCCATCCCCGACCCGGTTCACGACGTGCTTTCCCTGGTAAACAAAGCTCAAAATCTGAGCCTGGCCGGTTTGCGTGGGTGCGTTCAGGACCACGGCCACATAATCTCCATAGCTTTGGGAATTCTCTTTTCTTTCCCGTGCCTGGTGGAACTCCAGGCTGTTTCCTTTTTCGTCCTTCACGCTGCTCAATCGTAGGTTGGAATCCAGTTCAAACAGCAGAACCCGCTCCCCGGCGTATCTCGGGTTCACGGTTACGTTTGCTGTTGCTCCCAGTTCGGCGCCTTCGCTGACAAACGCGTTGATCTTGTAGCTCGGCAGCAGAAAATCCTGCCGCTCGGCTGGATCGTCATAGACGTGCCGCGGATCCCGTCCGCCGGCCGGGAAGATCATCCAATAATCCGCAAGCTTGAATGGGCCCACGCTCACCCATCGCCCGACACGGATTTCTTCGGGTTGCATGGCATCCTCTCGAACCTGGACCCAGCCGGCCTCTTTCGTCTTGAGATCGGCCAGGAAATACGCGGTCCTTTTGCGGTCCGGCGACATTACGCTCTTGAATACCCGCGGCAAGTATTCGCCACCGATATCCTCGCGCTCCTGCTGCCGTTTGGCATAGAAATCATCACCGCTTGGGCCGTCTTTCCACTTAACTTGCTTTCCCACTTCTTCCAGGAGTCCGTCACTAAAGGTGAACGTCGCCTCCGTGAAAGTGGCTGCCAATTTCTCCTGTCCTGTGAACAGTTTCAATTGCTGGGCTTCGGTGGGATTGGGAGGGTCAACCACCACCTGTCCTTCGCCGCGAAACACCGCGGCGAAAACTACCCCATTCGAAGGCTTTGCGAACTGAATAGTTCCGGACACCAGCCTGATGTGGACTCGATCCCGGACAATCTCTACATTTTCAGTCGCCGCATACTTCCCGGGATCCATGGCCGGCGCCGCCAGCGTGTTCCAAATGTTTCCGGCGTCGGAAGCCTGCGCGTTTGCCACAACCCAGCCACCCAGCAGCACCAAGACGGTTGCCACGACTTTTTTCATCGCTCCACCCCTGAATTTGGCGTTGTCGTTATTTATACGAACCGCGATGCTTAACATCTTATACGCATGCCGCTAACGAAAAATCAATATTGCCGCGTCAGTCAACCCATACCATTGGGCCACTCGTCTCCACATGTTGTAGTCTTACTCCATGGTCCTTTCCCCAGGCCTGCGCACCGCCATCCAGGAAAAGAAGCGCGCCGCCCTGCTGAGCATTGGCTCCGCCGCCATCCTGCTTTGCCTGAAAGGTTTCCTGGTCATCCGCACCGACAGCCTCGGCATCCTCTCCGAAGCGCTCCACTCCGGCCTCGACCTCGTCGCCGCCGTCATCACGTTTCTTTCGGTTCGCGTCTCTGACCAACCCGCGGACGAGCGCCATCCCTACGGCCATGGCAAATTCGAAAATTTCTCCGCCTTTATCGAAACCGGCCTGCTCATCCTCACCGCCGTCTACATCGTCTACGAAGCCTTCCATCGCCTCTTTTTCCACTCCGTGCACATTCAGCCGAGCGTCACCGCCATCCTTATTCTTCTCGTCGCCCTCTCCATCGATATGACCCGCGCCCGCACCCTGAATCTCGTCGCCAAGCGCTACTCCAGCGAAGCTCTCGAAGCCGACGCCCTGCACTTTTCCACCGATGTTTGGAGCACGATTGTCGTCATCCTCGGCATCGCGCTTGTCTGGGCAGGTAGCGCCTGGAATCTTCCCTGGCTCGCCTATGCCGACTCGCTCGCCGGCTTGGCCGTCGCCGGTGTGATCCTCTGGGTTGGCTCACAACTCGGCCGCCGCACGATCGACGCGCTTCTAGACGCGGTCCCTGCGGGTTTGCAGGATCAGCTCGTGACCGAGGTCGGAAACATCGAAGGAGTTCTTCACGTGGAACGCGTGCGCCTCCGCCGCGCTGGCAACCGCTATTTCGTGGATGCAACCGTCAGCGTCGCCCGCACCGCCAATCTCGAGCAGGTCCACACCCTGACCGAAAAAATCGAAAAGCGCATCGCGCAGATTGTTCCCGCGGACGTCATCGTCCACGCCGAACCCCGCGCCCCTCGCGACGAGCATCTCTTCGAATCCGTCCGCGCCGTCGCCCTCCGCCTCGGCCTGGCCGTTCACGACGTTACCGCTTCGCAGCAAGACGACCATCTCTTCGTCGAGCTTCACCTCGAGGTAGACGAAAACTTAAGCCTCCGCGAAGCCCATCGCCGCGCCACCGAACTCGAAGAAGGCATCCGCGAACTCGGCAAAGGCAATGTCGACGTCAACATTCACATCGAGCCCCTCGGCCGCCACATCGCCACTCCCGATACGCGCGCCGGCGAAATGCGCCAGCTCGAAATGTCCGTCGAATCTTTCCTCAACGGCATGCCCAGCACCTACGACGAGCTCATCAATTGCCACGACGTCCGCGTCCGCCAGGTCGAGCACCACATCCTCGTTTCCTGCCACTGCGTGATGAAGAGCGACCTCTCCATCACTCGCGTCCATGACGTCACGGCCGCTCTCGAAGACAGCGTCAAGGAGCGCTTCCCGCAGATCTCTCGCGTCACCATTCATCCGGAGCCACCCGAAGCTTCGTGACACAAGCCGCCAGTTCTTAATGGATTCACGCAAATCTCTGCTCACCCCCTCCATTTGACACCCGTCCAAGCTCTGCATAGGCTGTCTAGCGGTAAATTTCATTCGTACCTCGGAAGGGTGTTCCTCATGCGCAAACTGTTCAATCACCTGGTGTGTGCTGCTGTTGCGTTGGCTCTGGCTTTTCCCGCGGGCGCGGCTCCGGCCGCCACCGATCCCTCGGACGCCGCCATGGAATCCATCCGTCCGGAAGCCATCCGCGCCCACATGAATTTCCTCGCCGATGATTTGCTGGAAGGCCGCGGAACGAACTCGCGTGGCTATGAAATCGCCGCAAAATACATGGCCACGGAATTTGAATCGATGGGACTCACTCCCGCCGGCGATGCAGGAACGTATCTTCAGACTGTGCCACTGCGGTCGGCACGCCCGGATGAGCTGAACACCGCACTATCAGTGAGCCGTAACGGAAAAGCGGAAACCCTCGTTTTCCGTAAGGATTTTCTCACCATCGGCGATCCCGCGCGCAAGGAAACCTCGGTCGAAGCCTCGGTGGTTTACGTCGGCTTCGGCGTGACCGCGCCGGAGCAGAATTACGACGATTACAAGGGTATCGATGTCAGAGGCAAGATTGTTGCGCTGGTCTTCGAAGCGCCGAATTTCGAATCCTCGCTCAAGGCCCACTACTCCTCGTTCGAGCAGAAAACCGCCAACGCGGTCGCGCACGGGGCCGTTGGACTCATTGTCGTCAACGATCCCGTCCTCGAAGGACTCTATCCATTTAAGGAGCAGGTCAGGGATCTTTCGCGTCCGGGGCTTCGCTGGCTGACCAGGGAGGGTGTGCCGAACGATTATTTCCCCCAATTGCGGGGCGGGGCCTTCCTCAGCCTGGAGGCCAGCAGGCAGCTCTTTGCCGGCAGCGGCCATACTCCGGAAGAAGTATTTCAGGCCGCAAAGGAAGGGAAGTCGCTCGTGTTCCCGCTGCCGTTGACGGCCAGGATTCACAAACAGACCAAACTGGAGGATGTCAGCAGCCACAATGTGGTGGCAAAGCTCGAAGGCAGCGATCCGGCGCTAAAGAACGAATACCTCGTCTACAGCGCTCACCTCGACCACCTCGGCATCGGCGAGGCGGTGAAGGGCGACACCATTTACAACGGCGCGCTCGACAACGCTTCCGGCTGCGCCATCCTTCTTGAAGTTGCCCGCGCCTTTTCGCAGATGAATCCCCGTCCCAAACGCTCCATTCTTTTCGTCGCGGTCACCGGAGAAGAAGCCGGCCTCCTCGGCTCCGACTATTTCGCCCACTATCCCACCGTCAGCAAAGACGCCATCGTCGCCAACGTCAATATGGACGAGGACCAGATGCTCTGGCCCCTGCTCGACATTATTCCCTTCGGCGCCGAGCATTCAACGCTGGACGGAGTCGTCAAGCGGGCCGCCGAGCGCCTCCATCTCGCCCTCAGTCCCGACCCCATGCCGGAGCAAGTCATCTTCATCCGCAGCGATCAATATTCTTTCGTCAAACAGGGCATCCCGGCCGTATTTCCGACTGCTGGATTCAAATCGAGCGACCCTAAAATTGATCCCGTGGCCATCTTCAAGGAATGGGAAGAAACCCGCTATCACCAGCCGCAAGACGACATGCAGCAGCCCAACCTCGACTTCAACCAGGCTGTAAAATACGCACAATTTGCGTACCTCTGTGGCTGGCTGATCACCCAGGACCCGCAGCGCCCCGCCTGGAACGCCCACGATTTCTTCGGCGACCACTACGCAAAAAAAATGTAGGCAGGGGACTGCTCGGTAGTCGTGCACCCTCTTTGCCTCGAGTGGCCGTCACCAGGACCACCCCCAAGGGGGTCATGGAGTCCTATTTCGAACGTGTGCTAAACAGGGCATCTTTCCGGCCGCGCAACCCGCATAGTGATGACTACCGTGATTTCGAAATCGTGAATCCAGAGATTGCGGTCTGGAGAACATCATATGCAACGTTTAAATCTACTTCTAAGCGGGTTGTTCCTGACGGCTGCCCTCGCGCTCAGTGGCCCCATCGTGGCCGCAGCCCCGGCACAGGATGCCGGAATTCAGGTCCGCGTATACGACTCGCATCATCACGACTATCACAACTGGGATGACCGTGAAGATCGCGCCTATCGCAGCTACCAGCACGAACGTCACGAGCAGTACCTTGCCTACGAGCACCGGAAGCATAGCTACCAACAGCATTATTGGAATTGGCGCCACAGCCACCCCGATCGCGATTAACGGCCAGCTCTCATCGTAATCGAAAACATCCGGGCACCCCACGCACCGTATTTGCGCGCGGGGTGCCTTCTCTCTTTGTCTCTCGCGCACCTATCGGCATTCAGCCTATGCGCGGTGCGGAATTCGCTGCCTATTTGGGTGTGCAGTCCTGCGCCGGGGGCACCGCGGGGGTGATTGCTGTATTCAGCGATGGAGAACCCTCGAAATCAAAGAGGTCCTCCAGGGTATGGGCGTGCTTGTCGCGCAGCGTCAGGAACTGCCGCGAGACTTCAGCGTTGTCTTCGCCATCATCGCCGCTGGTCGCATCGGTGTTCAGAAACCGTTTCTCGATGAACGCCAGAATAGACGTATGGTCGCCCACCGTGTGCGAAACGTAGCTCGGTTTCGAAAATGGCGACACGGCCATGAACGGCACGCGCACACCCAGTTGATCGAACGACGCGCAGTTAGCCGGGAACGGGCCGGTCGGATTCATTGCGAATTCCGGGCACAGCGCCGCGGCATCGTTCACGGTCGTATCCGTCGCGCTCAATGGGTTGTGCGCGCACTCGGCTCCTCCACCCGGCTGCAGGCTTAGCGGAGGATTTGAAAGGTCCGCGCACTGCCCCGGGGAAATGCCGTCCGGGGTCCGCGAATCTTCCTGCCGCGCCGCCGGAGGCGCCACATGGTCGAAGTAGCCGCCGTGCTCGTCATAGGTGATGAAGATGACCGTGTCCTGCCAGTACGGGCCGTTGCGTAGCGCGCTCACCACTTGCGAAACATACGCTTGTCCCCGCTGAATATCGGTGGGCGGATGCTCGTCATTTTCGTTCGCCGTTCCGAATAAGCCGAAGTTTGGGTCCACGAACGATACGCTCGGCAGCGGCGGCAGGTTGGGCGCTCCCGCTGCCTGTTGCAAAAACACCGGAAGCGGAAAGAAGTGCGGATCAATGCCGGTCGCTCCGAACAAACGGAACGTGGCGGCCTGCGGGGCATCCTGGAAATAATCCGCCCAACTCACGTTGTTTTTATCGAACAGGTCCAGAATTGTGCCGGTGACGGGCTTGTAGCCGCCCGGAGGTGCAAATGTATCGCTGGTCGTCAGATGGCCAAACGAAGTTGCCGCCAGCAGGTACGAACGGTTCGGAAAAGTCGGCCCGAGCACGGACGCAAAGTAACGGTCGTTGATCGCAAACTTGCCGGCGAGGCCGTAATAAAACGGAATGTCTTCCTGGTTGTAAAAACCCATTGTCTGGTCATCGGTGGGATTCTCGATGCCGTTATCGATTTGTTCCGTCTTGTCGTTCACGCGCACAAACCCGTCGCTCAGCGAAAACTGCCGCGTTCCGTTGGGGTTCAGAAAATTCATCTCCTGATGCGTCCCCAGCCAGGAATGATCCAGATCCGGCGCGGCGCAGCGCCGCGAATCATGGAAAACAGAAACAAGCGAACCATCGTCATCCCGGTTTGCGTTAAAGCAGCGCAAGCCACCGTTGTCCTGCACGCAGGCCAGGCCATCCACGCAAGAATGGTCTCCGTTGCGGCATCCGAGCAAGCCGCTGTGGTACGGACTGCCCGGCGCATAGGCCAGGGCCCCAAAGTAGTTATCGAACGAGTGGTTTTCCTGCATGATCACAACCACATGTTTCACTTTTTTCAGGTTGCCGTCGGCTTTGGCGGGTGCCGCTGCCAGCATTCCCAGAATCAGCGGCAGAAACAGCGCCGCCCGAAAAAACTGCCTGAATCTCATTGATGGTGCTCCTTGGAGTTGTCTTTCTAGCCCTGGCGTGCGCGGGCGGGGGCACAGGCTAAGGGAACACATCCGCGGTAAATTCTTCATCAATCTTGTGCGAACATTCCGTAATGTCTGCCGGCCGCGTCTCAGCGGATTTCAAGGTCGATCCTCTCACTGCGTGCCGTGGCACAATTTGTTCTGCGGTCTCGGACTATCATAGAAGGCTGGGAGAACGTCAAACCCAGTGTGCGCCGGCTTGGTTCGCACCCGTGAAACATCAGAGCCGGCCTAGCAGCGAAGTACACGGATGGAAAGCATGAAAAAGCAAAAGTCGTTGCCGGAACACCTGGTGGAACTCCTAAATGGCGGTCATGCCCACATTGATTTTGAAAGTGCGATGAAAAATTGGCCTGCGAACCTGCAAGGGAAAAAGCCGGTAAGCGCCGCGCACACCCCGTGGGAGGTTTTGGAACACATGCGCATCGCCCAGTGGGACATCCTCGAGTTCACGCGCAACCCCAAGCACGTCTCGCCCGAGTTTCCCGCCGGCTACTGGCCGAAGACCCAGGCGCCGCCCGACAACAAAGCCTGGAACAAAAGCTTGGCCGCATTTCGCTCCGACCTGAAAGCAGTGATTAAAATCGTCGAAAACAAATCAACCGATTTTTTCACCCCGTTCGCTCACGGCGAAGGCCAAACGGTCCTCCGCGAAGTCCTTCTGGTGGCCGACCACAACGCCTACCACCTGGGAGAATTGCTTATGTTGCGCCGCCAACTGGGAGCCTGGAAATAACCAATCCATGTTCGGCCTTGTTTACCTGCGCGCGGATCGCAGATGCGCCCCATCCAAAAGTGTCCTAAAATAGAAGTGTTGTCACTGTGGGCGTGTAGCTCAGCTGGGAGAGCACCTGCTTTGCAAGCAGGGGGTCGCCGGTTCGATCCCGGCCACGTCCACCAACTTAATTCCCGCTCTCTCCTCAACTTACGCTGCAACTTCGACTGATTCTTCTTTCCTGTTTTTCGGTACAATCGGGACAACAGCGGCTGTAGGGTTTTCCGGCAAATCGAATCCGTAACCAACCCGCTCTGCTTCCGCGAGGCGTATTTCAAGCTCCTCGTGCAGGTGCGAATAGACTTCGGACATCGTTTGTGGCTTGTGCGCCATCCAGAAGTTGTTGATATCTTCTAAACAGCGTTGGCCCCGCAACCACGTCTTGCGGAAACGCTTGAAGGAATGCCAACCCATTCCTTTCTCGTCTAATCCCATCTTGACGAGTCGGGGTGTGAGCCAGCGGTCTTCCAGATTGCTATACATGTGCGGCGTCTTACTCGCCGTGCTGAACAACAACCCGTTCTTTCCCGCCATATAGCGTTGCAGGAACTCTGCAACCTTGGGGTGCAGGTCGATTTCTCTCTTTGCAGCCGCCGTCTTGAGGTACTTCACAATTCGTGGGCTGTCCTTTTCGACCTGCTGTTCGACTTTGATGGTTCTGCCTTCGTTGATGAAGTGTCTAGGTTCAACAGCGAGCGCCTCGGAGATTCTCATGCCTGAAGCCCCTAATAGGACATACAACGCTTGCTCCTGATCGCAACTTCCTGCGATAAGCTCCGAGATCGCCTTCGCTTTGAGCGAGGGACGTTTCTGTCCCGCGAATTCAACGATTGGCAGGTCCATCGTTTCAGCGTTCCATTTGCGGTTGTGGACAGGCTCACCGTTCGGACCCTTCAAGGATTCCACGGCCTGTTTCACATATTCGATGTACTTGTTGACAGTTCGTGGTGTCAGGCCCGAGCCACACATCTTCTCGATGAGAGGCTTCACTGAGAGATTGTCCACACTGCCGAGCGGGAGGTCTCCGATTGCAGGAAGAATCCACTTATCCATCGCTCCCTGAATTGAAACCGCCGTGCTCGCTCGAATGGGCTTACGCTTCCGATTTTGCGATTGTTCTATCCAGACTTTGGATTGCTCACGGAACGTGATCCCGCCCGGATTTGGCTTAACAACCTCGTTGAAATACTCCGGCGAATCTGCTCCGCTAGCTTGAATGATCTCTCTTGCTCTCCGTTTCCGTGCACTCTTTGAAAGGCTTCCCGGTCCAGAGATCAGACAGATGCGTTCACGCACGTGCACCCGCTTTTCTTGACCCGCGATATCCTTCCAGAATCGCACTACGTACCACCTTCCAGACTTTTCGATATGACCATCTTGACCAGTTCTGCGTGACAAGGACTTGCCTCGTTTCCGCTTCGCTGGTGTCGCTCCGACGACAATATCACTGAAGGGCTGCGGAGGTGAACCGACAGGACTATTTTGGTCCTGAGTGCTCTCCCGCATCTCCGCGATGTGAATGGAGTCGCAGCGGGCCATGTTAGCGATTCTCGGCCTTCCAGATGGGCAATGCTTGCCGCAGAACCGTGATTACATCCAAATTTCCGAGGTCCTCTTGCAAAGGCGGGGACTCGAAATAACTAAGCAATTCAAGATTGAACGGTTTCAAATCCTCCACCGGCGTAAAGCGCACTTTTGACGGACTCTCCGCCTGTTCCAGTAATTGGCTTATCTCGACATGGCGCAGAGACCACCCGCTTTTTGCTTTCTTGCCCCACAGGACAATGCTCCGCGCCGTGGTAAAAATACGCGCCCGCTTCGGAAGGAGTTCGAGAGTTTTTGCGACTTTATCCCCGGCCAGATACACCGACAAGTACGCAGAAACGCGATGAATATCCACGTAGCGAATATCCACGATCTTCCCGCCGCCGATTGATTGCCACGCCCGCGAGAGCCACGCTTGCGCGATGTACTCGCCAATGAGCACATGCAGGTGAGCAATACCGCTCTTGTGAAATTCCAGCACGCCGACGAAGGGAATGGACTTCCCGAACTTCCGCGCCAGCAATACGCGCATCTCCCGCCAGCACTCCCGGATGTAGCGATCCGTCCGCTGCCCCTTTGGGATTCGCTTTGGGTCGAGGGTAAGCGTAGCCATGCGCTGTAATTTGTGCTGAGTGGCGATCTCCGCGATGCGTGCGCGGACTTTTTTCAGTTTTGGATTGCGGCAGCGCCTACACCGGTACGACTGGCAGAACAGCGCCGCATGTCCGAATTTTCCCGGCTGGCCTTTCAGCGGCCCGACTACCGTTTTGTTTCCACATCCGAAGGGTTTTTCCCGTTTCACATTTCCCGCCTGTTGCAATTAATCTTAAATACAGTCAAGTGAAGTAAAGACTTTAAGAAAAAGCACTTACCGCACTGCTCTACCGAAAACCCCTAGCCCCCTTTCGCCCTCGCCCCCTGCGCAAACCCCGCGCGGGGACGGTGCGAGAGTTTTGTCGCGCTAAGGGTTGCAGGGACGCCAAAGGCGTCGAGGCACCCAGGACGGTGAGTCCGCAACCCTTGAGGCCGCTGGATGCGCTCCCGCAGAGCCAGCCGTTAGCGTCACGGACTCACCGACCATCTCTTGCAGCTCTTTTGAAATGAATTGAGCGTGCGAAGAGTTGAGCTGAGGGTTTTTAACATGAGGTTTTCAAAACGAGGGGTATTGGGCAGGTGAAGCTCGGAAAAAGGTCGTGCGCCAGAAAGTTGCGCACGCGCGCGCGCGTTATAAGATAACTCTTTGTCATTGTTCGAGTCCCTAAAAAAGGCCTTGACAGATTTTTTCGAACAACTCGCAGCGATGAATCCGCGAATTTCGGAATTAGGCCGATATTTCGAGCTCTGTGTCGGTGGATTGGGCATCGGGACGTACCGGACGCCGATCGTGGCTCTACGGGCGGTAAACCGCAGGTAAACCGGTACTTGCGAGTGTCTCCAGAACAGGCAAAGACTGGAATCTTAGTTACGTGGGATTTGTCTTGTTTTTCTTTCCACTCTACGTATCCCCGATTACGTACAGATTCGAGGCTCTACGGGCGGGGAACCGACGGGGAACCGCTATTTGTAGGAGTGTCCAGAAGAGGCGAAGACCGGAATCTTTGTTACATCGGAATTGTTGAGGGATTTTTCGCCGATCCGCCCGGGAGCAAAAATCCAACCAACAGTGAATGGACTGAGGTGCATGTGCGGCATTCTTCCCCACTTCACCAAGGTGAAACTCGGGGCAGACCAGGCGAACTCTGTCTACGCCTGAAGGCCAGGAAGACAATATCCATGCTCAGCCTCCGACAAGAATCACGGTTTCCGGGTTCGCCCCTTCTGGGGTCGTCAAATTGTTCCATAAACGGCGCGACGCACGTGCGGTACAGCGATCTTCACTTGAGTCGCAGGGAGGCAAGTCGAGGGAACGCACGTGCGGAATCACCCCTCCGCGTGAAATTTCCGGGGAGTTGTACGCTTGCGCACGCGTGCGAACGAGTGCATTGCCGCGTTCGCGCATCGTCCCTGAGACCAGTGGCCTAGGTATCCTGATGCGCACGTGCGCCACGGGACGCATCCCAGCTTCACCTCCGGTCCGCGTCTCAGCGGATTTCGATGGACTCTATCCCGCACGCGTGCGCCCCCGTAAGTCGTGGGAATCGGACATGTCCCTTCCTAGTACCCACTTGTCCGGTAAGCGCGTTAATCAGGAGTTGACATCAAGCGGCAGTGGTCCCTAAGACAACCCGGAAGTCATTTCGTCCTTCCAAGTCATGGAAAGACCAAGCAACTCTTCTATCCAAACCGTGTTAGTTTCCATGAATAGGACCGGCCCAATGTTGAGTTTTCGTAAGACTTTTGCATGGCTGACAATTCTTTGCAGTTCGACAATTTCCCTTTTTGGGGGACCGACCTGCCTCCCTGCCCAGGTGCCAGATTTCTGCAGCAATATCAACCATGTGGGGGCCGCGTGCGGAATGTTTAGGTTTGTTGGCGTGGAGCGAGCCAAGCCTTTCGTAGCCCAACGAATCGTTCACTCCGTCGGCCACAATTTGGATGGGACCAGCAACACAGTTAACTGGGTCGAGATTATCGCCAGGGATGGCCAAGGGCGCATCCGGTTTGAACAGCAGGGTCTTTTCAAACCAGCGGATTGGCGTGACGCAGGCCCCATGTCGAATCACGACATTGAGAAAACTATGCTACCTAGTGATACTTCCGGTCCGCTCGTAACTATTTTTGATTGCCCTAATCGGAAGAGCACAGTGCTGCAGCCAGAACAGCAGACCGCCTATGTTATGCAGACCTGCTATTCGTTTCCGCCTGAAGAAAATAACAATCAGCCATACTCGTATCAAATAACACGGCTCCTTGGTGCGAAACTTCCATCCGATGTTTCGGTTGAAGACCTCGGGAATAGAGAAATCGAAGGAATCATGGCGCACGGGGTAAGAACCATCGGCCTGGGAACCGAAAAAGATGGTGAATGGAATGGCAAGCCCGTGAGAATCATGGAGAAATGGATGTCCGACGAACTAGGTATCACTGTGCTTTACGTTCAATCTGACCTGAAGGCGCACAGTGAGAATACGAGCAGATTTACGAACATCAAGAGAACAGAGCCTGATGCCTCGCTTTTTGAAGTCCCTCCCAACTATAAAATAACCCTCACGCAGGAAACAGTGGAAACAGGGCACAAGCAAAAACCTCTCTAAGTCCTGGTAAGTCGGCTAACCGGACATGTTGATCCTAGTACCCACTTCTCCGACTAGCGCGTTTATCGGGGCGTAGGGGCTGGAGTTGAGAGTGTGGTTGTGATCGTTTCCGAATCGGCGGTGCCTACGACTTCCCACGAGGCCGAGGAATCGCGCAGTACAAGGCGCAAGAGTTCGGCATGGGCAGTGACGGTGTGTGTGCCGGGTTGCAATTGTACGCGAGAAGAGGCGTGTACTTTCATGTTCTGGTTCGGAGCAACCCAACGGAAGCTCTGAGGGTCGTTGCTACGGCCGTAAAGTTCCGCACTGAGCGAAGGGATTCCAATCTTGACTGGACGGCTCGGCGCACTGTCCTTGGGATATGCATCCTTAACGGCGTCTGAGGTGAACCATAGGTTGAGAACGAAGGACGATAAACGGTCACCTTCCTCGGTGGATGACGGTAACGAAATTACGTCAAAGCCTCTGTTGGTAATCACGAAATCGATGAGGGTAGTTCCGTCTGGTTGCAGCGATCCACTAGGAATTTGGAGTTCAAGGCGAATGGGCAGACGTGAGAAGTGGCCCGGGCTATTTGTGTATGGGCCGCGTCCTGTTGCAGGTGGAGAGGGCTGTTTCGAGGCGTCTACTATTAGTTGGTCTTGCGCGAGTCCAACAAAAATCATAGCTGGACTGAGCAGCACGACCAAGAGCAGGAGCAGTTTCAATCGGCCCAAAGTGTCCTCACGAAAGAAGTGGGATGAGTAGCCCAGTCGGACCGAGTATAACGCGATGCATAGGCAGTTTGATGCTAAGTCCTGATAAGTCGGCTAACCGGACATGTTCGTACTGGGACCCATGAACGTCACCAAGTTTTGTATGGTCGGCCGGTACTGTCCACTTGAGAAGAATTTGAATGAACGTCCGAGATTCCAGTCGTCGTTTGACCGGTGGGCAAAAGGGTGTCACTAAAGTAAGGCACCCAGTCTTTTTTCTTCGTGAACGGGTCTGTCGGAATCTCTTTCAAATAATGTTCGCTCACCAAGTCCTGCACTGATTGCGGTGCTTGCTTCTTATCAAGCGTGCAATTATCAATCGCCATTCGCATCGTCTGAAGCTCCCACCTCAGCACCGATTCCCTAGTTCCCCGTGTTCCCATGTGGCACAGATTTAAACGAGACAACAGTAGAACCGCGGCACAGAAAACGGCGAGCAGGAGAACTGCGGCTTTTCGTATCCACTTCGGACGATTCATGCGACTCACCACAGCAGTGCACTTACTTATAACTTAAAGTGTCTGACGGACGCCATTTGATTTCGGTGTGTCTGGTAACTCCTGGTAAGTCGGCTAACCGGACATCTTGCTCCTAGTACTTGACTTTTCCGGTTACCGCGTTTCGCAGAGTCTCGCTCATTTAGCAAAGCTCATCGAAACGTGGAAGTAATGGGGAGCGACTAGCGGGTGTGGAAATTCGTCTTTTTGCAGCGCCTGCCGCACACAGGCAAATATGTTGGTTTCGTGATCTATGTAAAGCCGCAAAACACGACCATCTTTTCCGATTGCCACAACGAATGAGAACGGCGATGTGTCGGGGTGATCAGTCGACGCTAGACAAGACTGAAAGACAGGCCAGTATTTTTTCGCATAGTACGGCTTCAGATCGAGATGAATATATGCCTGTGCGGCGCGTTCCTTTTCTTGAGCATCTGCTAGGGCGGCAGCTTGTTTGAATGACGTAGCGAGGTCGTCCGCTCTACCTGCAGTCGTTAGGAGAGAAATGAGAACGATTGCATAGAGTTTCTTCATAGGGTGCGGCTCCCGGCCACGCTTAGCCACACTAGCATTTCAGGTTTCAGCGGATAACTGTTCTGCGGTTCAGTTGACTTGTTTTAGTCAACTCCTGGTAAGTCGGCTTACCGGACATGTGGGTACTAGCCTCCACTTCTCCTGTTGCTGCCAAAAGGTTCGGCTCAGTAAACTACTGGACACTATGCGCCCAATCTTGTGGATTTTCGTGTTCTTCCTTGTTTCGGTCTGCGCAATGGGAATCATGTTCTATCCACACTTGAGCTTCGACGACACCCCCGTGGCGAGCCGGATTGCGGTTGGTTACTTTCTGATTTTATCTCTTGGGCCGTACTGGATGTTGTACGACTGCTGGCAACACGACAAAAGATTCACCCGAAAGATGTGGTTGTTTTTCGTACCCGGTGGGTTCCTCTGGTATTACTTCGAGCGATTTCGACCGCGTCAACTCAGCAAACGTCAACGGGTCCACCCCTAAGTCCTGATTAGTCGGGTTACCGGACAAGTGGGTACCAGAACCACGCAACAAGTTTCAGGGTGGCCCGTCTCACGCTTTCTCACACAGCTCGAAGGCAAGACATAGGGCCATGTTTGAATTCGCAAGGTAAATTGGAGGGCCAGTTCCTATAGAATAGGGAAAAACCGTCAGCTCGGGTAAAGGCGGCTAGGCCGGAGGAAGCCATGATTAGGCGAATCGGAATTAGGAACTACCGCAGCTTGCGAAAAGTTGACCTCGAACCTGGCTTGGTGAATGTGTTCGTGGGCCCAAACGCTGCCGGTAAGAGCAATTTCTTGGAGGTGATGCGATTTCTAGCTCACGTTGCCGGACAAGGACTTTCA
>Ga0210406_10000570_pt1 | contig 49833 bp, 56 predicted proteins | sample IncBWC30MmetaG_FD_155454 | JGI IMG/M metagenome (GOLD analysis project Ga0210406, IMG submission 155454) | Forest soil microbial communities from Barre Woods Harvard Forest LTER site, Petersham, Massachusetts, United States - Inc-BW-C-30-M | ecosystem: Environmental > Terrestrial > Soil >...
CTGCTCGGCCATCGGCCAGCTACTGACATCCTTCAACGCCCAGGAATGCGCCAACTACTTCAGGAATGCAGGCTATGCCTGATCAACCACAGCTAAATTCATCCCGCTCTAGGGGTAATTTATCGAGTAGGCAGTGTCGAAGGTTCATCAGCTGCGCGAAGAGCGGTGGACCAAATTGACCACCACACCCGCTCGAACCGCGCTCTATTTCGCGGCGATTTCGAAGTGGTTTTCGCTGCTGACCAGCGTTAGATCCGCGTTGATCAGCTGCGCAAGCTTGTAGGTGAGATACGGTTGAATGCTGCGGCCGTCGAGCGGGCCCGAGGGCTCGCCGCTGAGCGCCGCCTTGACTTCGTCGAGAAGCCGCGCGCCCTGACCTGTTGCGCGCACCGTGAAGCTCGGCGGAGCAGGTGCAGCCGAGGTCGCGACCAGCACGCGGCCGCCGCGCGGCAGGCTGTCAGCTGCGAGCAAGGCAGAGTTCATGAGAAGCTTCGCCCAGTCTTTTGGCCAGTTTGCGACGGCACCGTCCCAGACCACCTCGATTTTGCTGCCCTGGAGAAGCCCGCAGACCATGCGCCCAACTTCGCTCAGATCAAGTTCGGCACCGGCCGAGCCCGCAGCGCCAAAGGCGATGCGCGCGAATTGCAGGCGCGCTGCCGCCAAAGCGGCGCTCGATGCCACGAGTTTCAACGCGTCGGCGCGCATCGTGGCGTCGCGCTCGTCTTCGAGCACTTCGAGGCCGTTGACCACCGCGCCCACCGGGCTCACAAGGTCGTGGCATACGCGAGATACGAGCATCGCCGCGAAATCGAGATCGCTCATGGGTGAGGTCGTCTCCCATTTTCCCATATGGTTGCCAATTCCTCACTATCCTCACGCCCACTTAAGGAAGGCTTAAGGTGATTCAGTCCGAGCAGCATGTTCCGTCGCGGCGCGCGCTGTCGCTGGCGGATATCGCCTGGCGCGCGGGAGAGATACTCCTCGCTCACTATGCTCTGAATGAAGTCGAAGCGCGGCGCAAGGACGACAACTCGCCGGTGACCGATGCCGATGAGGAAGCCGAAATCTTCATCCTCTCGCAGCTCCGACATCTCTTCCCGGACGTACCCATTGTTGCCGAAGAAGAAGTGTCAGGTGGTCACGCGAGCGAGATTGGAGACAGATTCTTCCTTGTTGATCCGCTCGACGGCACGAAGGAATTTTTGAGCCGGAATGGCGAGTTCACCGTCAACATCGCCGAGATCGTCAACGGAACGCCCGCGTGCGGAGTCGTGTTCGCGCCCGCCAGGAGCCGGCTGTTTGTAGGCGAGATGTCTTCCGGAGCATTTGATCTTCTCACCGAGGCCGGTGTTGTGCCGGATTTCGGCGGACTGCGGCATATCGCTGCGCGGCAGCCGCCGCCCGATGGACTTGTCGCGGTCGCCAGCCGTTCGCATCGCGATGCCAGGACGGACGAATATCTGGCGCACTACAAGGTCAAGGAATTCGTCAGCGCAGGCTCGTCGCTGAAATTTTGTCTCGTCGCAGCGGGAGAAGCAGACATCTATCCTCGCCTCGGCCGCACAATGGAGTGGGACACCGCCGCCGGCCATGCCGTTCTCGCCGCCGCGGGCGGCAGCGTCACCACGCTCGACGGCAGGCCATTTGTCTACGGCAAGATCGAAGAAAAATTCGCCAACCCGTTCTTTGTGGCTCGCGGGCGCTCCTGATCGTCTTCGAATTCAGAAATCCTTGCCTTTGCGGCTCGAATAGAACAACAGCCCCATCAGACCGGCGCCGACAACAAGCATTATGGCCGTACCCAGGGCGAGATAAATCCAGCTCCCCGCCGGCATGTCCACGCCTGCCAGCATGCGCAACGCATGCAGCGCATACCAGATTGCTGCCGCGAGGATTCCGAACAAGGCCACAATTGCAACCCCGCCCCAGATTCCGAGGCGGCCTGATCCCGATTCCCGTTTCGGCTGACCTGTCATTCTGCCTTGTTTCCGTCACCAGTTGCGGTTCGACTGCGAATCAGCCGCGGGCGTCTCGCGTCTTCGCGGCCCAAGGCGGGTGCGTAGACTAACACCCGAACAGCCCAGGAGGATCATATGATTCTGTCACGTCTCGTGCCCGCGCTGCTTGTTGTGGCGGCGGCTTCGCTGGGCTTCGCCGCACCCGCGGCTGCGCAAGACGACCAGACGTTCACGGAAAACGAGATCGTTCGTTCCGCATCAGATTTCTTCGGCACCACGACGGCGGCCGTCGCGAAAGCGGTCGAGCGTGTGTTCGCCCAGCAGGGACTGCCCGATGCCTACATCAAGGGCGACGAGGGTTCGGGCGCGATCGTAGTGGGATTGCGCTACGGGTCCGGCTGGCTCGTACGCAAGGGGCGCGAGCCGCTGAAAATCTATTGGCAAGGTCCCTCGGTCGGCTTCGATATCGGCGCAAACGCGTCCAAGAACTTCACGCTGGTGTACAATCTGCGCCGGCCCGAGCGGCTCTTCCAGAAATTTCCCGGTGTCGAGGGCAGCTACTACTTCATCGCCGGCATCGGCGTGAACTATCAGCGCGCGGACGGAATCACGCTGGCGCCCATGCGCACCGGCGTCGGGCTGCGCGCCGGCGTGAATGCGGGCTACCTGACCTACACACGCGAAGAGACATTGAATCCGTTCTGATTCGTTGAGCGGTTTCCGGTTGGCTTGAACCAAACAAGCGGGCCACCCAGATCGAAGCGACGCGCGGATGCCACTGGGTGGCCCGGTTCGAACCGGGCCATGACAAAAAAGTGTTGCGGAGTTAATTCCGAAACTGCTTTACGGCGTTGCCGCGGCAGGCTCCTCCTTGCTGCCGCCGATGGTGGGCAGGTAGAGGAGCAGGGCCGCCGCCACATAGGTTGATGAGAACGTGCCGACGACGATGCCGAAGAGTATTGCGGCGGTGAAATCGAAGAGCGTGGGCCCCCCGAACAGCAACAGCGGAATGATCGATACCGCTGTCGCAGCGCTGGTGAGGATTGTCCGCACCAGCATCTGATTTGTCGACATGTTGATCAGCTCGCCAAGGCCGATGCGCTTGTACTTGCGGCGGTTCTCCCGGATGCGGTCGAAGACCACGACGGTGTCGTTGATCGAATAGCCCGCCAGCGTGAGGAGCGCCGCGACGGAGGTCAGCGTAAACTCCATGTGAAAAACGGAATAGAGGCCCGCGGTGACGAAAACGTCGTGCCCGGTCGCCACGACCGCGCCGATGCCATATTGCCACTCGAAGCGCACCGCGACCCAGGCCGCGATGGCGATGACCGCGAGAATCGTTGCCCAGACTCCGGCACGAAACAGCTCCTGCGAAACTTTTGGGCCCACCTCCTCGGTGCGGCGGTAATTATAGCCAGTCCCGAGTTTGTCCTTGATGAGGACTGCTGCCGCCTGACCCGATTGTTTGGGCTGGACTCGCACCAGAACACAGCTGTCGGCAGGTTTGTCGCACTCGCCGCCGCCGAAATATTGCAGCTGCGATTCGCCGAACCCCAGCGCGCCCACCTGGGCACGCATTTGGCCGATGTCGATCACATGTGGCGATTTCACTTCGAGCAGCACGCCGCCGGTGAAATCGATGCCCAGATTGAAGCCGTGAAACGCGATCGACAGGATGGACAGGAGTACCAGCAGTCCGTCAATCGCGAAGGCGTAATAGCGCGCACCGACGAAATTGATATTGGTGGCCTCGGGCAGGAATCTGAGAATGGGCATTGGATGGAATGGTCCGGATCGGCCAGCCAGACATAACGGCAAGAACAATTCCGGACAAGCAATGGCGCTCCCACGGGGGAGCCCCGCAATTCAGGGAAATCAAGGCATTAGCGGAAAGTCGGGCAATTCTCTTTCCCAATGTATTCCAATTCCTTCCAGGCGATTGCCCCACCGCCGCGTCCAAGGATGGCGCGAAAATACCGCTCCCTCGTGATCCGCACCGAGTTTAGAGATCGGGGCGAATTGTGTGGTCGACCTCCATCAGCTCCACGGGGGCGCCATTCACCTCGATAAAGGCCACGCGAACGCCCTTGCTTGGGCTGTTCGGAGCGATGATGACGTTTCGGCCCCGGAGCGCCGCATCGAGGTCGTCGACCTCGAACGCCACATGCGCGACACGCTTGACGACCTCCGGAACTGGAGCATCCGGCCAATAGCGCTGCCATTGAATCCCGAATGGATTGTTCGCGTGGTCGCTCACCGTGACCTTCAGGTTTGGCAGATCGATTTCCCCTTCGAAGGCCACGTCGGTGGGAATGCCAATGTGATTGAACTTCAGCATGATGAGGGTTCTCGCGCTGTTTCTTCAGAAGTGTCGTACGCGCCAACGGATCGGCCCGCGCCGCTTTGGCCTTAGCGTGACTCAGACGCTGTCGAATGGAAGAACTTTTTCCGCGCTCCCACGGGGAATCGAACCCCGGTTTCAGCCTTGAGAGGGCCGCGTCCTAACCGCTAGACGATGGGAGCTCGCGAGCGGAGTTGGTGCGTTATAACGGTGGCGCCTCAAAGCGATCAAGCGAAGGTGATTCAATGCGAACCGGCGAGAACGCTTGTCCCGTGCTTACAAAGGCGGTGACGGTGGCAGTGTCGTACGTCATTTCGTCGAATGCTGCGATGAGCCACAGAAAGTTTTCTTCGACGGCAGCCACGCAATCGCGCGCCGAAGGGGCCGGCCTGCCGTTCGGGTGCGAATGATAACAGCCGACGATGCCGCGCTCCGCGCCGCGGAAGCGGCGGAGCAGCGCGAACTGGACTGCGGGATCAATTTCGAAACGATCGGGTTCGACGGCGAGGTTTCGCGTGGCGTGGAGTGCGGTCGCCCGCGCATGCGCGCCGGAAACCATGCCCTCTATGAGCCCGCAGCATTCGCGGGGGAATGCGCCGCGTGCCTCTTTGATGAGATGCGCGCGCAACGGACCCGGCAAGAGGAGGGCCGAAATCACCTGCGCGGCGGTGCTGCAGTCCGCACCTTGGCGACAAGGCGGCCGGTGCCCGTGTCGATGATGTCGATCTCGTCGCCCGCCGGTCCGTGCAGCCGAAGCGCGAGCCTGTCGCCGGAAACGTCGGCGGACACAATGTTCATGTCCGGCGCAAGAACGAGCTGGACGGCGCCGGATGCCCCCGAATCATGCGGCCGGCCGCCGGCGCGCATGATGGAGCCGACGACGAGTGCGCCGAGCGCAATGACGATGAGAAGGCCAAGCAGGATGACGGCCGCAAGTGCAGCGCGATAGGCTGCCGTCTGCTTCACGGGCCGAACGGGAGGTGTGGTGCCGGAGTCCGACAAGTCTGCCACTGCACGTACCTCCGGGAACGAAACGGTGCGACAAGCCATCGTTGAGGCCGCGCAATCGGGAGCGCGCCTCGACCGTTTCCTGGCCGATGCCCTTCCGGACCTCAGCCGCTCCCGGCTCCAGCAGCTGATCGCGCAAGGCGCCGTCTCGCGGCTCGGCCTGACGATAGGAGACGCAAATCAGAGGGTCAAACCTGAGGACATCTATGAGGTTCGCGTTCCTCCGCCCGTGCCCGCCGCGCCCGCCGGCCAGGACATTCCGCTGAACGTGATCCATGAGGACGACGATCTGATCGTGATCGACAAACCGGCCGGCCTCGTGGTCCATCCCGCCGCCGGCAACCCCGACGGCACGCTCGTCAACGCCCTCATTGCGCATTGCGGCGGGTCGCTCCTGGGCATCGGCGGCGAAGCGCGGCCCGGAATCGTGCACCGGCTGGACAAGGACACGAGCGGCCTCATCGTCGCGGCGAAGAACGACCGCGCGATGCACAGCCTGGCCAAGCAGTTTGCCCACCGCACAATCGAGCGCGCCTATGACGCTGTCGCGTGGGGCAGTCCCCGCGCCGGAGAGGGCGTGGTCGAGGGCGACATCGGACGCAATCCCTTCGACCGCAAGCGGATGGCCGTGCTGCGCGGCGGGGGTAAGCCGGCGCGGACGCGCTATCGCATGCAGGAGCGGTACGGAAACCCGGAAAGGCCTTTCGCGAGCCTGATCGAATGCCGGCTGGAAACCGGCCGGACCCATCAAATCCGCGTGCATCTGGCCCATATCGGCCACCCGCTGATCGGCGACTCCGTCTATGGCCGCGCGCGAAACGTGCCACGGGCGAAGACGGTGGCAGAGGCCAGGGCGTTCTCCGCCGCGGCCGATTTCCCGCGTCAGGCGCTGCATGCGCGCGTGCTGGGCTTCAAACATCCGACGAGCCAGAAACAGATGCGTTTCGAGGCGCCGTGGCCGGCGGATTTCGCCGGACTGATTGCAAGCCTGCGCGCCTTGCAAGCACGCTGAGGGAGCTTACATAGTTTCAGTTTGCGGGGAATTTCGGCTATATCACCCGCGGACCGAACAACCTGCCTGGGCGTTCCCAGTAAGGAATGAGGCGGTGTCGTGCGCGCTTGGGCGCACGGAACGCCAGACGGGGCCTTGAAAATGAGCAGTCGCGGCGTGCCGGCGCTCCAGGGCGAAGGCGGCCTCTCCCGCTATCTGTCGGAAATCCGGAAGTTCCCGCTTCTGGAGCCGGAAGAAGAGTACATGTTCGCCAAGCGCTGGCGCGAACACGACGATCCCGAGGCCGCCCGCCGCCTCGTCACCAGCCATCTGCGCCTCGTGGCGAAGATTGCCATGGGTTATCGCGGCTATGGGCTGCCGGTTTCGGAAATCGTCGCCGAAGGCAATGTCGGGCTGATGCAGGCCGTCAAGCGCTTTGAGCCCGACCGCGGCTTCAGGCTCGCCACCTATGCCATGTGGTGGATCCGCGCCGCGATCCAGGAATACATCCTGCGCTCCTGGAGCCAGGTGAAAATGGGCACGACCGCCGCGCAGAAGAAGCTGTTCTTCAATCTGCGCAAGGTGAAGAGCCGCATCGGCGCGCTTGACGAGGGCGATATGCGCCCTGAGCAGGTGCGCGAGATCGCCGACAAGCTTGCGGTCCCCGAGGAAGAGGTGGTGAACATGAATCGCCGCCTCGCGGCGCCCGATTCCTCGCTCAACGCGCCCCTCCGCTCGGATTCCGAATCGGAATGGCAGGACTGGCTGGTGGATGACACACTCGACCAGGAATCGCGTCTGGCCGACGCGGAGGAAATGGGCGAGCGGCACGATCTTCTCACCACGGCGCTTGGCGAGCTCAGCGAACGCGAGCGCGACATCATCGAGGCGCGGCGGCTCCGGGACGAACCGGTGACGCTCGAAGAGCTGTCGCAGAAATACGGCGTGAGCCGCGAGCGCGTGCGGCAAGTCGAGGTGCGCGCATTCGAAAAGCTCCAGCAGCAGATGAAGCGCACTCTCGCAGAAAAGCGCCGCCACACGCTGGCCGTCGCCGGCTGACGGCTCCCGCACGCAGGGCCGCCATGCGCCGGCGCTTCTTCATCGGAGCGCAAGCCGGACGATACGATGTTCGGCGCAATTTGCGGCACGAGACGCGATGAAACTCAAGCTCTGGCAAGTCGATGCATTTGCCGAAAAGCCGTTCGAAGGGAATCCGGCGGCAATCGTGCCCCTTTCCGGCTGGCTTGATCCATGCCTCCTTCAACAGATTGCCAATGAGAACAATCTCGCGGAAACCGCCTTTCTCGTGCGGCGCGGCAATGGCCGTTACGAATTGCGCTGGTTCACGCCCACGACGGAGGTGGATCTTTGCGGCCACGCGACGCTGGCAAGCGCGTGGCTGCTATTTGCGGAAGTCGATCCGGAGTTGAAGTCGGTGGCGTTCGAGACGCGCTCCGGCACGCTTATCGTGCAGCGCGGCGAGAACGGACGGCACGCAATGTCGTTGCCTTCGGACATTGTCGTGCCGGTCGAGGATGCTTCACTGCCGGCGAAAATAGGCGAGGCTCTCTCGACGTCCGCGCCTCTGGAAGTGTTCCAGGGGCGAAACATGCTCGCGGTGTTCGCGGACGCAGCGACAATTCGCGCCATCAAGGGACCGGGCGAAATCGGCGGCGTGATCCCGCGCGACAAGGGGCTGATCGCCACAGCGAAAGGCGACGGCGGATATGATTTCGTCTCGCGATACTTTGCCCCTCATCATGGCGTGCCCGAGGATTCGGTGACAGGCTCGGCGCATTGCGCGCTCACGCCGTTTTGGGCTGCGAGAATCGGCAAGACGACGCTGCGGGCGCGCCAGGCGAGTCCACGCGGAGGCGATCTGGTGTGCACCGACGCGGGTGGCCAAACAATTCTTTCGGGGGCGTGCGTGCTCTATATGCGCGGAGAAATCGACGTTTGACGAGAAGCTGGTGATTCAGATCAGGCTCTTGGCACCCGAGATGACTGATTGGGCGCCTCGCACCGAATGAGGTTGCGCCTCATGCCGGCCATTCCAAACGTCGTCATGGCCGGGCCGTTGTCCCAGCCACCTATGAACACGGCGTCATGCATCGAGTGTCATGTAAAGGTCGGCCAATAGGGATCGTCCCGCTCAATGAGATTGATCTTCAAATCGCGCCTGCAATTCTTGAACGGCCGTGCTCTCCTCATGCTGGTGCCGGACAATCCGCCTCAAGCCGGATTTATTCATGACTCCATTGATCTCGTCCCAGCGATGCTGTGCTTCGCGACGAACCATGGGGGATATCGTGTTCATGGGTGGCCGGGACAACAGCCCGGCCATGACGGGTTTTTTGGGGAGTCTTGAACTCGCGCTATTGCGCTTCCGGCGCCTCCCGCCGGATCTTGTTTCTTCGGATTGCCGCAGGATTGCGTCATGACAGAAAATCGACCGCTTTTGCGCCCGTCGCGGCCGTTCTTCTCTTCGGGGCCGTGCGCGAAACGGCCTGGTTGGGCCCCCGAGGGCCTGCGCGGCGCGCTCCTCGGCCGGTCGCACCGCTCGCCGCCCGGCAGAGCGAAAATCCGTGAAGCGCTTGGGCGAACAAGAGCGCTGCTCGGCCTACCGCCAGACTACCGGATCGTGTTGGTGCCAGCATCCGATACCGGTGCCGTCGAGCTTGCCATGTGGTCGCTCCTGGGGCCGCGGCCGGTCGATGCGTTTGTGTGGGAGAGCTTCGGGGCGGAGTGGGTGACCGACACGGTCGAGCAGCTGAAGTTGAATGATACGCGGGTCCTCAGATCCGTGTACGGAGCATTGCCCGATCTCAGCGCGGCAGACCCGGGTCACGACATCGTATTTGTCTGGAACGGCACGACGTCGGGGGTGCGCGTTCCTGACGGCGAGTGGATCGCTTCCGACCGCGAGGGCCTTACGATTTGCGACGCGACGAGCGCGGCTTTCGCAATGGAATTGCCGTGGGAAAAGCTCGATGCCACGACTTTCTCCTGGCAAAAATCGCTGGGCGGGGAGGCCGCGCACGGCATGCTTGTTCTCTCGCCGCGCGCGATGGCGAGGCTGGACTCACATGCGCCGGAATGGCCTCTGCCAAAGATCTTCCGGCTCAAAAAGGACGGCAAACTGATCGATGGGCTGTTTGAAGACGAGACGATCAACACGCCCTCCATGCTTGCAGTGGAGGACTATCTGGATGCGCTCGGCTGGGCAGAATCGATCGGTGGGCTGAAAACGCTGTTCGCGCGCACCGACGCCAATTTCGCCTGCCTTTCGCAGTGGGTGCAAAAAAGCGGATGGACGAATTTCATGGCCGCAGAAGAGCGATTCCGATCCAACACATCGGTTTGTCTCACGATTGTCGACTCGCGGTTCGCGGCGATGGAAAGGTCCGCGCAGGCATCGACGGTTGCGAACCTCACGCGTCTCCTGGAGCAGGAGCAGATCGCTTTCGACATCGGCGCGCACCGCACCGCTCCGCCCGGCTTGCGCATCTGGTGCGGTCCAACCGTCGACGCAAAAGACATCGCTTCGCTGACAGCGTGGCTGGATTGGGCTTGGGAGCGCATACGGCCCCAATGAACCCTGCCCCGACGAACGAGACGCAATGACGCCACAGCTCGCGCTGAACTTCCTTTGGGCATTCTGGTTCTTGAGCTGGCTCGCCGCCGCCTTGTGGTCCGCGCCATCGGCGAAGCGCCCCGTTTTCAGATCTGAAATACTTTACCGGGTCGTCACTCTGTTGGGGGCTGTGCTGCTCTTTGGTGTCACGACGCGCCGCATCCCAATGCGCATGTGGTCGCCAGGCGAGGGCGCTGACTGGGCGTTGTTCGGTGTTTGCGTGCTTGGTTTTGTCTTCTGCTGGTGGGCCCGCATCCATTTGGGAACCCTCTGGTCAGGCTGGGTAACGAAGAAAGAGGGGCACCACATCATTGACACCGGTCCCTACCGCATTGTGCGGCATCCCATCTACACCGGGCTGATCCTCGCCGCCTTTGCGACCGCGATCGTCAAGGGCACCAGCGTTGCGCTCTTGGGCGCAGCGATCGTTGCGCTCGGTTTCTGGATCAAGGCGCGGCTCGAGGAACGCTTCCTGTGCCAGGAACTGGGCGCGGAGGCCTACAGCGCCTATCGCCGCCGCGTCCCGATGCTTATCCCGTTTGGCCCCAAATCGGCCTGACGCCGCGCTCCATTGCCCATATAGTCGGCCACCGTGCCCGGCGAATCGGCGGGCGGAGAGGAAACCATCCGGGTACGGACAATGGCGAACGTGGCGGTGATCGGCGCCCAGTGGGGCGACGAGGGAAAAGGCAAGGTCGTCGACTGGCTGTCCGCACGCGCCGACGTGGTCGTACGGTTCCAGGGCGGCCACAACGCCGGACATACGCTCGTCATCGACGGCAAGACCTTCAAGCTCAGCCTCTTGCCCTCGGGCGTCGTGCGTCCGGGCAAGTTGTCGATCATCGGCAATGGCGTCGTGGTCGACCCATGGGCCTTTGCGGACGAAGTCGAGCGCCTGGCTGCGCAAGGTGTGCTGGTATCACCCGAATCGCTCCTGGTCGCCGAAAACGCCGCGCTGATTCTGCCACTGCATCGCGAACTCGATTTCTCGCGTGAGTCGTCGAACAGCGTTCAGCGCGTCGGCACCACAATGCGCGGCATCGGTCCGGCTTATGAAGACAAGGTTGGACGACGCGCGTTGCGCGTCATCGATCTCGCCGATAAGGCTTCGCTGCCGCCAAAGATCGAACGGCTCCTCGCACATCATAATGCGCTCCGTCGGGGAATGGGCGCCGCCGAGATCGATGGCGCCGCTCTCGCAACCGCGCTTGCGGAGATCGCGCCGCGCATCCTTCCCTATTGCGGATCGGCATGGCTCAGGCTCGACGCCGCGCGCCGGGATGGAAAACGCGTGCTGTTCGAGGGCGCCCAGGCCGTGCTTCTCGACGTGGATCACGGCACCTATCCCTATGTCACCTCGTCCAACACGGTCGCCGGGCAGGCGGCTGCCGGGAGCGGCTGCGGGCCTCGCGATGTGGGTTACGTACTGGGCATCGCCAAAGCCTACACGACGCGCGTCGGCGAAGGTCCGTTTCCTACCGAGCTATGCGACGCGATCGGCGAAGGGCTGGGCGCGCGTGGCGCGGAGTTCGGGACCGTCACGGGCCGCAAGCGGCGGTGCGGCTGGTTCGATGCCGTGCTCGTCCGGCAGACCGTGATTACGGGCGGCATCGACGGACTGGCGCTGACAAAGCTCGACGTGCTCGACGGTATGCCCGAAATCAAACTCTGCACCGGCTATACGCTAGACGGACACGACACCGCGCATCTGCCGGCCGAGGCGGGTGCGCAGGCACGCATCAAGCCAATCTACGAAACGCTCGAAGGCTGGAGCGAGTCCACGCGCGGCGCGCGCTCCTGGGCGGAGCTTCCGGCAACGGCGATCAAATACATCCGGCGCGTGGAGGAGCTGGTCGGTGCACCGGTCACACTTCTCTCCACAAGTCCGGAACGCGAAGACACAATTCTCGTTCGCGATCCTTTCGTCGATCGCTGAAGTCCTTCCTGAAAGCGGGGAGCATTGATGTTCAAGACACGATTTACGGACATGTTCGGCGTTGAGGCGCCCATCACCTGCGGCGGCATGACGCGAGTGGGAAAGGTGGAGCTGATCGCAGCCGTCGCAAACGCGGGCGCCCTCGGATTCATCACCGCGCACACGATCGGGAGGCCCGAAGATCTGGCGAAGGCGGTGAGCCACTGCCGCGATCTGACCGACAAACCGTTCGGCGTCAACCTGACGATCCTGCCGAGTATTACGCCGATCCCCTATGACGAGTATCGCGAAGCGATCATCGAGAGCGGCGTGCGCATCGTTGAAACCGCAGGCAACAACCCGCAACCGCACCTGCCCCGCTTCAAGGAAGCGGGCGTCAAAGTGATCCACAAATGCACGAGCGTGCGGCACGCGGTCAAAGCACAATCGATCGGCGTGGATTGCGTTTCAATCGACGGTTTTGAATGCGCGGGCCATCCCGGCGAGGACGATGTCGGCGGCCTGATCCTCTTCCCCGCGACCGCGGACAAGCTCACCATTCCGATCATCGCTTCGGGAGGCATGGCGGACGCGCGGGGGCTCGTTGCGGCGCTCGCGCTGGGCTGTGACGGCGCCAATATGGGCACGCGCTTCATGGCGACGGTCGAGGCGCCGATTCACGAGAACGTCAAGAAACAGATCGTCGCCAATGACGAGCGCTCGACCAACCTGATCTTCCGCACGCTGCATAACACCGCACGAGTCGCGAAGAATGCGATCAGCGATGAGGTGGTTGCCATCGAACAGCGCGGCAATGCGACGTTTGCGGACGTGAAGGATCTCGTCGCGGGAATGCGAGGTGCCATCGTCCTCGATCAGGGTGAGATGGACGCCGGAATCTGGTCCGCTGGACAGACCCAGGCCCTGATCCACGACATTCCGACCTGCGCCGAACTCGTCTCCCGTATAATGCGCGAGGCGGAACAGATCACTCGTGGCAGGCTTGGACAGATGGTCGTCGCCTGACTTCTGCATACCCGATCCTCTGCCCTTGATCGATGGGCTCCTGGCCGCTACCGCCAAGGTGCACGGCCTGACGCTGGTGACCCGCAACATCGCGGATATCGCCCGTACGGGCGTGTCGCTACTCGATCCTTTCGCCGCATTACGGACCTGTCGGTACATCTGTTGCTTTTTTTCCCACAAACGGACCGGAGGGCCCATTCACCGCGGTTCAATGTCTGATCGCGTGCAGCTGATTGAGCGGGCCTCGGCCGTGGCCGAAATCCGGGGCAGTCTCAATTGCGGTCTGGACAAAACTGCGCGCGACGCGAACAGCGTCTACGAGCGGTCGATGCTGTGCAAGCTCACACGCGATTGCGCTCGCGAGCGTGCATCCTGTGCCATGAGTGGAACGCGTCGGGACGCGCGGATATTCGAATTCGTCGATACCTTCCTGACTGACCAGAATATCGCGCACCGGCGACCCTGGCGCATGCCCGCCCTTGATCAGCACGGCTTCCGCACCCATTCCGCGCAGGGCATCTGCCGCGCGCAGCATGTCGTCGCGGCTTCCCAGAGCGGCGCCCGTCAGGCACTCCGCCTCGGGAATATTCGGCGTTAGCAAATCAGTCAGCGGCAGCAGACGGTCTTTCAAGCGTATGATCGCGTCGTTGGAGAGAAGCGATGTGCCGCTGGACGAGACGAGCACCGGATCGAGCACGATGGGAATGCCGGAACCATGCGCTTCCAGAGCATCTGCGACAGCGTCAACCGCGTCCACGGATCCCAGCATCCCGATCTTGATCGCATCGGCGCCGATATCCGCCAGTACGCAGGCAATCTGCTCGCCAATGATCGAAGGCGGAATCAAGTGGATGGTGTGGACGCGAATCGTATCCTGCACGGTCACCGCTGTAACCGCGGTCATCGCGTAGACGCCCAATGCGGTGGCAGTTTTGATGTCGGCCTGGATGCCGGCGCCGCCGCTTGAATCCGATCCCGCGACGATGAGCAGCCGCGCAGGCGCAGCCTTCAAGCCACGACTTCCTGCAACGCCGCAACAACATCGCTCACAACCGAGCGCACAAGCCTCTCATCGTCGGCTTCCGCCATGACACGGATCACCGGTTCCGTGCCCGATTTGCGCACCAGAAGACGGCCGGCCCCGTTCATCCGCGCCTCGCAGTCCTTGATGCGCTCCACGACGCGGGGGTCCTTCAGTGGTGAGCCATTCTTGTAGCGGACGTTTTCCACCACCTGCGGCATGGGCTCGAAAATGTGCGCGACTTCGCTCGCGGGCCGTTTCTCGTGCGCCAGCACGCCGAGCACCTGAAGGGCTGCGATCACGCCGTCGCCGGTCGTGCAGAAATCGCGCAGCACGATATGTCCGGATTGCTCGCCTCCGACATTGAAACCATCGGCCCACATTTTGGCGATCACGTAGCGGTCTCCAACCGGCGCGCGCGCGAGCTTCAGATCGAGACTGTGTAGGTAGCGCTCGAGGCCCGCATTCGACATGACCGTGCCGACCACGCCTCCGCCCTGCAGATCGCCCGTCTTCGACCAGGAACGCGCGATCAAGGCCAGAATCTGATCACCGTCGATAAGATTGCCTTTCTCGTCCGCCATGACGACGCGATCCGCATCGCCGTCGAGAGCGATGCCGAAATCGGCGCGGCGCTCTCGCACCTTGCGCTGCATCGTTTCGGGAAATGTCGAGCCGCATTCGTGATTGATGTTGACGCCGTTCGGTTCGGTTCCGATTTCAATAAGCTCCGCGCCTAATTCCCAAAGGATCAGGGGCGCGACTTTGTAGGCGGCGCCGTTCGCGCAATCGATGACGATGCGCAGGCCGTCGAGTGTGAGGTTCTTGGGAAAGGTTCGTTTGGCATATTCGATGTAGCGCGCCTGGGAATCGTCAATGCGTTTCGCGCGCCCAATCTTGCGCGCCGTGGCAAGTCCGTCCTGGAGACCATTCGCCATCAGTTCCTCGATCTCGGATTCGCGCTCGTCGGATAGTTTGAGCCCGTCAGGACCGAAGAACTTGATGCCGTTGTCTTCGAAATGATTGTGCGATGCCGAGATCATCACACCAAGATCCGCCCGGAGAGAACGCGTCAGCATGGCAATGGCCGGAGTCGGCAACGGCCCGAATAGGAAGACGTCCATGCCGACTGCGGTGAACCCCGCAACGAGTGCCGACTCGATCATGTAACCCGACAGGCGCGTATCCTTGCCGATCACCACGCGATGCAAATGATCGCCATGGGTAAAGAGGCGACCGGCCGCCATGCCCGCCTTCATGGCAATCTCGGGCGTCATCGGGTGGCTGTTCGCCAAACCGCGAATGCCGTCGGTGCCGAATAGTTTGCGGTTCATGCGAATTGGCCCTCGCCCGTTGGTGAATATCGCATCATAGCAGAGGATTCTCTCCAAATCGCTGCAAGAATTGCGCCGAGGCCGATTTGGGCCGTCTCCGGCTTCAAGCCAGCTCCAGCGACTGCATGACGGCGAGCGCATCCCCGAGCGCGGCAGGGTCGTGGGTCCGGATGTAATCAACGCCCTGGCTCGCCGCGAACAACTCGGCGGCGAGCGTGGCCGGCCCGGAATCGGCGGGCGTTCGCCCGGTAACGGCACGCAGAAAGGATTTTCTTGAGACCGACACGAGCAACGGCAGATCGAAGGCTCTCTTCAGTTCCGGGATCCGGCGCAGAACGAAAAAAGAGGTCTCGGGCTTGCGCCCAAGAAAAAGCCCCATGCCGGGGTCGAGGATCAGCCGGTGTCGCGCAATCCCGGCTTCACAGAGGGCTGCAATGCGTGCCTCGAAGAAGGCGAGGATGCGATCGAAAACATCGCCGGGCGTCCTGTCCGCCGGTTCTGCCGATTCCGTGGGCAGCAGAGCGTGCATGACGATGAGCCGGCATCGAGACGCGGCCAGCGCAGGATAGATCTCGGGCCGTGGGAAGCCATGGACATCGTTGAGATATTTGACATCTCGCGAGAGCGCCCAGCATTGCGTCTGCGGGGAGAAGCTGTCGATCGACAGGTTGAGCCCGTCGCGCGTGAGAATGTCGACGAGCGGCGCGAGGCGTTCGATCTCGAGCTCCGGAGAGACCGGCTTCGCATCGGGATTGGAGGCTGCTGCGCCGAGATCGATGATTTCGGCCCCTTGCGCGGCCATAGCGCGCGCATGCGCCAGTGCAGAGTCGCGTTCCAGATATCGTCCGCCGTCCGAAAAGGAATCGTCGGTGACGTTTACGATGCCGAGAAGCGCAGGCCTCCGGTTCACCGGCCCGGTTGCGGCTCCGGCGCAACGGGAGCAATCCCGCGCGGACGGCCGGCCTGAGGCACGCTCGGCCCCGGCCCTCGCTGCGGCTCCGGCTCTTCATACGGCGCACGAACGGGTGGGATGCCCTTGAGCAGCGCCACGATTTCATCGCCCGTCAGCGTTTCGTATTCGAGCAGACCCTTTGCGAGCGTGTGAAGATCAGCCACCCGCTGGTCGAGAATTTCATGAGCCCGCCGGTAGCAATTGTCGATGATGGTCCGGATTTCCTGATCGATCTTCTGCGCGGTCGCTTCCGAGAGGTTCTGCTGCCGCGCAATGGTGTGGCCGAGAAATACCTCGTCCTGGTTCTCCGCGTAGGCGAGCGGCCCCAACTCGTCCGACATCCCGAACCGGGTGACCATCGCGCGCGCCATGCGCGTGGCCATTTCGATGTCCGACATGGCGCCCGTCGTGACCTTCTCGTGACCGAAGATGAGCTCTTCAGCGATGCGGCCTCCGAATGCGACGCAAATATCGGCGAGCATCTTTTCCCGCGTGATGGAAAGCTGGTCGCGCTCGGGCAGCCGCATGACCATGCCCAACGCCCGGCCGCGAGGAATGATCGTGGCCTTATGGATGGGATCGGAGCCTTTCACGCTCAGTGCGACGATCGCGTGGCCGCCTTCGTGGTAGGCGGTGAGTCTCTTCTCCTCGTCCGTCATCGCCAGCGACCGGCGCTCGGCGCCCATGAGCACTTTGTCCTTCGCGTCTTCGAGCTCGGCCATCGTGACGACGCGTCTTCCGCGCCGCGCCGCCAGAAGGGCAGCTTCGTTGACGAGATTGGCGAGATCGGCGCCTGAAAAGCCCGGCGTGCCGCGTGCGATGACGCGCGGATCAACATCGGCTGCCAGCGGCACCTTGCGCATATGCACGCGCAAAATCTTTTCGCGGCCGGAAAGATCGGGATTGGGCACAACGACGTGACGATCGAACCTGCCCGGCCGCAGCAGCGCCGGATCGAGCACATCGGGACGATTGGTTGCCGCGATCAGGATCACGCCTTCGGTGGATTCGAAACCGTCCATTTCGACCAGCAGCTGATTGAGCGTCTGCTCACGCTCGTCATTGCCGCCGCCGAGACCCGCGCCGCGATGGCGGCCAACGGCATCGATTTCGTCGATGAATACGATGCAAGGCGCATTCTTCTTCGCCTGCTCGAACATGTCGCGCACCCGGCTGGCGCCAACGCCCACGAACATCTCCACGAAATCCGAGCCGGAAATCGTGAAGAACGGAACATTGGCTTCTCCGGCAATGGCACGCGCGAGAAGCGTCTTGCCAGTTCCGGGCGAACCTACCAGCAGCACGCCTTTTGGAATGCGGCCGCCCAGCCGCTGAAACTTCTGGGGATCGCGAAGGAAGTCTACAATTTCCTTGAGCTCCTCCTTGGCCTCATCGACGCCTGCCACGTCCTCGAACGTCACGCGTCCGGTTCTTTCGGTGAGAAGCTTGGCCCGGCTCTTGCCGAATCCCATCGCCTTGCCGCCGCCCGCCTGCATCTGCCGAAGGAAGAAAATCCACACTCCGATCAGCAGCAGCATCGGGAACCAGTTGATGAACACGCTCATCAAGGTGGGCATGCCGTCGTCGCCAGGCTGAACGCTGATGCCGACATTGTGTTCGAGCATGCGCGACACGAGCCCGGGATCATTCGGCGCGTATGTCGTGTAAGTTTGGCCGTTCGAGAGCTCGTATTTGATCTGGTCGCCCTGAATCGTGACCTTCTTGACCGCGCCCTGGACGACCTGCTGATTGAATTCGGTAAAATTCGTGGTCGTGGTCGCCGGACGACTCGCGGTGCCTTGAAACATGTTGAACAAGGCAACGAGCAGCAGCGCAATAATGATCCAAAGCGCGAGATTTCTGAGATTGTTCACGGCCTTCCTTCCCTGCGGCCCATCCGGCACCAGGCGGAGGAACCTATCCACCTAGATAGGAACTTCATAGCGCCTTGCCAGCCATCAAAACGTTAAGGACTTTGCGGAGATGCGGCAATCGCTGATTTGCATCGCAATTAACAGCAGGCAGTCTTCGGACCACGGATTCAATTCCCCTCCCCGCCCGCCCCACCAGAACGCCGGGCCTCGCGCGAGATCAGCAAGGTATCCGGCCCAAAAAGGGTGCGCCGTTTCGGCGCCCTCCCAATGCGACACCCGTGCAACGTGCGGCCCCCTCCAAGGGCTCCCAGGCGGATAGCAGCGAAGAGGCTTTCGAGACTTTCGAAACGCGGCCGCTGGTGGCGGCCGGAGACCTCCATCAGAAGCCGTGCGAGCGATCGCAGCCCAATCTCCTCCGGTGCGTCGCTGAGCTGAACGGCATCCGCCAGGGCATAATCTCCCCTGTTCTGCGACGCTCGCGCGAGCAACTCCTCCGTGTCCTGCTCCAGCGCTGCCCGGGCTCTGGCGAGGTGGCGGGCGGCGGCGGCAATGCGCGCCGCCGAGAGTCCGAGATTCGCGAGCGTCGGCCATGTCGATCGAAGGCGGGCGCGGGCGAAGCGCGGATCGCTGTTCATTTCGTCTTCGAGCCAGGTCTCGCCACGTAATTTCAGGAATGCGCGCAATCTGCTGCGAGATTCGCCCAGGAGCGGCCTCGCGACGAGAAGCTCATCGAACCCAGGCAAAGGGAAAGGCGAAACTGGCGCCATGGCGGCAAGCCCATCGACGCCGCTCCCCCTCGAAAGGCGGAGAAGAAAGGTTTCCGCCTGATCGTCGATCGTATGCGCCACAAAGAGACACGAAATGCGGTTGGCCCGGCACCAGTTGCCCATCAGCCGGTAACGCGCCTCCCTTGCGGAGCTTTCGATATTCGCCGCGGGTTTGCGCCCACGCCACGAAAGGACATGGGCTTCCAGTCCGTGGGCACGGACACGGGACGCGATCTCCAGGGCGTCCCGCCCGGAGTGCTGCTTTAGACCGTGATCGACGAAGAGGACGATGGGTGCCCGACGCGAGCCGCTGCGTGCCCATTCCTCGATCAAGAACAGAAGGGCGAGAGAATCGCCGCCACCTGAAACCGCAACGGCTGCCGGCCATGAAGCTCCCAGCCGCTCCACCGCCTCCATGAGAGCCGCAAATTCCGTCCCGGAAATCGCCTTTTCAGCGGCAGCCGGCTGCCTTCCGCGCACTGAGCGCCTGGTCAGCGACGGATTTTGAAGCCGTGGGATATCGGCTGGCGAGCGCGCCAAGAGCGGTACAACCTTCCTTCTTCTGGTTCATCGCGATCAGCGACTGCCCGAGCTTGAGCATGCTCTCGGGCGCGCGCGGACTGCTGGGATATTTTTTCAGTTCCTCCGCAAACGCGCGCGCTGCTCCGGCATAATCCTTCTGAACATAGGCGATGTCCCCAACCCAGTAGACCGCCTGGGGCGCAAGATCGTCGCGCGGATAGGTATCGGCGAAGCCTCGAAAGGCCCCGCGCGCTTCGTCATATTGGGCTTTAGCGAGCAAATTGAGCGCCGATTCGAATTGCGGCCGGGTGTCGATGGAGGCGACCTGGTTCTGAGACGACTGCGACTCTTGCGGAAGATTTCCCAGGTCGCTGCGCGGTATCGTGCCCAGTACTCCGGGTGGAGGCGCCAGATGAATCGGCCCCCCGGAGGCAGGGGGTGGCGCCCCACCGCCGCCGTATGCCGGTCCACCGGACTGCTGGCCTATGCCATTGCAGGGGAGTGCGGTCTGGTCGCCCGAATCGCTCGAGGCACCGAGCTGCTGCGCGGCGAGTGCACATAATTTGTAGTCAAACTCCTTCTGCACGCGCGTGATGCGATCGTTCAATTCCGTCAGCCGATGGTCGAGTTGCTCGACCTGGCCGGTCAGCCGGCGAAGCGAATCTTCGACATCGGAGAGTTCCTGCAGACGCTGGTTGAGCGCAGCGATGCTCGAATCCTGAGCCTGTTCGCGCTGCTGGCGCGCGGCCTTCTCCTCATCGCTTTCGCCAAAGAGCTGAGCGACTTTCGTCTCGTCCGTCCGCGCCGTCACGCGCGCAACTCGTTCCTCCAGCAAACTGGCTTCCGCCCGCGCAGCCAGAATGCGCAGACTGAATTCGTCCTGGGGCACAGGTTGCGAAGAACCGGCCTCAGCGCCCACGCCAGCGCACAAAAGGGCGATACCGGCAAACGCCGGCCAGCATCGTCCAAAACGAAATACGCGCATCCTCATCGGCGCCCGCTCCCATCGCGCATTTTGCGCGGCCCTCTCTAATGGGACTTGGATACTAAGCCGAAATTAGGGCGAATCGGAAATCGTCGCACCAAAGAAAACGCGTCCGAGCGCTTCTCCGCGCTACGACCGGCCGACCAATGCCTACGAAGTGGTGGCCCCGCTTGTGATCGTCGTTACGCCGCGACGATTTTGCGCCCAGCAGGATTCGTCGGACCCCGTGCAGACCGGACGCTCTTTGCCATAGGAAATCGTATCGACGCGAGCCGAGGAGACGCCCACGCTGACCAGATACTCCTTCACGGCGTTCGCCCGGCGGGCGCCCAAGGCCAGATTGTACTCCCTTGTGCCCCGTTCGTCGCAGTGTCCTTCCACGGTAACCCGCACCTGCGCGTATTTCTGCAGCCACTGGGCCTGGCGCTGGAGAAGCTCACGATCCTGGCCGTTTATTTCATATTTGTCGTAGTCGAAATGGACCGTGTCGCCCACATTGACGCGGAAATCCTGCACGCTCCCCGGCACAACGGTCGTTTCCACCTGATTCTGGGTCGATGTGGCAGGTGGCGGGCCTTCCGGCGGAGCTTCAGCGGTTTTTGGCTTGGTGGTGCAGGCTGCGACAACCAGCACAAAGGCCAAGGTTGCGAACCTCAAATGTTTGGACATGCTCAGCATGAGAACCCGACTCCGGAGTAGCGCGCCCCGGGTGCGTGGGGATCGCGCGAGGAGGACGAACACGCGCACCGTCACTTCAACGTCTGATGGGCCCGATCGGCCCCGATGTCCTTAAGCACCGCGATACTAGGAAGTTAATACCTATTGGATCAAGGGCGACCATGCCGGATCGGAAGCATCCCCCGGCGTCTGGACGCGGCGTTCGTTGCGGCCGGTAACATCGACGGACCAGATCTGCGAGCCCCGCCCGCCGCGCAGCGTGCGTGAATACATCAGAACGCGGCCGTTCGGCGCCCAGGTGGGCCCTTCATCTTCCCACCCATCGGTGATCATGCGCTCGCCCGAACCGTCGGGCCGCATCACACCGATCCGGAACGTGCCGCCCTCCTGCTTGGTGAACGCGATGAGATCGCCCCGCGGACTCCAGACCGGCGTTCCGTTCTTTCCACCGCCGAAGCTGATGCGATGAACATTGCCGCCGGCGGCGCTCATCACATAGACCTGCTGCGACCCGCCGCGATCGGACTCGAACACGATCTGGCTGCCGTCCGGCGAATAGCAGGGCGAGGTGTCGATCGCGGGATCCGTGGTGAGCCTTGTCACCCCCCGCGTTCGCAGGTCCATGACATAGATGTCGGAGTTTCCCCGCTGCTCGAGGGTCATGGCGACCTTGTTGCCATCCGGCGAGAAGCGCGGCGAAAACGTCATGCTCGGAAAATCCCCCAGCATCTGCTGGCGGCCCGTTTCGAGATCAAAAAGGTATACGCGCGGCCGGCTCGAAACATAGGACATATAAGCGATCATTTGCGCGGTCGGATTGAAGCGCGGCGTAAGCACGAGATAATCGCCGCGCGTCAGAAAGATAGGATTGGCTCCGTCCTCATCCATGACGGCGAGCCGCTTCTTGCGGTTGATGAGCGACCCGCTCTCGGAAACGAAAACGATTCGCGTGTCGAAATAACCTTTTTCGCCCGTGATGCGCTGGTAGATGGCGTCGGAAATCATGTGGGCGATGCGCCGCCAATTCGCGGGCGCGGTGAAGTATTGCAGGCCCAGCATCTGGCTCTCGCCGAATACATCCCACAGCCGGAAATCCACCCGCAAGCGCCCATCGGGCTGCGCCGCCACCATGCCCGTCACGAGCGCCTGTGCGTTGATCACCCGCCAGTTGCCGAAGGCGGGTGGCACATTGATGTCCTTGATCTGCTCGATGAACGAGCGCGGATCGAGGGGCCTGAAAATGCCGGAGCGATCAAGATCGGCGCGAACGACTCCTGCGATCTGCTGACCCACTGTCGCATCGCCCGGCTGCGTGCCGAGGAAATCCGGAATTGCGATCGGCAGAGGCTGGATGTTGCCCTGATTGACATCGACCCGCAGCGCCGCGCCGGACGGGCCGCCCGACGCAATGAGGAAAACCAGAACGGTCACGCACGCAGCAACGATCGTGATGACATTTTTCAAAAGCTAGTCTCCCATCATGTCCTTTGGATCGAAATGCAACGGGTTGATTTCGTGCCAGAGGCTGTATCGGTCTGCGGGCAATCTGTACGGAGCACAGGTGTAGATCGCCCGCCGTGCCGCATCGACCGCGGCGCGGAAATACGGATCGCTGGAGTTTGCAAGCAATTGTGGCGGCTGTGCGACTGAACCATCCGGATTCAGAAATACCTGGAAATCGACGACGACAGGGTGCGGCGCTCCGACCGGCGGACTCCAGCAAGGTTTGATCTGGCTGAGAAGCAGCGCCTGAAGATCGGCCGTCATCGCCGTCTGGTCGCCAATGCCTCTGATGTTTCGCGCCGCAGTCCGGGCATTCGGCGCCGCGCCCGGCGCCGGAGCGACCTTGTTCAGAAGCGCCAGGACCTTGTCGACGTCGAAATTCTTCTTCTGCTGTTCATGCGTGGGCTGCGGCTTGTGCTTTGGGATGGCCGGCGCGGGCGGCGCCTCGACGACGGGCTCCGACGGCGCCTCTTGCGGCGATTCTTGCGGCGTTTCTTGAGGCTCCTCGACTTGCTGCTGCGGCGCGGGTGGTGTCGGCATCGCCTTGGGCACGGGTGGCGTGGGGACGGGCGCGATTTTCGGCTGTGGCTTCATCGAAGCGCGAACGTTGCTTTTCTGCGCGAGCGTCACGAGGTCGACGGGCACCACGGCAGTCGATTGATCGGCGATATCGAGCGTGTGGGTAACCGTGAACAGGGTCGCCACAACGATGCCGCCGTGCAGCGCGAGCGAACCCGCCCATGCCGCAGGCGATCTTCGGTCGCCCGCGAGCGTTGCCTCGGAGATCCTAGTCCTTGCGCTTGTCGTTATCACTGCGAGGCTTTGCAATGTCGGTGACCAGCCCGATATGGGTGAAACCCGCCGCGCTGATCAACGCCATGACCTCCATGACGCGGCCGTAGTCCACGGATTTGTCGCCGCGAACGAATATGCGCTGGTCGTATCCGGTGGATGCGATGGCGGTCAGCCGCGGCACCAGATCGTCCGCCGAAACGCGCGTGTTCTGCAGAAAGATGACGCCGTCGCGCCGCACTGAAACACTCAAGGGCTCGCGGTCCTGACTCAGCGCCTGCGCCCTGGTCTTCGGCAGATCGACCGGAACGCCCACGGTCAGCAGAGGCGCTGTCACCATGAACACGATGAGAAGAACCAGCATCACGTCGACGAAGGGCGTGACGTTGATCTCCGCCATCGGCCGAATCCGCCGGCTGCGCCTGCCAGCTGCCACGCGCTTGATCGCCGCTGCCACTAGGCCGCCTTTTCATCCAGTTGGCGCGACAGGATCGCGGAGAATTCGTCGGCGAAACTCTCCAGCCGTCCAATGTAGCGTCCGATGTCATTGACAAACTTGTTGTAGAAAATGACCGCCGGTATTGCGGCGAGAAGACCCATCGCAGTCGCAAACAAAGCTTCCGCGATACCCGGCGCCACCACGGCAAGCGTCGTGTCGTGCCTTGCCGCAATGGCGGAAAACGAATTCATGATCCCCCACACGGTACCGAACAGCCCGACAAAGGGCGCGGTGGCGCCCACGGTGGCGAGAAATCCAAGTTGCCGCTCGATGCCCTGCGACTCGCGCTGGATGGTGACGGACATCGACTTGTCGATCCGTTCCTTGACGCCAGGTAGAAGCGACTCGCGCGGTGGCCCCCCTTCGAACGCGCGCCGCCATTCCCGGATCGCCGAGGCGAAGACCGCGACCATGGGATGATCGATGTGCTGCACGTGCTGCTGATACAAATCGTCGAGGGACGCTCCCGACCAGAATGATTTCTCAAATCTGTCGGCGCTGCGCCTGAGCAGCCCGAGCGCGATCCACTTGTTGAAGATGATGGCCCATGACCACAGGGACGCCAGAGCGAGCATTGCCATCACCGTCTGGACGATCGGATCCGCGCGCATGAACAGCGCGTAGATGGAAATACCGTTCCAGGCCGGTCCAAAGCTGCCGCCGGATTGCGACACGTCAACCGGCGTGGTCGGCGCAGCCTGTGGGGCCTGCAATTGCTGCGTCTGTGCGCCGGGGCCCGTCGGCGCCGCTTGCGGCGACGGCTGGGCGAATGCGACCGCACCACCCAGCGCCAGCACGACATAGAGCACGGTCGCCACGAAAGCCGATTGCGCAGACTTCATCGGCAAGCCCTTTCGACGCCCGAAGAATGATAATTCAGGTCACGGCCGTCGCGCGGAAGGAGCATCATGCAATCGCGCACCCGAAAATGGCCGAATTTGGGCGGTACGGCTAACCGGGTGTCGTGCTGAGCAAAGGCAGCAGCTTGCGGCGGATCTCATCGGGTATGCGCCGCGGCTTGCCGGAGAGTGTGATGATGCATGCGTCCACGCTGCCACGGGTCAGGAGCTCTCCATTGTGAAATATCTTTTGATCGGCGGACATTCGCGCGCCACTGAGCGCTGTCGCGCGCGTATGGACTTCGATCAGATCGTCTGCACGCGCAGGCTTGAAGAACTCGAGCGTCGCCTTGCGCAGCGTCCAGGCCGTAGCTTCCGGCCCGTCCAGCATGGCAAGCCGGACAATTCCGGCGCAGCGAAAAAACTCCGAGCGCCCGCGCTCCATGTAGCGCAGATAGTTGGCATGGTAGACGACGCCGGACAGATCCGTGTCTTCATAGTAGATCCGGATCGGCAGGATATGGACCGAGCCTTCGAAGCGGCCGAATCCCCGCGCTTCAGACTCGCTCGTCATCACCTTGCCTGAACAGGCCGGGCTGGCCTGCATCCCGCGCCGGCGGTTCGAGACCCAGATGCGCGAAGGCGGCGCCGGTCACCATCCGCCCCCGCGGCGTACGCTGCACGAAACCCTGTTGCAGAAGGAACGGCTCCACGATCTCCTCGATGGCGTCGCGCGCTTCGCCAAGCGCCGCCGCGATCGTCTCGATGCCGACCGGACCGCCGCCGAACGACAGCGCGATCAGCCGCAAGTAGCGCCGGTCAAAAGCGTCCAGCCCGCGCGAATCGACCTCCAGCCGCGTAAGCGCCGCATCGGCGATCGCCGCATCGATTCCGGAATGCCCTGCGACGGACGCAAAGTCGCGCACCCGTTTCAGCAGTCTGCCGGCGATGCGCGGCGTTCCGCGGGCACGCGCAGCGATTTCGCGGGCGCCTTGGGCGTTCAGATCGAGTCCGAGTATGCGCGCAGCCCTCTCGACGATCGACTGCAATTCGTCCGGCTCATAGAAATCGAGGCGAAGCGGAATGCCGAACCGGTCGCGCAACGGCGTCGTGATCAGGCCCGAGCGGGTCGTTGCGCCGATGAGCGTGAAGGGCGCAAGGGTGATCTTGACCGAGCGAGCGCTTGGGCCTTCGCCGATCACCAGATCGAGTTCGAAATCCTCCATCGCGGGATACAGGATTTCCTCGACCGCGGGATTGAGCCGGTGAATCTCGTCAATGAACAGCACATCGCGAGGCTCGAGATTGGTGAGAATCGCGGCAAGGTCGCCTGCGCGCGCAAGCACGGGTCCGGAGGTGGAACGAAAATTGACGCCCAGCTCCCGGGCCACGATCTGCGCCAGCGTTGTCTTGCCGAGCCCGGGCGGCCCGGAGAACAGGACATGGTCGAGCGCTTCCGCCCGCGACTGTGCCGCCGCAATAAACACCGAGAGATTTTCGCGCGTCTGCCGTTGACCCACGAACTCCGCAAGCCGTTTCGGACGCAGATGCACTTCAAGCGCGTCGTCTTCGCCGTGCTCGCCGCCGACGAGCCGTGCCGGCTCCGTCTTATCTTTCGGTGCAGACATGGGCCCCACCTAGTGGTCAAATTCTGACGGACGAGTCCCAAAACACAAACTTATACCCTCGTCATGGCCGGGCCGTTGTCCCGGCCACCCATGAACACCGCGCGGGCCATGGTTCCCATAGAACTGGACGATCACCATTGGAGTGGCCTGTACACTGCGCTCGCTTCTTGACGCTGTGTTCTTGGATGGCCGGGCAGCCTGCACTCCGGCCGCGCTCTCGCGCGGACCGGGGTGGCCCGGCCAAGACGAGATTGTTTGGGTCGTGGTCGTGGGTAGCAACCTCATTCGATGCTAGGCGTCCAGCCCGTCAACGCAGGTGCCAAGCGTCGGATTTGATCGACTGGCTCGCCATTCATAATCGTCCCATCGTCCGCAGACTCTCGCGAATCAGGGTTTCCGCCGAGGCCGCGCCGAATTCGCGCACGGCACCCGCCACTGCCTGGGCGGCCTGGATCTGAGAATAGCCGAGCTTCAACAGAGCTGCGACCGCATCGGACTCCGGGCCGCGCGGCGCCGTCACGGGAACGCTCGACGCGTCGTCCGCATGCCCGCGCAGCATCATCGACGGCGCCTTGTCCTTCAATTCGGTCACGATCCGCGTCGCGAGCTTTGGGCCGACCCCCTGGGCGCGCCCAAGCGCGGCCTTGTCGCCCAATGCGATGGCGCGTTCGAGTTCGCGTGACGACAGGGCCGAAAGAACATTGAGAGCCACGCGGGCGCCAACGTTCTGCACGCTCTGCAAGAGACGAAACCATTCGCGTTCTTCGGTTGCGGCAAATCCGTAGAGCCTGATCGTTTCGTCGTTGATGCGCGTGTCGATGGTGAGCGCCGCGCTCGCTCCGACGGCGAGCCGCGCGAGCGTCGAAGACGGGCACTGCACGAAATAGCCCACCCCGCCCACATCGATGATCGCGTGATCCTCTGCGAGCGAGTCGACGATGCCAAAAAGCTTGCCGATCATGCGAGCGCAGCCTCGATGCGGGCGCGCGTGGCGGAGAGGTGCGCATGGGCGATCGCGAGCGCGAGCGCATCTGCGGCATCGCTCGATTCAACGCGTGCCACCGGCAGCAGACGCCCCACCATCGCCTGCACCTGCTCCTTGCCGGCGTGTCCCGCGCCTACCACGCATTTCTTGACGTGGTTGGGGGTGTATTCGGCGATTTCGAGTCCGGCGCGCGCAGCAGCGAGGATCGCGATCGCGCGTGCCTGCCCGATCTTCAGGGCGGCTGATGGATCCTTGTGCACGAAGGCCAGCTCGATAGCCATGGACCCGGGCACCAGCTCGACAATGATCCGGGAAAGTGCGTCGTGCAGAGCAAGCAGCCGCTGGCCCAGAGACTCTCTTGCGTCGGTTGTCAGAACGCCATTGGCGACGTGCGACAGACTGTTTCCGGCGACTTCGATGACGCCCCAGCCCATGCGGGCGAGACCCGGATCGAGGCCAAGTATGCGCACCCGCGTCACCGGCCGCTTTCGAATCGCATGCTGCGAGTGTCGGAAACGCAGTGCGGGCGCGCAATAGAAATCAGGCTGCTTCGAGCTTCCGCATCAGGGAGTCGGAGAGTTCGTAGTTTCCGTAGAGGTTCTGCACGTCGTCGTGATCGTCGAGCACGTCCAGCAACCTGACGAGAGACTCGCCGGATTCATCGCCGACCGCGACCGTACTGTTCGGCCGCCACTCGATCTTCGCCGATTGGGCAGGGCCGAGCTTCGCCTCCAATGCGTCTCGCACCGGACCGAAATTTTCGAGGCCGGCGACGAATTCGTGCATCTCGCTTCCGGAAATAACTTCGTCCGCACCCGCCTCCACGGCGGCCTCGAACATCGCTTCGTCCGAACCGGCTCTTTTGGGATAGGCGATCGCACCGACACGACTGAACTGAAAGGCGACCGAGTTCGTCTCGCCGAGCGCGCCGCCATATTTCGAGAATGCCGCGCGCATATCGGCCGCGGTACGGTTGCGATTGTCGGTCAGCGCCTCGACGATCAGTGCCACTCCGCCCGGACCGTAGCCTTCGTAGCGAACCTCCTCGATGTTCTCGGCGTCCGCGCCGGCCGCCTTCTTGATGGCCCGCTCGATAATGTCCTTGGCCATGTTCTGGCCGCGCGCCGCGAGAATTGCCGCACGCAGACGCGGATTGTGCGCGGGATCGGGGAGCCCGTGCTTGGCCGACACCGTGATTTCGCGGGCCAGCTTGGAAAACAGTTTGGAGCGCTCCTTATCCTGGCGCCCCTTGCGGAACATGATGTTCTTGAATTGGGAGTGACCGGCCATGGCGGACCTTCTGACGCCGGTCAGATACCGGGACTGTGGGCCTCCTTCAAGCACCCAATCCGGCGGGACCGGCGGCGTTTTCTTTCACCGGGACGGTACATGGGCCATCAGACGGCCGCCTGTTCGTACGGGTTCGACGCGCGTTGCCAGGCCTTTGGCGTTCGTTTCCACGAACACGGCGCAAAGCGTGGCCGGACCGGTCGCCGGGGTGTAGCGGGCGGATGAAATCTTCCGGGTGAAGCGCTGCAGCGGCTCGAACTTCTCCATCCCGATCACGGAATCGTAGTCGCAGCATCCGCCGGCATCGGTCTGGTAGGCTGTGCCTCCGGGCAGTATCTGCGCATCTGCCGTTGGAACGTGGGAATGCGTGCCGACGACGAGGCTCACGCGGGCGTCGCAAAAATGGCCCATCGCCATTTTCTCCGACGTCGCTTCGGCGTGAATATCAATGACGGTTGCGTCGCAACCCTCGCCGAGCGGACAGGCGCCCAGCTCTTTTTCGACCGCCGCGAAGGGATCGTCGAGCGGATCCATGAATGCGCGTCCCATGACGTTGACCACCAGGATTCGCCGCCCCTCTCGCGTGTCGAATAGCCCGGTGCCCTTTCCCGGCGTTCCCGCGGGGTAGTTGAGCGGGCGCAGAATGCGATCCTCGTCATCGATGAAAGACAGAATCTCCTTCTGATCCGCCCAGTGATTGCCGGTCGTCAGCACATCGACACCCGTCGCAAAAAGCTCGTTGGCGACTTTTCGGGTGAGGCCGAAACCGCCTGCCGCGTTCTCGCCATTGCCGATCACGAAATCTATGGCAAGTGCTCTGCGCAGCCCGGGCAGTTCGTTCGACACCACATCGCGGCCAGGCCGCCCGATAATGTCGCCGATAAAAAGAATCCGCATGCAGGTTTCCCGGTAGCGACCGAGTCTGAATTCCGATGTTGATAAGGCCCGCTCGCGTCCGCATCAAGACGGATCAAGCGCTGAAGGCAAGCCTCGCGTGCGCATTCGCTCCCGCTGGGGAACAGACCCAATCGGAAACAGTGCAAAACAAAAGGTCGTGTTCGCCGCGGACTAGGCGAAAATTGGCTGACGTCTGCAAGAACAAGTGATCGAACCACACGCCATTTATTGTTTCGTTATGGAGTTATCTCGAACACGGTGCCGAAGCCGCTGACGCCACCTTCGCTCGTTGTGCCGTATAGATTCCCTGCACTGTCCGCAACTAAACCTCCGGCAGGGATGGCGCCACGGCTTCCGGTGCCAAAAGAATGAAGCACCGTCTCCGTCCCATCTGGCGCAAGCTCGAACACGGTGCCACATCCAATGGTAATGACCGTACAACGGCGGCCGCCACCAAATTCCGTCGTGCCGTAGAGATTGCCCGCGGCGTCGGCGATCAGGCCGGCGAAGGGATTGGCGCCATCGCCTTTTCTTCCTGTGAAAAAATGAAGCACGGTTTCCGAACCGTCTGGCGCAAGTTTGAACACCGCTCCGCAGCCCTCGTACGCACATGAGCTTCCGAGGCGGCCCCCGTACAGCGTTCCGTAAAAATTGCCAGACTGGTCGATGATCAGATCGCCGTCAGGGTTATTGCCGTCATTCGGCGGACCCTTGAATTTGTACAACACTGTTTCAGTGCCGTCTGGGGCAAGTTTGAAGACCGTGCCGCATTCATTGCCGCATCCTAATTTGCCACCGCTATCTGTCGTGCCGTAGAGATTTCCCGCGCTATCAGCGATCACACCGGCTAAAGGGGACTCCCCGTCGGCGCAGCGAACTCTGCGGCAGAAGGAATAGAGAACCTTCTCAGTTCCATCGACAGTGAACTCGAACACTGTGCCGCCATTATTCTTGCCGCCAATATTCGTCGTACCAAAAAAATTTCCATCCTTGTCGATGATTAATGTCCCTTCGGCGATACAACCATCGTCTGGCTGGCCGGTGAAGTCATGCACGGTCTTTTCACGTCCAGTTGGCGTAACCTTGAATATGACGCCGCAGCCAATGCTGCCGCCCTCAACCGTGGCACCATACAAATTCCCCTTCTCGTCCATGACCAACGTGTCGTCAGGTCCCTCGCCATTGCTTCCGCAAGTGAAGCTATGCAGCACCGTTTCGCTGCCACTCGGAGCAATCTTGAAGACGGTGCCACAACTCTCGCATGAGCTACCCACCGCTGTGCCGTACAGATTGCCTGACCCGTCCAGGATCAGCCCGCCGGATGGTGAACAGCCATCGGTTCCGCCGGTGAAGGAATGAAGCACCTTGAACGACGTAGCGTGGGCGGCGCTGAAATGCCCGATCAGGGCCACAGTAAACATGGCCCCCAGGATGATCTTGGTTGCGATATCGAGAACCCGGAACATCGGAGACTCCACAAAGCTCAGACGAAGACGATCACGCCCGCAACTTCAAACTTTCTGCCGCGGCCGTTTCCGCTGAACCATACCACGACCGGCCTGTTCCGTGCGCCGCTGAATTCGGTGACAGCGGCAGCGTTGCCGCCTGACGTCCCAAAGCTGCGGGACCCCTCCCGGTGAAGTGCTCAAGAAACGATGTGGGATCGCCTGCCCACGGGAATTGCTGCCGCTGTCACCGCGTTATCGCGTCTCGAAAAGCCCGGTGCCCTTTCCCGGCGTTCCCGCGGGGTAGTTGAGCGGGCGCAGAATGCGATCCTCGTCATCGATGAAAGACAGAATCTCCTTCTGATCCGCCCAGTGATTGCCGGTCGTCAGCACATCGACACCCGTCGCAAAAAGCTCGTTGGCGACTTTTCGGGTGAGGCCGAAACCGCCTGCCGCGTTCTCGCCATTGCCGATCACGAAATCTATGGCAAGCGCTCTGCGCAGCCCGGGCAGTTCGTTCGACACCACATCGCGGCCAGGCCGCCCGATAATGTCGCCGATAAAAAGAATCCGCATGCAGGTTTCCCGGTAGCGACCGAGTCTGAATTTCGATGTTGATAAGGCCCGCCCGCTTCTGCATCAAGACGGATCAAGGGCTGAAGGCAAGCCTCGTATGCGCGTTCGCTTTCGCCGGGGAACAAACCTGATCGGAAACGGTGCAAAACGAAATGTCGTGTTCGCCGCGAATCTAATGATTCTGCTCCGGAACAGATGTGGCGTCTTCATTTTTTCTAGTTTGCCTCGTCGGCCATCGCCGCCTCGTTCTGCTCGTGCTATGACTTGGGGCTCTTGCGCCGAGTTCGCAATGAGAATCCGTCGCCGTTATGGCAATGGATTAGCTGTCGCCGAATTTCCATTGTGGCGTGATCTTGTACACCGTGCCATAGCCATTCGCGCCTCCGAAGAGTGTCGAGCCATAGAGATTGCCCGCGCTGTCGGCAACGAGAGTTCCGTAAGGACTTGCCCCAAGGCTTGGGTTACGGAAGAAATGGAGGATCGTCTCTGTCCCGTCCGGAGCAATCTCGAACACTGTCCCGCATCCATAAACAGTCAACGTGCAACTGCCGCCACCATCAACTGTTGCGCCATAAAGATTGCCAGCACCATCTGCGATGAGACCGGCGACTGGGTTGCCGCCGTCTCCATGTTTACCTGTGAAGAAATGGAGAATCGTTTCGGTACCGTCCCGGTGCAAGCTTGAACACCCCGCCGCAACCTTCGTTCGCATCGCAGCCCGCGAGACCGCTGTCCCTCAAAGTTCCATAGAAATTGCCTGACTGATCGCTGATCAGCGTCCCGTCTGGAACGCTCCCGTCTCGCGGCGATCCCCTGAACGTGTGCAACAGTGTTTCGGCGCCGTCCGGGGCGATCTCGAAGGCGGTGCCGAAATCTTTCGCACCGCCGCCGGAATCGACACCATAGAGATTGCCATTCACATCCATGACCAGCCCGGCAACCGGGTCGTCACCACTGCGTCTCGAATTGAAGGAATGAGTCACTGTTTCTGTGCCATCCGGAGCGAGCTTGAAGACGTTACCCTCTCGATGTTTGCCGCCGCCGCTCGTCGTGCCGTAGAATTTACCGTTTGCGTCCATGACTAGGGGCGCTGACGCGCTGCATCCGTCAGTTGGTGGTCCGGCGAAGTCATGCACGGTCTTTTCACGTCCGGCCGGCGTAACCTTGAATATGACGCCGCAGCCGATGCTGCCGCCATTCACAGTGGTTCCGTACAGATTCCCTTTCTTGTCCATCACCAAGGTTGCGGCCGGTTCCTGGCCATTGCCTCCGCACGTGAAGTCATGCAGCAGAGTTTCGGTGCCATTGGGCGCCAGCTTGAAGACAGTGCCGCAGCTGTTGCAAGCCCCTCCCCCTGTCGTGCCATACAGATTGCCTGCTCCGTCCAGGATCACGCCGCCGACGGGATAGCAACCATCAGTGGCGCCGCTGAAGGAATGCAGGACTTTGAACGATCCCGCCTGGGCCGCACTGAACCGCCCGATCAGGACCACAGCAAATATGGTCCCCAGGATGATCTTGGTTGCGATATCGAGAACCCGGAACATCGGAGACTCCACTAAGCTCAAACGGAGAGGATCGCGGCCGCAACTTCCAACTTCTGCCGCGGCCGTTTCCACGGAACCATGCCACAACCGGCCTGTTCTGTGGGCCGGATTATTGTAGGCAGCAACTTCCTCATCGACACCGACACCTTCGGCGAATTCGGCGCGGCCTTCGCAACCTCCGCAGTTCACGCCTCGCAAACCGCCGCGACTTTCGCAGGTTTGCGCCGCAGCCCGCCCCCGCGGAGTTGCAGGCACATTCGCGAGGAGAGGGAAGGGACGGGACCGCCTCCGCCGTTGGATGTGGATCCTCACGGGCCTGCAGTTGCAGGTGGGCGCCATATGTCCGAGGCCACGGCCCCGGTCAGGGACAGCTCCCGGTGAGTACCATTAAGGCCCCTGGGTATCGCAATCCTGACCTGCGGGGGCAGTACCCGTCTTGCGAAGACCCTAGGCCCCGGAGAGGCGCGCGGCAATATCCCCCACCCGCTTCGCCGCCTGCTCCAACTCAAGCGCCGCCCTGTCTTCGCTCCGGGCGATGCGCGTTTTCATCTCGTCGCGCGTCCCCGCCAGATCCTCGATTTCCTGCGTCCGGCGTTCCAGGATCGCGACCGAGTCGAAATAATCTTCCGCGATCAGAAGTGCGGTCATGAGAAGAAGCCGTTGCTCGCCGACCTGCCCGACAGATTCCAGAAGGCCCTTTACTTTGCCGTCCACATGCGCCGCCAGTTCGCGCAAATGTCCCTCTTCGCCTTCATCGCAGGCGATCGTGTAGGCGCGCTGATTGACCATCACGTTGACGAGCGGCATTAGCAATTCGCCTCCACTTGTTGAGTGCCCTCAGCGTCCCAAGGCCGTCCGGATATCGGCAATCGCGCCGTCGAGGCGGCCTTCAACTTCCTCGGTCAGGCTCGCCAGTGAGCGGACCTCTTCTTCGAGTTCCGCGATCCGGGCCAGCAGCCCTTCGCGTTCATGGGTGAGCGAAGCGATTTCGGCGGAGTCGCGAACGTGGCGCTGCTGCGCCTCGTCGAGCGGGACCAGAACCGCATCCAGACGGTCGAGAGCCACCGAAAGACTCGCCGCCGCCTCTGCCAGCTCCGCCATTCCAATCCTTTCGCCGAAGACGGGCGACCTTAAGCCGCGCGGGGAAAGGGGGTCAACGGACCGCCCCTCCACTTGACGCGCGTGGCGCCGCCTCGCTAAGGCCCGGCCTCGTTTGGGGGCCAGCCACGAATTCCATGACTGCCGCGATGCCGGTTGCGTACCATCGGCGGGTCAACCCGGATCGCCGGAATGGGGAATCCGTGCGAAGGCGCCGGACAAGAACCTATATGTGCATTTCCGGATCACGGCGTAATCAACCGCAACTGCGGTGCTCGCGGCGCTGAGCCGCGCGCCTTTGGAGGACAATCATGGCCATCCGCGTCGCCATCAATGGTTTCGGCCGCATCGGGCGCCTTGTGCTGCGCGCAATCGTCGAATCGAAGCGGCGCGACATCGTTGTCGTGGGCGTAAACGATCTCGGTCCGATTGAGACCAACGCCCATTTGTTGCGCTACGATTCCGTGCATGGCCGTTTCCCCGGCCCGGTAAAAGTCGACGGGGATCACATGATCGTGGATGGCCACAAGATCAGGGTCACTGCCCTCAGGGACCCGGCACAACTCCCCCACAAAGACCTGGGCGTCGATATCGCGCTCGAATGCACCGGTATCTTCACTTCGAAGGAAAAGGCTTCCGCACATCTGGCGGCGGGCGCGAAGAAGGTGCTGATCTCGGCGCCAGCCGATGGCGTGGACCTCACCGTCGTATATGGCGTGAACCACCAGAAGCTTACCAAAGACCATCTCGTGGTCTCGAACGCGTCCTGCACGACCAACTGTCTGGCTCCCGTTGCCAAGGTGATGCACGAGGCATTCGGCATCGCGCAGGGGTTCATGACAACCATTCACAGTTACACCAACGACCAACCGGTGCATGATCAGCTTCACAAGGATCTCTACCGGGCACGGGCCGCGGCACAGTCGATGATTCCGACTTCGACGGGAGCTGCCAAGGCGGTGGGACTGGTGTTGCCGGAACTGAAGGGCAGGCTGGACGGCGTTGCGGTGCGCGTGCCGACGCCCAACGTCTCGCTGGTCGATTTCAAGTTCGTCGCGAAGCGACCCACCAGCGTCGACGAAGTGAACCAGGCGGCGAAAACTGCCGCAGCGGGAGCGCTGAAAGGCGTTCTCGATATTGTCGAGGTCCCACTCGTCTCGTCCGATTTCAACCACAATCCCGCTTCGTCGAGCTTCGCGCTGGATCAGACCAAAGTCATCGACGGCACCTTCGTGCGGGTGATGTCGTGGTACGACAATGAATGGGGCTTCTCGAACCGCATGGCGGATGTGGCCGTAACGATGGGCGCCTTGCTCTGATGGCGGAATTCCGCACGCTCGACGACATCGACGTGTCGGGCAAGCGCGTGATCGTGCGGACCGACCTCAACGTGCCGATGAAAAACGGCGAGGTCACTGACACATTGCGGATCGACCGTCAGGCGCCGACCTTGCGGGAGCTGGCGGAGAAGGGCGCGCGCGTGATCGTGCTTTCACATTGCAGCAGGCCGAACGGAAAGCGCGAGCCGTCGATGTCGCTACAGCCTGTCGTTGCGGCATTGGCGGCGGCGGTCGGCCGCCCGATAGGCTTCGCCGATGATTGCGTCGGCCGGGAAGCGGAAATGGCGATCGCACGGTTGAAAAATGGCGAGCTGCTTCTGCTCGAGAACACCCGCTTTCATGCGGGCGAAGAATCGAACGATCCCGAATTTGCGAAGGCTGTTGCAGCTTTCGGTGACTTCTTCGTCAATGACGCATTTTCCGCGGCGCACCGCGCCCATGCGACAACCGAAGCGATCGCACACCTTCTGCCGTCTGTCGCCGGCCGCGGCATGGAGGCCGAGCTTGTTCATCTGCACCGCGCGCTGGACCGCCCGCAACGCCCGGTAATGGCGGTCGTGGGAGGCGCCAAAATCTCGACGAAGATCGCGGTTCTGGCGCATCTGCTTCGCCGCGTAGATGTGCTGGTCATCGGCGGCGCCATGGCAAATACGTTTCTTGCGGCGCAAGGACTTGAAATCGGCAAGTCGCTTTGCGAACGCGACCAGCTGGCTAAAGCTCGCGAAATAATGGGCGCGGCTATCGCTCAGGGCGCCGCGATCGTGTTGCCCGCGGACGTTGTTGTCGCGAAAGACTTCAAACCGAACGCGGAATGTCGCGTGGTCCGGGTAGAAAACGTGCTGGCAGACGAGATGATCCTGGATGTGGGACCGGATACCATTGAGCAATTCTCGCAAAGGCTCGATCACGCGCAGACGCTGGTCTGGAACGGGCCACTCGGCGCCTTTGAAACACCGCCCTTCGAGCGCGGCACCATTGCAGCCGCAAAATACGCAGCGGCGCGAACCTCATCGGGTCAATTGCTATCTGTTGCAGGCGGCGGCGATACTGTGGCCGCTCTCAACATGGCGGGCGTGACGGAACAATTCTCCTATGTTTCTACAGCCGGTGGCGCATTTCTCGAATGGCTGGAAGGACGAGAGCTGCCCGGGGTGGCGGCTCTCATGCAAACCAGGGAAAAACGGCAATGAACAAGACGGAACTGGCGCGGGTCGCGCATTTGATGGTGACGAAAGGCAAAGGCCTTCTGGCGGCCGACGAAAGCGGGGGCACCATCAAGAAGCGCTTCGACACGATAGGAGTGGAGTCGACAGAGACCAACAGGCGCGACTATCGCGAGCTTCTGTTCCGCACAAGCGATGCAATGAAGAATTGTATCTCGGGCGTCATTCTCTATGACGAAACCATCCGGCAGAATGCCGCGGACGGGACGCCGTTTGCGAAGCTGATCGAAGAGTCGGGCGCCGTTCCAGGCATCAAGGTGGACCTCGGCGCCAAGCCGCTGGCACTCTGCCCCGGCGAGACAATCACCGAAGGCCTCGACGGATTGCGCGAGAGGCTCGCCGGATATCACGCCCTCGGCGCGCGTTTCGCCAAATGGCGCGCGGTCATTGATATCGGCCCCGGCATTCCGACGTTTACGGCAATCAGCACCAATGCACACGCACTCGCCCGTTATACCGCGCTTTGTCAGGAGCAGACGCTCGTGCCGATCGTCGAGCCCGAAGTGCTGATGGATGGCGATCATGACATCGAGACCTGCGCCGCCGTGACCGAATGGGTGTTGAAGGAAGTTTTTTACGCGCTTTTCAATCAGCGCGTGGATCTCGAAGGCATGGTGCTCAAGCCCAACATGATCGTGCCGGGCGCGAAATGTGCGAAGCAGTCGAGTGCCGAAGAGGTCGCCGAGCGCACAATTCGCTGCCTGAAGGCCTGCGTGCCGGCTGCCGTGCCCGGGATCGCGTTTCTTTCGGGTGGACAATCCGATGAGGACGCAACCGCACATCTGAACGCGATGAACCGGCGTTCGGATCTTCCCTGGCCCCTGACCTTCTCCTACGGCCGTGCGCTACAGGCCGCGCCGCAAAAGGCATGGAGCGGCAAGGCGGAAAATGTCCCCGCGGCGCAACGCGCCTTCGCCCACCGCGCCCACATGAACAGCCTCGCCACGCGCGGTGAATGGAATCGCGATCGGGAGAAAATGGCCGCGTGAGCGATCGCTGCCGACTGTACCTTGTTACACCGCCTGCATTCGATCCGCGCGACTTCGCGCACGCCTTGAAATCAGCGCTCGCGGCCGGCGATGTCGCGTCCGTCCAGCTACGCCTGAAGAATACCGCGGATGACGAGATCCGCCGCGCAGCGGATCTGCTCATGCCAAGCGTGCAAGCGGCTGGCGCCGCCTTCATTCTGAATGATCGGCCGGACCTCGCAGCCGAACTCGGCGCCGACGGCGTGCATGTCGGACAGGATGATGTGCCCTACCGGGAGGCACGGGAGCGGGTCGGCAAGGATGCGATTGTCGGTGTGACCTGTCACGCGTCCCGACATCTTGCGATCGAGGCCGCTGAGCGAGGCGCCGATTATGTGGCGTTTGGCGCGTTCTTTCCCACAGTGACGAAGCAGCCCAAAGCGCGCGCCGATATCGACCTGCTTGCCTGGTGGTCTGAACTGATGAGCGTGCCCTGCGTCGCCATCGGCGGCATCACCATCGATAATGCGAAGCCGCTGATCGCGGCAGGCGCAAATTTCCTCGCCGTCTGCGCCGGCATCTGGAATCACCCCGACGGCGCCGCAGCCGCGGTAAAGGAATTCAACGCGCTGTTCTGAGCCAGCGCGAAGGGCCCGCTCGTCCTCCGCAGCCTCTACTTCTTTCCCGGCAGAGGCGGCTTCTGAGCGCGCGGTTCTGCGAATGGAGAGCTTTGTACCGCTGCCGGTTTCATCTTGTCCTTGTCGGCCTTCGGTTTCTTTTTCTCCTTGTTGGAGCGCTGTTCCCGATTTGCCATCCTGACCTCCCTGGATCGATTCGCGAGCATTCATACGCAACTTGCCGCTGACGGGAAAGCATCCCTTCAATCGGCGAATCCGCCGCCCGAGAGATCTTCCGCCAGGCGATCATGGGCCGCGTGCCAGGCCTGAAACAACGGTCGGCCGGAAAGCGCCGTCCATCCCGGGTGCGCGAAGAATGCGGGCGCGATGGCCCGGTCGTAGGCGACGGTGAAGAGTGCAAATTCCTTGAGGTCATAGGCGCGCGTGAGCCACGCAACCGCTTTTGCGCTGTCGCCTGCGACTGCATACATGTCGCCGATATCGGTCGCCGCAAGATCGCCCTGCGGAAACGACCGGGCGAGCCGATCCATGATCGCATCCGCCTCATCAACTCGGTGCGCTCCCAAAGCGATGTCGAAGGCGCAGCCGAGCGCGGCACCGGGAGCATGGGCGAGCCTGGTTTCCAGGATGCGAGCTTCCGAAAGATGACCCAAATGCGCCTCGGATGTGCATAGCAGAGCCAGCACATCCGGCTGATCGGACACCAATGCGAGAGCGGCGCGCGATGCGTCCGCCGCGTCCTTGAACCTTGCGAGATGAATATTCGCTGCCGCAACGTTGAGATGATCGACGAAGGACAGTGGATCGAGCACCGCTGCACCCTGCGCGGCGGTCAGAGCGCGTTCGGGAAATCCGAGCAGCTGGTAGTAACGGAACATCTCGTGCTGCACGTTGACGCTATGCGCGTTGATTGCCACAAGCCGCTTTGCATCCGCGGCGGCCGCCGGCCAATCAAGCTTGTGCAGGGCCAGATCAAGACGCGAAGCAAGCGCGCTTACGCAATGGGGATCGAGAGCGAGCGCGCGCGCAAGCGCGGCTTCCGCGGCCGGCATGAGGTCCTTGCGCTCCGGATGGTACTCGGCCAGGTTGATGGCCGCGCGCGCGAGCGCGGCGAATCCTTCCGCAAAATCCGGCGCACGAGCAGTGGCTTTCTCGAACAGAACGAGCGCGCTCTCCGCGCCTTCTTCGGTCCGTGGCCCGAGGTCGTGCTGGCCTTGCAGAAAGTCGCGATAAGCGACGGCATCCATGGCGCGCGGCTTGCCGGGTTTTGGTCCGGCGGGTGCGGGAAGAAGTCTGTGGGTGAGTGCCCCCGTTATTGCCCGCGCGATCTCGTCCTGGAGCACGAGCACGTCCGTGAGGTTGCGGTCGTAGATGGCAGACCACAGATGATATCCGCTTGCCGCATCGATCAACTGTGCCGTTATCCGAAGATGCGCACCGCTCTCCCGCATGCTGCCTTCGAGCACCGCGCCCACCGAGAGCAGACGCGCGATAGTCTTGATGTCCTCGTTCCTGCCCTTGAATGCAAATGACGATGTGCGTGCTGCAACGCGCAGGGCCGGGATATTGGCGAGGTCGTTGAGAAGCTCCTCGGAGATGCCATCGGAGAAGTACTCCTTGCTTGTGTCGCCGCTCATGTTCACGAACGGCAACACCGCGATCGACGCCGGAACTGGTTGCGCGCTCGAAATTGGCGGTGACGCCGCGATGCTGTGCGAGAGCTGATACGCGAGGCACCCGACTGCAAACACCGCCGCCCCGGCGAACAGCGCGAGCGCGGCGAGATGGACGTGGCGCCTCGCGCCGTGGCCCTGTGGCCTCAGGTGCGGAACGACGAACCAGGCGAGCGCAAGCGAGCAGGGAAATCCAGTCAGGACGAAGATGATAAGCGCCCGCATCGCCCATGGCGGCGCGTCGAAGGATGGCATCGCGATCGAAGCGGCCTGAACCAGAAGCCAGCCGCCCACGGCGTAGCCGGCCGCGATGCGGTCGATCCGCCGCGACTGCAGATTTGCCAGCAACCGTTCCATTGCGCCCTTCGACGACACGCCAACCCGGCGCGGCCCCAAATCTACGCCGCGCGACCCAATCGACCAATCGTTCGGTTCAGCTTATGCTGGCGGCCGCTTCGTCGCGAGGGGAGTTCGAAATGCGCGCATCGATCGCAGCCGCAATGGCGGCCGCCGTTCTCATCATGCCCGGATTTGCAGTTTCCTGCGTGGCTGGCACCGGTATCGGCAAGGGCATTGCTCCCGTCGGCGCCGAGGGGCCGGCACAGACTCACACACAGGTGGGGACGGTGACGGATGTAAATTCCGGCAACATGACTTTCGGCTGCCACTGGAAGACGGGTGACTGGACCTTCTGGGTGACACCCGGCACGAATATTCGCGTGGGCAGCGCCAAGGGTTCATTCGCCGATATCAAGACGGGCGAGTTTGTCGAAGTGCAGTTTCATTTTTCCGGCAAGCGGGAAACGGCCGATCTGGTGGTCCTTACGCCATAAGGCGCCCCCGCCGGGGGTGTCACTGGCGCTTGAAGAACTGGACGGCGCGCTCATGCTTTTCCGCGGCGGCGCGCGAAGAGAAAGTGCCGAGATTGCGGCGTTTCCCCGTTTTTGGGTTCTTCTTCCGCGAATAGAGGCGGTAACTGCCGGATTTGAGCTTGCGGATCACGGTGCTGCTCCAATCCAGGAAACGGTCGCCTGAGCGCAGGGTTCCGGCCGCACATCGGAACCTTGTCGTTCGCACACCCGTTTGAATGTTGAATAACCTCTATGAGCAATGCGCATGAGACGCACCGCAATGACGGCAACTATCGTTTGCGCGATCCTGTGGCCGGCTTCGGCCTGGTGCTGCGGCGGATCCGAGGGCAACCATGTCGCAATCGCCCATGATGGTCAGAAATACACGGTGACCAACATTGGACGCCGTCCGGTCCATGTCACCTTCACGGCCTGGAGCACAACCTTCGATCTGCAGCTGGCGCCCGGCCAATCGGGTACGCCCTACAAGCCGGGCGTGTTCGGCCAGCTGATGTCCGGCTATCAATCCTGCTACGCGAGCTAGTGGATCGAATCTGACACTTGGTACCTAAGCTGACGGGCTGGACGCATAGCATCGAATGAGGTTGCTACTCACACCGGCGCCCCAAAAAAAACGTCATGGCCGGGCCGTTGTCCCGGCCACCCAAGAACTCAGCGTCAAGAAGCGAGCGCGATACAGGCCATTCCAATGGCGATTGTCCGGTTTTGTGGGAACCATGGCCGAGCGCAGTTTTCATGGGTGGCCGGGACAACGGCCCGGCCATGACGATGGTATAAATTAGCGTTTTGAGACTCGTCCGTTAGATATGAACCACTAGGTTAAGACGTGCGGCGCAGATAATCGAGGAACAGCAGCGCGAACACGAAATCGGCAGAGACCAGCGCGGGAACCGTGCCCGGCACGGCGTCCATCCACCAAGGCACTACCACGCAGACAACCGCCAAGAGCTTTCCGGCCGCCCCCAGGTGTATGTACGGGCGATAGGTTACGGGATCGGCAGCGATGCGCAGATAGGCGTATCCGAACAGCACAACAAACATGCCTGTGAGATTGGCAAAGACCAGATTGCTGCCGCCGATCGTGTCGAGGCCAAACATCTCCATCAGACTTGGCCGCGCGAACAGAATCGCGCCGCCGACCGCGAAGTTGAACAATCCCGCAATCCCGAACAGCCACCATGCGTAGGATTTCATCCCGCCTCTCCGTGACCGTGGCACACAAGGGCAATGGAGATGGAGATGGGGAATGAAATCAATCCCCACCATGGACGCCCGCACGCCGACCCGTTAGGCTCACGTGCATGGGCGGGCTGATCCTTCTTGCGATTGTCGTACTTGCGGCGCTTTGGGGCGTGTCGATCTTCAACGGCCTCGTGCGGCGCAAGAACGTTGTGGCCGAGGCGTGGAGCGGCATCGAGGCGCAGCTCAAGCGCCGCGCCGATCTCATTCCAAATCTGGTCGAGACGGTGAAGGGCTATGCAAGCCATGAGCGCGAAACGTTCGACGAGCTGGCTCGGCTGCGCTCGGCCGGCCAGGGGCAGGCCGATGTGGCGCATCGCGCGCAGACGGAAACGGCGATCACCGCCGCCATCGGCCACGTGCTCGCGGTCGCAGAAGCCTATCCGGAGCTCAAGGCAAGCGCGAATTTCCAGTCGCTGCAGAATGAGCTGGCCGATGTCGAGGATCAGATTCAACTCGCGCGACGCTACTACAACGGCGCGGTGCGCGACTTCAACGTGATGATCGAGCAGTTTCCTTCGAACGTCGTGGCGAATTTCGGCGCCTTCAAACCGGCGCCCTTCTTCGAAATCGAGAACGCGGCCGACCGCGAAGCGCCGAAAGTGACCTTCGCAGGATGAGGCGCGGCGCCGTCCTCGTCGCGGCGGTTCTCGCTTGTCTCGCCGCTCCGGCCGCTGCCGACGAACGCATTACGGATTTCTCGAGCGACATCCGCGTCGCCCAGACCGGCGCTCTGACGGTGATGGAAACAATTTCCGTCAATTCCGAAGGCGATCAGATCCGTCATGGAATCTTTCGCGACTTTCCCACTACCTATACCGACAAGGTGGGCCGGCGCGTGCATGTCGGCTTCGACGTGCTGTCTGCCTCGCTCGACGGACACAATGAGCCGTACAGCGTGGAGGCCATCGAGGATGGCGAGCGAGTCAAAATCGGCGACCCGAACTCCCTGCTCGATCCCGGCGCACACCGGTTCACTCTCACCTATGCGACAGACCGGCAGATCGGTTTCTACCCGGGCTATGATGAACTCTACTGGAACGTCACCGGAAATTTCTGGAAATTCCCGATCGACCGCGCGGAAGCGACGATCGCACTGCCTGCCGGCGCGCATATTGTCCAATATTCATTCTATACCGGAGCAGCAGGCTCGACCGCACAGAATGCGCGGGCGCAGAAGACGTCCGACTCCACGATCGCGTTTGCCACAACTGCGCCACTTGGTCTGCAAGAAGGACTGACGGTCGCCGTCGGCTTTTCCAAAGGCGCGGTCATCCCGCCTTCGGCCGCGGAGTTGCGCCGCGATTTCCTGCGCGACAATGCGAGCGCCATCGCAGCCTGCCTCGGAGTGTTGCTTCTCGTCATTTATTTCGTGGTCGGATGGTTCGAGCACGCGCGTCATCCCAAACGCGGCGTCATCGTGCCGCTCTTTGCGCCGCCGAAGGATTTCTCGCCGGCCGCGGTGCGCTTCGTCCATCGCATGGCCTATGACCGGAAATCCTACGCCGCCTCGGTCGTCGACATGGCCGTCAAGGGCTATCTCAAGATTGCCGAAGCCGATCACGCCTACACGCTGACGCGCACGGGGAAAGGCGAGGGGGAGGCAGGTCTGGCGCACGGCGAAGTGCAGATTGCAAACAGGCTCTTTTCTTCGGGCAACAGCATCGAGCTGAAGCAGACGAACTACAGCGTGATTCAACAGTCCATTTCCGCGCTCAAGACTTCGCTCGTCAACGAGTACGAGCGCGTTTATTTCGTCACCAACAGCCACTGGTTCTTCGGCGGAATTGCCATTCTCGCAGTGACGGCAATTGCCAGCGCGCTGCTTTGCGACGATCCGGCCCCTGCCGGGTTCATGCTTTTGTGGCTCACTGGATGGTCGGTCGGCACGAGTTTTCTGCTGCATCGTGCCTGGCAGGCGTGGACCATGGCATTCGCCGGCCCAGGCTCGCGAATTCTCAACACGTTCAGCGCACTCTTCACGAGTGCATTCGCGCTGCCTTTCGCGGCCGCATGGATAATTGGCATTGCGGCTCTCGCGAGATCAATTCCGCCAGCCGCCGTGCTCGCACTGAGCGTGGCCGGCATCGCCGTCTATCTTTTCTATCACTGGCTGAAAACGCCCACGCTCGCGGGCGCGAAGATCTACGATCAGATAGATGGCTTTCGGCTGTTTCTGATTACCGCTGAGAAGGACAGGCTCGAAGCGCTCAATCCGCCTGGCGTTACGCCGGAAGTCTTCGAGAAATTTTTGCCCTATGCGATTGCGCTCGATTGCGAGAATCAGTGGAGCAAGAAGTTCGAGGCGGAGGCGGCCGCAGCAGGAATCGGCCCTGACGCGCGCGGCAATTACTACACGCCGATGTGGTACTCCGGCGGCTCGTTCGACCGTCTCGGCACGGCGGCCTTTGCAGATTCATTGGGCGCGTCGATGGCCGCGGCTGCCGCCTCGGCGGCGACCGCGCCGGGTTCCAGCTCCGGCAGCGGTGGCGGCGGCTCCTCCGGTGGTGGCGGGGGCGGCGGCGGAGGGGGTGGATGGTGAGTTTCGGGGGCCGGCTTTAGCCCCGATTTCTTCGTCGCCGGGCAGCATGTGCACCCGCACAGGAAGCCTGCGTCAGCTGGCGTGCCAGTATTCGGGTCAGGCTTGTGCGGCCACGCGTTTCGGGCGAATGGTTGGCCGGTGCGTCGATGCGAAGGGAAATTTTCATGCGCGCTTCATTCGTGACCGTCGGGGCGATGGCCGCTTGCCTGCTGCTGACGGCTTGCGATCAGAACTCGTCGAGCAAGTCCAACGACGTCACCGTCTCGGGCCATGACGGCAATCTCACCATCTCCGCCAACGGCCAGAAATTCACAATGAAGGCGGGCGACGGCAAGAGCGGCAATTTCACCATGTCGGGCGACAATGGCCACTTCACGATGAAGGCTTCGGACGGGAAACAGAACGTCGAGATCAACGCGAGCGGCGACACGACGAATCTCAAACTGCCGGGCTTTGTTGACCTCTACCCAGGCGCGAAAGTGCAATCGACGGTGATCGACGCGGGTGCGAGCGGCGGAGGCGGGACGTTTACATTCGAGACGAAAGACTCGCCCGCGAGCGTGATCGCCTACTACAAGCAAAGATCCGAGAGCGAAGGCCTCGCCCAGGCTTTGAACATGTCCACTGGCACGACAACGATGTTCTCCGCCAATTCAGACAAGGGAAAGAGGGCGATCCAGGTCGTCGCCGCCTCGTCCGGAAGCGGCGCGCGCGTCCAGGTGAACTGGTCGGGAGGGAACTGACGAGCCGTTGCAGCAACCAAAGATCCCATAGTTCTCCCATGCCCGACACGCCTCCGGATCGCCTGAGCGTCAATCCGAAGAACCCGCACTATGACGAAGCCGTTCTCAAGCGCGGCGTGGGCGTGCGCTTCAACGGCGTCGAGAAGCACAATGTCGAGGAATATTGCGTGAGCGAGGGTTGGGTTCGCCTCGCCGCAGGGCGAACCGTCGACCGCGCGGGCAACCCGATGACGGTCAAGCTCAAGGGTACGGTCGAGCCCTACTTCGAAGACAGTCCGAGCGCTGACGGCGACGGCGCATCGTAGGCTGCGGCCCGCTTGGGACCTGATCGACCGGTCGGCATCCTTCGACGAGCTCAGCATGAGGCATCAATTCTTCTCCTCACCCTGAGCTTGTCGAAGGGTGAGCGTCAGATAACGCACCGTTTTGCCGCGGTCGGTAAGATGGGCGCGGCCGATTTCTTCAAAGCCGAACGTGGCGTGAAAAGCATCTGACGCCGGATTGGGCGGATCGCTGTTCACTTCGCAGCAGAGTCGCCCGTGACCCGCGCGTCGGGCGGCGTCGATGAGATCGCGATAGAGAAGTGTGGCCAGGCCCCGCTTGCGCGAGGTTGCGGCCACCACCACGCGATCAATGTACACGAAGTGGTCGAAGCGGTCGGCGAACCAATGATAATTGGGCGCGACTTCCGGTGCGCGGTCGGCAAGCGCGACGAGGAACGCGTCGCGCGCCCTGGTCATCCGTGTGCGGAACGACATGGAGACAAGCTCTTCGAACGCAGCTCTCGTAAACGTGCCGATTTCGCGCTCATGCGCATTACTGAGCGCAAGCAGCACATCGAGATCGGCAGGGCCAGGTGCGTGTAGCATGCTCATACCAGTTCGCAGTTCGTGGCGTTTGCGCCTGCGCCGCCGCTGCTGCTAGAACGCGTGCCTTCGATAATGAACCCAAACGCAGTCCCCGCGAGACTCAAGGCACGCGCGCGGGTTCAGGGATGCCAGATGCCCAAGATTGCCGGCAACGAAATCCGCCCCGGGCTCCTCATCGCACATGAGGGCGGCTTGTGGCTCGTCGTCAAGAACCAGGCCGTGAAGCCTGGCAAGGGTGGCGCCTACAACCAGGTCGAGCTGAAGAACATCGTCACCGGAAGCAAGCTCAACGAACGATTCCGCGCCAGCGAGACAGTGGAGGAGACCTGGCTCGAAAAAAAGGATTTCCAGTTCCTCTATGCCAGCGACGAGACCCTGACCTTCATGGATCTGGAGAGCTACGACCAGATCGAACTGCAGCGCGATTTCGTCGGCGAGCAGGCGCAATTTCTGCAGGACGGAATGAAGATCCTGCTGCAGCTCCACGAGGGCAGGCCAATCTCGATCGCATTGCCTCAGCAGGTGGTACTCGAAGTTATGGAAGCCGATCCGGTCATGCGCGGGCAGACTGCGGCGCCCGGATACAAATCCGCCAAACTCGAAAACGGATTGCGCGTGGCCGTCCCCGCCTTCATCGAACCCGGCGCGAAGATCGTGGTCTCAACGACGGACGGCGCTTACGTGCGGCGCGCCGAATAGATGCCCTATCTCTCGCCGGCGCTGAACGTGATGACGACGGCCGCGCGCAAGGCGGGGCGCGGCTTGATTCGCGATTTCGGCGAACTCGAAAATCTGCAGGTTTCGCTCAAAGGGCCGGCCGATTTCGTCACGGCGGCCGACAAGCGAACCGAGCGCATCCTGGTTCAGGAGCTTTCCAGGGCACGGCCGGGCTATCAGTTTCTCGTCGAGGAGGCTGGCGCGATCGACGGGCCGGACAAATCGCACCGCTTCATCATCGACCCGCTGGACGGCACCACGAATTTCCTGCACGGCGTCCCGCATTTCTCGATCTCGATCGCCCTCGAGCGCGAAGGCCAGCTGGTTTCCGCAGTCGTCTACAATCCCGTCGTCGACGAAATGTACACAGCCGAGAAGAATCATGGTGCTTATCTGAACGACAAGCGCCTGCGCGTCGCGGCGCGCAAACATCTGAAGGACGCGATCGTCGCCACCGGCATTCCATATCTCGGCCGCGAGGGGCACGAATGCTTTCTCGAAGAGCTCGCGCCCATGATGGCGGCCACTGCGGGCGTGCGCCGTTTCGGTTCGGCCGCGCTCGATCTGGCCTATGTCGCGGCCGGCCGATTCGATGCGTTTTGGGAACGCGGGTTGGCAGCCTGGGATGTGGCCGCCGGAATTCTCCTGGTCCGCGAGGCGGGCGGCCAGATCAGCGATCTGTCCGGCGGCGCACGCGCACTCGAAACCGGCGACATTCTGGCCGCCAACGACACGCTGCATCCCCACCTGCTCAAGTTGCTGCGCGCGAGCCGCCGCAGTTGAGCGCGCCGGAGCAAGTGATAGAATTCGCGATCTTTCGGGGAGACGAACAAAGGGCGATGAAAATCCAGCAAGCTTTCTGCGCATCGGCGATCATGCTGGCGATTGCGGTGTGGTGCACGCCAGTTATGGCACAGGACGATTCGAACGCGGCTGCCGCGCAAGGCACGGCCGCCGCTGACGATGAGGTGATCCACCTGCATATGCCGGTGCATCATTCCGTTCATCATCGAACGCCGCAGCCCGCCGCGCCGGCGAGTGTCGATGCCATTGGTGCAGAACCTGGCGCGACAGCCGAGGTTCCTGCCGCCGCACCGGTGGAAGCAGCGACTTCTTCCGCGCGAAAGACGAAGCATACGAGCAATCCGGCGCCTGCACCGGCGATCCCTCTCTCTCTGGGAGACGAAGGCAGCGAATCGCCTGCTCCGCCGCCTGTTGCCGTGCCCCCATCTCCGGCACCGCACGCGGTCAAGACTGCTTCCATCCCTCCGCATGAAGCCACTCAGGGGCATGCAACTTCGCCACTCGCGGCGAGTGGCGAAAGCCGTGTCGCTTTGACCAAACATGGCGACGTTTTGTTCCAGAAGGGCGTCAGCGATCCCTCGCCCGCGCAGTTCAAAGGCGTGAAGCTGCTGGCGGGAGATCTTAATTCTGCACTGGAAGCGGGCGCGAGCCGTATTCAGCTCGAAGCCTATGGCGGCGCGCCGGGCGACAAATCCTCGGACGCCCGCAGGCTTTCGCTCAAACGCGCGCTCGCGGTGCGCCAACTTCTGATCGACAATGGCGTGCCCTCGAACCGCATCGACGTGCGCGCGATGGGCGGCGTCGACGACAAGGGCCCCACGGACCGGGTCGATGTCTTCGTGCGGGCCGGGTAATCCATTCCGCGCGCCGTTACGCTGGTGCGACAACCCGCATGTCCACTTCCTTCGCTTCGCGGCCGATACTGGCGAAGAAGGCGACCGCCGGCGCGCTGAGGATCGTGACCGCGGCGAGTGCAAAACCGTAACTGCCATATTGCACGGCGAGCGCCGCCTGCAGCGGCGCCGCATAGGACGCCAACAGATTTCCGAGCTGATACACGACGCCCGGAAATGTGCCGCGCGCCTCCGCGGGCGACAGCTCGTTCAGATGGGCGGGCACCAGACCCCAGCAGCCCTGCACCATGAACTGCATGACGAAGGCTCCCGCCGCTAGCGCCACCGGACTTTCCGCAGAAAGCCATAACGGAATCACCGGCAGGCAAAGGAGCGCAGCAACGATCAGCGTGCGCCGCCGGCCAAATCGCTGCGACAGGGTCCCGAAGAGCAAACCACCCAGAATCGCGCCGATATTTGCGATGACGACAATCATACCGATCACGTGCGGCTTCAATCCGTGGTCGACTTTCAGGAATGTGGGATACATGTCCTGCGTCCCGTGACTGAGATAGTTGAACGCGGTCATCATCAGGATCGCGTAGATGGCGAGTCGCCAGTGGCGACGCAGAATGTCGAGGGTGCTGGCCGCCCGGGCATGATCGTGATTCCAGCCAGGCGATTCTTCAACATTTCTGCGGATGTAGAGCACGAGAAGCGCGGGCACGATTCCCAACATGAAGAGTCCGCGCCAACCGATCATCGGAAACAGCACGCCATACGCAACAGCTGCGATGAGATAGCCGCTCGCGTAGCCGGTCTGGAGAATGCCGGAGACAAGCCCGCGCGATTCCGGGCGCACGGTTTCCATGGTGAGCGATGCGCCCACGCCCCATTCTCCGCCCATCGCCACCCCGAACAAGGCGCGCAGGATGAGAAACACGATCAGGTTCGGCGAAAACGCGGAGGCGAAGGCGAAGATGGCATATAACATGACGTCGATCATCAGCACGGGACGGCGGCCGTAGCGATCCGCCAGACGGCCCAGGATAAAGGCGCCGAGAGGGCGGAACGCGAGTGTGAGAAACACTGCCCCGGTGACGGATTTCACATCGACGCCAAATTCGCGCGCGATATCGGTAATGACAAAGACCAGCAAAAAGAAATCGAACGCGTCGAGCGTCCAGCCGAGATAGCTCGCCGCCACCGTGTGCTTCTGCGCTTTCGTCCAGCCCTTCAGCGCTTGCAGCGGCATGGCGCGGTTCAG
>Ga0210406_10000571_pt1 | contig 49820 bp, 42 predicted proteins | sample IncBWC30MmetaG_FD_155454 | JGI IMG/M metagenome (GOLD analysis project Ga0210406, IMG submission 155454) | Forest soil microbial communities from Barre Woods Harvard Forest LTER site, Petersham, Massachusetts, United States - Inc-BW-C-30-M | ecosystem: Environmental > Terrestrial > Soil >...
CAGAAATATGCCGCGCAATACGATTTTGATTACCTGATGCTGGCCGCACAGGGCTACCAGGAATCCATGCTGAACCAGAACCTGCGCAGCCCGCGGGGTGCGGTGGGCATCATGCAGGTCATGCCCAAATACGCCGCCGCCTCACCCATTAACATCGCCAACGTGGGCGTAGCCGACGGCAACATTCACGCCGGGGTTAAGATGCTGCGCAACATCGCCGACACCTATTTCAACGACCCCAACTTGAATCCTGTCGACCGCACGATGTTCGTCTTTGCCAGCTACAATGCCGGCCCGACCCGCGTCGCCCGCCTGCGCAAGCAGGCCGCAGAAAGCGGACTCAATCCTGATGTCTGGTTCGAAAACGTTGAACTGATAGCCGCCCAGGACATCGGACAGGAAACCGTCACCTACGTCCGAAACATTTACAAATACTACGTAGCCTACAAGCTGGCCGTCGAACAGATAGGGCTACGGCAGAAGGCGGCGAAAGGCCAATGACGCCCGAGTTCCTCCCACCATTCAGAGTAAACATGCGGTGATTCGTAGTCTTCCCCTTTCGGGGGATCTCCGCCGAAAAACCCATTTGTCAACCATTTGTCAACTTTAGGATTGGGCGGAAAGCACCACTCCCAGGCCGTTTCAAGGCAGCGTAACCCTCTTAGCTCGGCTGCGCTAGCAGCATAACTTTCTTTGGATTGATCAGCGTATTACGCCGTTATGGGAAAGTTGGCTTTCTTCGTTTGATTTCGGTCTCCAGGCTCTCGGCGCGCTTCCCAATCTTCTTCAATGTCGTTTCAAGTGTTCGCAATTCTTTCGGACTCGCAACGGCAAAGACTTTCCTGATTTCGGCTGCGTGTTTGCGAAAAACCGGCGCGATCAATTCTTTGCCCTTTGCCGTGAGCGACACGACGCGGACGCGCCGATCCTCGGGACTCTCGACCCGACTTACCAGGCTCCTTTCGACGAGGCGGTCAACGGCCGTACTGATCGAGCCGGGCGTAAGGTACACCTTGGGGCCGATCGTATTCACCGGCAAGGGCCCTTTGTTGAGGAGCGCTTCAAGTATCCGGAAGTCGGTATCGTCGATTCCCGTCTCCTCAAGTCCCGCATAAAGATATTTCGCGGCCGCCCAAAAGGCCTTTCCCCATACCAGCCAACAATGAACCGGGTCTCGCGAGCTCTTCATGATGAAACTATTTTGCTCTTTTGTATAACCGATGTCCAGCAGCATGTATCTATGTCAATAGACTTGGCATCAATAAATGCTGGAAGAGGGGGCACACTGCATATGGAACGCACAAATAAGAAAGTGATCGCCGTAGTCGGCGCGACAGGGCAGCAAGGAGGCGGCGTAGCACGCGCCCTTCAAGCCGGCAATCCATTCAAGGTACGCGCCCTGACTCGCAATCCGGCCAAGCATCGCGAACTCGCCGACGAAGTCATCCAAGCGGACTTGAATCGCCCCGAAACCCTTGCGGCTGCGTTTGAAGGGGCTTACGGCGTATTTCTAGTCACTAATTTTTGGAAAGGAGATACCGACGAGGTCGACCAGGCAACCGCCGCGGTACGCGCCGCCAAGAATGCGGGCGTTAAGCACTTTGTCTGGTCCTCGCTGCCTGATGTGGAAGCGATCAGCGGAGGCAAGCTTCACGTTCCCCATTTTACCGGCAAGGCCAAGGTTGATCGGATAGTGAAAGAAGCCGGGTTTGCGAATCATACCTTCGTTATCGCGCCTTTCTACTACCAGAACCTTATCGGCGTTCTTGCTCCGCAAAAACAGACTGACGGATCCGTGGGCTGGGCTCTTCCGATTGATCCAACTGTGCGGAGCATTCACATGGGCGACATTAGGGAACTTGGTGACATCGTGGCCGGAGCATTCGCGCACTCCGATCAGGCCGGCCACGGCGAGTATCTGCCCCTAGTCGGCGATTTCATGAGCTTCAATGAAATCATCGATACGCTAAATCGACAGGGTCACAACTTCTCTTTCACTCAAGTGCCAAAGGAAGTCTTCGCGGGTCTCTTTGCTGGAGCCGCTGAGATAGCGGAAATGTTCAATTACTTCCAGGCGCACACGTACTTAGGGTCCGATTCGCGCGACCAAGTTGCGCTCGCCAACAAAATAGCAGGCCAGCAACCGACCAAGTTTCCCGTGTGGGCTCAAGTGAATTTCCCTGCCCCCAAGAACGCCCAGTCAGCAGCACGCTGATTGAAAAGGAAGTCGGTTCTCGCCGGTGCAGACGAACTTTAATTTTCGCGGTTGCTCGTAAGCTGATTCAACAGGCAAAAGGAGGAAGTATATGGCAACGAATTCGATCGCAATTTCCAAAGATGTGGAGGCAATAAGCTTTTGGCAGGGAGCGGTGGTCGTTTTGGGACGCTTTTTCTTCGCGCTGATTTTCCTGATGGCTGGAGCCAATCATTTTAACAAGCAAACCATCGGCTATGCGGCTTCGCAAGGTGTGCTTCTGGCTGCGATCGCGGTTCCACTTTCCGGCGTGCTGGCCATTGCCGGCGGCTTGAGCATCTTGTTGGGTTATCGCGCAAAACTGGGCGCCTGGCTCATTGTGCTTTTCCTGGTCCCTGTCAGCTTGATGATGCATAAGTTCTGGACGGTAACCGATCCTATGATGGCGCAGATTCAAATGGTTCTCTTCATGAAGAATGTCGCCATGCTCGGCGGCGCCCTGCTGATTTCTCAATTCGGTGTAGGACCGTTCAGCCTGGATGCCCGGCGCTCGCGCTGAATGCGCTTAATAAGAGGAGAGAACGAAAATGCGCAATCAATCTGAATCATCGAGTCTGGCGCCCATCAAAACGCCCATCGCACAGGAGGCTCTCGACCAGCTATTTCGCGAAACGCGGACCCACTCCACGTGGCTTGCTGAACCCGTGCCAGTAGAGCTCTTCCGCAAGGCTTGCGAATTGGCGCGCATTGGGCCGACCAGCGCCAACGGCTCACCTGCCAGATTTGTTTTCTAACGACTCCAGGCGCCAAGGCGCTTCTCAAGCCAGTTCTGGCGCCCGGCAATGTAGACAAAACCATGGCCGCTCCTGTGACCGTTATCATCGCCTGGGACACGCAATTCCACGAGAATCTTCCCAAGCTTTTTCCACAGGCCGACATCCGCTCCTACTTCGTCGGAAATAAGCCTCTAGTTGAGGAGAATGCCTTCCACAACAGCTCGCTCCAAGCCGCATACTTCATCCTGGCCGCACGCGCTCTGGGATTAGATGTCGGGCCTGTGTCCGGTTTCGACGCCGACCAACTGAATGCGGCATTCTTTTCCGACGGCAAGTGGAAGGAGGTTAATCTCCTCTGCAACCTGGGCTATGGAGACCCAGGGAAGCTCCACCCACGTAACCCTCGCCTAGATTTTGAGGAAGCATCCGTGGTTCTGTAAATCGGAACTTGCCAACAGGACAATCCATCAGAGAGTTTGCGGGACTATCGCGGAAGCGTGTGTTAGCGATGTGCCATCACGGTACTGCCTTTAGGGCTGACCTGACCACAACCAGGCCAGACGGTGATGGAGTCCGCCAAAGAAAAAGGACCCTTCGACAAGAAGCTCTCCGCAAGGCTAGTGTGCCGGAGCAGATGGAGGTAGTGGTGTTGGCGGAGGCGGAACGAATTTTGCATCGTCCACCGGAACGTTTTGTTGGAGCCGTTCCACTTGGATGGTGAAGTGGCTGCCGGGTCGGGCAATCGTCCAACGGTAGGGAATTTTTATGCCGTCAGCAGGGCGATAATCCGCGTAATCAATTTGCGTGGGATTATAGCCGAGCGGTGAATCCGTATATCGGACCAGCCGCAACAGCAAGTTGGACTTCTGATCGAGATAGAGCTTCAGCGGCGGCTCGCCTTCCTTACGACCGACCACTAGCCACGTGTCGTGACCGTCGATTTTTTCGCCGGGCAGAGTCTCCCATTTTGTATAAAGCGATTTCACGTCCGCGGCGAACGCGAGGTCCGCATCCATGCGCGCGCCAAACGATTCCTGTACGTTCATCATGTGCACTCGGCCGGGAACGCTCAGCCAACCGACTTTGCCGTTGTACGCGGTAACGCTTTCGCCTTCCTTCGTATGCATGACCGAAACGCGCAGGTCCGGCGCCTTGGCGTAAATATCTACCGGCATGCGCTGATCGCCGAACGCCATGACCGTTCCTCTCGCCACGCGGGTGTTGATTTTTTTCAACGCGTCCGTTCCGCCAACAGCAGCCAGATATTGATCGAGCAGCGAATCCGGAGCGGGATTGCCGGCGGCGGAAATCGTGCTCGCCTCCGTATCAGACTTTTTCTCGTGTTCGGCAATCGCCGGAATGCTTATCGGATGCGCTCCGCCCTGATGGCAGGTGTAGCAGGTCACCATGCGATGGCTTTCGAAATTTTCGTTGTTGATGGTGATCATCATTTCCATCATTTTGCGCGCGGTGACCTTGGGCTTCTTGTCGTCTTTATCGAATGCGTGTTCGACGTGGCAGTATTCGCAATCCACACCGAGCGACGCCGTAATGAATTGCATCCCCGGTATCAGCTGGTCTGCCGGAACGTCTTTCAGCACCTGAATATTCTTAAATTGTTGCGAGGCGGTTTTGCGAGCGGCTGCGGGGGTGCTTGCCTGTGGCGGACTCTGCGCGCGCGAAACAAGAAGAGCGACGGCAAACGTGACGATAAGTGCGCACGAACCGGAAAGCGGTTTGCGAAAAATGCAATTCATCGGACCCTCTGACGGATACGGCAGTGAAGAGTGTAGCAAAGGAGACAAGAAATCGAAGGTTGCTGTTGAGATAAGCCTTACGGATCCACACGAACCGGAAGAATTCGCAGCATTCGCCTACTGCCGTATTTCACGTTGACTTCATCCAATTCGTGGGGCCGTATTGGTTTCGTCAAATACGCGTCCATGCCCGCCGGCCGGTTGCCAACGCCTGCAGCTAGAAAAACGCAAGCCCGCTTTAGGCGAGTTCGCCGCGTTTGGCCAGACCCATGATGCGGTCGGACGCGCGGAAGGCCAGCGCCATGATGGTCATGGTGGGTTGACCGCGCCCGGAGGTGACCAGGCTGCTGCCGTCGCAGAGAAACAGATTTTTCACGTCGTGAGCCTGGTGATCGGAATTAATGACGGAAGTCTTGGGATCGTCGCCCATGCGGCAGGTGCCGAGCAGGTGCACGCCGAATTGTTGTTCGTCGATCGGGAAAGTCCATTTTTGTTTGGCATGGGCGGCGTCCAGCAGTTCCATCGAGCGATCCGCGAGCCAGTGCGCAAGCTTCAGATCGTCAGGATGATCCTTATACGTCAGACGAAGCGCCGGGAGTCCCCAGGCGTCTTTCAAGTCGGGATCGACGGAGAAGCTGTTATCTTCCACCGGCAACGAAGTGCCGTGGCCGAAAATTTCAAAAGTGCGCGTCCAGTTGTGCGCGAGCGCGGCCTTGAAATCTTTTCCCCAGCGAGGTGTGCCCGGTGGAAGCCCCCCGAAGCCGAATCCGATCGGCGTCATGTCGAAACGGGCGTCCATTCCGCCACCGCCGTAGAAGCCGACTTTCTGCGCGTCCAGTTCGTAGAAGTCGTGCAGGATGCGGCTGACCGCGTAGCCTTTGTAGTCGTTGGTTTGCTCGTCGAAAACGCCAACCGAGACTGCGCCAGTGTTGAACATCAAATTCTTGCCGACTAAGCCGCTGGAGTTGGCAAGACCGTTGGGAAATTTGCTGGAAGCGGAAAGCAAAAGCAGGCGCGGCGTTTCGGCTCCGTTAGCGGAGAGGATGACGGCTTTGGCGCGCTGCAGGTGCACATTTTTCTTGTCGTCGAAATACGCGGCGCCGGTGGCGCGGCCGCGCTCGTCAACTTCGATTTTGTGTACGTAGCTGTTGGGACGGATTTCGCATTTGCCGGAGCGTTCCGCGAGGGGAATCATGCTGGCCAGCGAACTGGACTTGGCGCCGACTTCGCAACCGAAGGCCAGGCAGAAGCCACAATTGATGCAGGCGCTGCGGCCGGCGCGCGGCTGCGAAAGAATGGCCATCGGTGCGGGAAACGGATTCCATCCGAGTTTGCGCGCGGCTCGTTCAAAAATAATGCCGTTGGCTTTTACCGGCAGCGGCGGCATGGGATACGGCCTGGAACGCGGCGGATCGAACGGACTTGCGCCGGCCAGTCCGGAGACGCCAACCTCCCATTCGACCTTGGTGTAGTAGGGTTCCAGATCGGCGTAAGAAATGGGCCAGTCAGTAAGAGTGGAGCCAGCTACTGCGCCAATTTTGCTGCGTTCTCTAAAATCGATTTCGTGGAAGCGCCAGAAATTCGCGGTGAAGTGATTGCTGGTGCCGCCAACCGCGCGGCCATAAACCAGCGCGCGCTGCTGCTTGGCTTTATCCTGCGGTGTTTTGCGAAAAGTGTTGGGCTGCAGCTTGGGATGATTGGTGAGCTGATCTTCCTGCAGAACCTTTATTTCGTCGTGCGAGAAATCTTTCTCGTGCAGATAGGGACCTTGTTCAAGCACCACGACGGTGAAGCCGTTGGTGGAAAGTTCTTTGGCCAGAATGCCGCCGGCGGCTCCGGAACCAACGATCACGAAATCGACGGCGTCGGAATTTTTGTACTTCGGTTGATCGATTTTCATTTCTGGTCCGAGTCTTTCGCAGCGGTTACGGAAGCGGCGGGCTGCCAGCCGGGATAGCCTTTATCGATCGCGCTGAACGGCGGTTGAAAACTGTGGCCCGGTTCGCGGCCGATCACCGCCCAGCCGACGCCCCCACGATTGCCTTTACGATCGGCTTCCGGATCGATCAGAAAACCGGCGATAGTGTGCGCGCGAAGAATTTCGAAGAGCGGCTGTGCGGTGGAACTTGGGCGAAAGTTGCCGCGCGCACGGCGAGACGGATTCTTTGCTCCGGCTTCGTCGAGTGACGCGAGAACAGTTTCCTGTTGCTCGGGCGTTGCCGCCGAAAAAGAAGCGACTTCGGGGAAAAGTTCGTGTGCGCGTTTTTGAATTTCAGGAAGGCCTTCGCGATAGGTTTTCTGGTTGTCGGCCGCAAAAGTGACGAGAGCGCGGTCAATAAAATAAACAACGCCGGCTTCGCGCGCGCCGGCAGTGCCATCGCTCGGAATGATGCACGAGGCGAGCGCTTCGACTTCCTTGGCTTCGGCCGGAGTGAAGAATTCCCACTTTTGACTTTCCGGGAACAACGCGACGCGGTGAGCATGCTCCGCGGCTGCCACAACGGCCGGCCAATGCGCGGCGGTCCAGGTCGCGCCAAGCGCGGCAATGCCGTGAGATAAAAATTTTCTGCGGTCGAGTTCTGAGATCAAGATTGTGTGCCTGTCTTTCTTTTTTGCGACTGTAATTCTAGCGCGTGCGAACGTCAATGCAAAAGAAGCGATAGAACAAAACACCGGCACAGATAAGGCTTCCAAATTGGTCAGAAATCGCGGGTTTGCGGACGGCCGCACGGCTGCGTTACGATAGCAACTGGGCGTGTTCGCAAGTACGCACCCTATCCCACCACAAATGGCAACTCTCACTGGAGCAATCGGCACCGGCAGTAAGTGGCTGCTGGACAAAATTGTGGGCGCAATCGCGGCCACCGGAATCAATCCCAATTTTCTGACGTTTCTGGGACTGGTGGTGAATTTCGGGGCGGCGGCGTGCTTTGCGGTGGGCAAGTTTTTTTACGGCGCGCTGATTATTTTTTTCGCGGGATTTTTGGACATGCTGGATGGGCAGGTGGCGCGTCGTCAGAATCGCGTTACGGCGTTCGGAGCGTTTTATGATTCAACATTGGATCGCTATGCTGACATGGCGTTGTATATGGGATTGCTGGTGTATTACTCGGTAAGCGGAAGAACGCCGTACGTGGTGCTGGCGGCGGTGGCAACGGCAGGATCGGTGATGGTGAGTTACGCGCGCGCGCGCGCGGAATCGCTGATTCCGTTGTGCAAGGTGGGATTCATGGAACGGCCCGAGCGGCTGGTGCTGCTAATTATTGGCGGGGTTTTTAATCGCATGGCGCCGGTGTTGTGGGTGATTGCCGTGGTTTCGACGATCACCGTGATTCACCGGATTATTTTCACTTGGCAGGAAACGCGCGCAGGGCGTACGCTCCCCGGAATCAGACTCAGCTTGTAATTTTTATTTTTCGGAGCGTGCTTTTTCTTCTTCCGGATTTTTCAGGCTTTCTTCGACAGATCCTTTCACTAAATCCCTGACTCGTTTGCGCAATTCTGAAACTTCTTCTTTCGACATGCCGGCGGTGTCAATGGTCTCGTGCAGGTGTACGGTGATGGTTGCAGGCCAGAACATCCAGTGGCCGGTGCGGTGATGCTGGAAGGACCCGACGATGCTGACGGGCACGATGGGAATTTCGAGCTGCTGGGCGACGCGGAATGCGCCCTCCTGGAATTCGTCCACGTGGCCGTCGCGAGTGCGCTTCGCTTCCGGAAAAACGATCAGGCTGGTGCCGTTGCTGGTGGCTTCGCGAGTGAGCCGCCACATGCGCTTCAAATCGGAGGGGCGGCGAATATCCGGGACGGGGACGTTGCCAAACCGCTTCATCAGCCAGCCATAAATCGGAATATTGAAATGCGATTCGAGTTCCCAGCCGCGGACGAATTGCGGTATCGCACAGTACAGGGCGAAGGGGTCGAAAAGATTTACGTGGTTGGAGATGAAGAAGCTGGTTTTTTGCGGGTCGAATCCTGGCGCACGGATGACTTGAATTTTAGCGCCTGCGAAAAAAATGATGCGGCGGCAAAAAGTGCGCTGCAGCCAATCATGCTTTTGGGGATCGAGAAAAACGGCGAGGACGATCAGGATCGGGACGGCGATTGCAAAATGCAAAAGGCTGACTACCCAGAGAAATGCGCTGCGCAGGACGTACCAGGCGCGTTTCATACGTAAACGTCCAGGGCGGACGTGAGAATGTCCAGCGATTTACACTCCAGCGAGAAGATTTCACCGTCGATCAGCACGTCAACGGGAACGGGGATTTTGAATTCGACATGTTTCACTGCTTTTCGCGAAGCGAGCGGATGCCGAATGTGAGTGCCGTCGTAGAGTTTCGGTAACATGCGGAGCAGGCCCAGGCGGCCGATGGGTCCCCAGCGAACGAATTCGATGAGGCCGTCGGAGGGATCGGCGTCGGGCGCGATGAGCATGGTGCCGCCGGTAAATTTGCTGTTGTTGAATGTGAGAAAGAGGCTGCGGCGCGTGTCCCATTCTGTTTCGTCATCGGAGCGCAGGATGAAGGCGCGGCGTTTCAGTTGAACGACACCGACGAGTACGCCAAATAAATAACCGAGATGGCCGAGCGGTTTGAAGACGCGGTTCGTGAGAGCGCCGACGTCAGCGGTAAAACCAACGCTGAGAATGTTGAAAGAATAAATTTCGCCGGAAGCATGCGTGAGGCGGATCAGATCCACAGGACGAGTGCGATTGGCGAGAAGCGCGTCGAGTGAGGCTTCGGCGCCCTGGTCGGTGAAATCGCGCAAGAAGGAATTTCCGGTTCCTAACGGGAGAAACCCGAGGGAGATTCGTTCGGCTATACGGTTGTTCGCGAAGACACCGTTGAGAATTTCGTGCGCGGTGCCGTCGCCGCCGACGGCGAGAAATTTTCTGTAGCCTTGCGCATAAGATTCGCGTGCGAGTTGTACGGCGTGTCCCGGGCCGGTCGAAGCGATGACGTCAATATGCAGGCCTTTTTCACGCAGGCGCGCGAGTGCGGGGCCGGCAAGTTTGCCACATTTGCCGCCACCTGCAGCGGGATTGACGATGGCGAAGAAACGGTCTTTTCGCTCTTTTACCGGGGACATGGACACTAGAGCGGGAGTATAACGCGGTCGCGGTCGAGTTTGCTGAGGCGTTCGGCGAGTTCGTTACGTTTGATTTTCAGTGACGCGGTACGTGGAAAGTCTTCCTCGCAGAGAACCAGGCCGCGGATGCGTTTGTAATTGAGCAGACGATTGTTGCGCTGGATGATTTCCTGTTTGAGCTCGTCGGTGAGTGACTGATTATTTTCCAGATGGATGACGATAATGAGTTGTTCGCCGACCATGGAACGCTTCGGCCAGATGTAGTTTGCGGCGAATACACAAAATTCCTTCACTTCTTTTGCTGGCAAGCCTTCGAATGCGGCTTCGATGTCTTCCGGGTAGATGTTTTTGCCCTCTTCGGTGACGATCATGTTTTTTTTGCGGCCGCTGAGGTGCAGATGGCACTGCTCGTCGAATTTGCCGAGGTCGCCGGTGCGCAACCAGCCGTCCACGATGGTTTCGGCAGTGAGTTCGGGTTCATTGAGGTAGCCGGACATTACGGTTTTGCTGCGCACGTAAACCTCGCCGACGCCGTCTGGCGCGGGATCGACGATTTTTACTTCCATGCCGGGAAGTGGCTTGCCTACAGTGTCGGCGCGAAACGGTTTTAGATCGTTGACGGTGATGGCGGTGCCGGCTTCGGTGAGGCCGTAGCCGTTGGCGACCGGGATTCCAAGGTCGTAGAAAAATTGCAACGTTTGCGGTTCGGTGAACGCGCCGCCGACGATGATGGCTTGCAATTCTCCGCCGAACGCGGCGTGGACTTGTTTGAGCAGGCGGCGGCTTAGCCAGAGACGCGGGTGCGCTTTTGTCAGAGCTTTATTGATGGCGACTAGTTTGTCGACAATTTTGCGTTTGGCTGGCGGGAGTTCGGCAAATTTTGCCTCCAGACCTTTTTGGAGGTTTTTCAGAACGAGCGGGACCAAGCTGACGTAGGTGATTTTGTATTTCACGAACGCTTCGCGAACGAATTCTGGGCGCAGTGTGCGGAGATGAACTACGCAGGCACCGCAAGTGAAAGGTCCGAAGAAGCCGACCATAAAATCGATGGCATGGTTGGTTGGGAGAATGCTGAGGTAGCGGACGCCGGGCCAGAAAGGATAAAGCGAAGTGAGCGCCACGCACTGTTCGAGATAGTTTTCGTGGGTCATCATGCAGCCTTTGGGGCGGCCGCCTGTGCCGGAGGAATAGACGATGGATGCGATGTCTTTGCGTTCCCGGGGGACGAATTGCGGTGGCATGCGGTCGTTTTGGAATTCTTCCCAGCGATGAGCGCCGGAAAGATCGGCGTTGGGCGGGGCTTCGCTTACCAGCATCGTTTGGACATTTGGTGTGTTGGCGCGACCAGGTGAGGTGGCGAGTTGCCGCCAGATTGGATACTCAGTGATTAGAATTTTTGCGCCGGAGTGTTGCAGGAGCTGCCATTGCTCGGCGGGGGTGAGTTTGTAATCGAGCGGGACGAGGACGCCGCCGGAATAGAAAATGGCGAAAGCGGAGATCAGCCACTTGGACTGGTTGGTCATGATGATGCTGGCGCGATCGCCTGGAGCGAATCCCGCGTCCTGCATTGCTTTCGCGAGAGGCAACGCGCGAGCGTTAAATTCGCGGTAGGTTAGGCGGTCTTTTTCGCGTTCCCGGTCGGCTTCGATGAGGCAGGTTTCGGCGACGAACCTTGCCATAGCGTCTTTTAGCGCCGTACCGATAGATGAATAGGTGGCTAGATTCAGCATGAGAAGAGGGGATTTGCCACAGAGTCACAGAGACACAGAGCTCGGAGGAAGACAAAGAAAAGAGGACTTTGACCTGATCGGAGAGAGCTAGAGTACAAGGCGTTTGATTCCGTCCTTTAATAGCCGGCTGTTGAAGTTTATCAGGAGACCCCTCTTGATGCCGGTTCGGCGCAGGTAAGTGAGGAATTGGGCATCGAACACCGGGTCCATTCTTTCGACGCTCTCTAACTCTAACACTACGGCGTGCTCGACAATTAGCTCCAAGCGGAATTCTCCGATGAGCCGCTCGCGATAATCCAGTGGGAAGGCACTTTGGCGCTCGCAGCCTAGACCGTTGAATTCGTGTTCCACGCGCAAAGCAGATTCGTAGATTGATTCGAGCAGACCTGGGCCGAGTTGGCGGTGGACAGCAATGGCATAACCAATGATTTTTTCGGTGAGCGGATCCGATTGGAGGTCGATCATCTTGATTCGGTCTTTCTCGGTGGCTCTGTGATTCTGTGGCAAATCTGTTCTTTACAGGCGGGATTGGATGCGCTCGGCTAGAGTCTTGAAGTCGGAGACGCCCTGAACTTCGTAGTCGGGGAGTTCAATGTTGAAGTGATTTTCGATGCGGGAGAGGAGTTCGAGAGTTTGCAGGCTGTCGATGCCGAGTTTTTTGAAGAAGTCGTCGGTGGGAGAGAGCGAGCCGGGGGCGAGTTTGAAGTGCGTTGCGGCGAGACTCAGCACCTCCTGCGTGGTTTGTTCGAGAGTGGGCATGACGGTAGCTAATTTAGCATTCTCGAGGCAAGAAGAAAAACTACCGCCGCCGCGTTGCCCTTCAAATGGTCTGAACTTATAGCGAGACACTCCATTTGTGAACTGGGCGAGTACAGCGAGATAGAGTGAATTGTTATTCCTATGGTTGGTAGGGCATGGGGCCTGTGTTTTCTACGAATTTTTTTAGGGCGGCTATTACGGCGGGGCGGATGAAGAGGTCGCAGAAGATGGCGATTTCCTGGCGGAGTTCTTCGCAAGGGATGGGCTTGATGAATTTTTTTGCGGCGATGCGGGTGGCGGCGTCGAACTTAGTGACTTGGGCCGCGGTGGATTTGGCTAGCTTCAGGGATTCGCCTTCGGCGGCTAGTTGAGCGATGAGGCCGACGGCTTGTGCTCTGGTGGCATTGACGCTCCGGCCGGTGAGGAGCAGATCGCGGACGAAGCCGTTACCCAGATCGCGTTTTAGGCGGGGGATGCCTCCGAAGCCGGGGATTAAGCCGAGGCGCAATTCTGGGAAAGCGAAGCGGGCCATTTTGTCAGCGATGATTACGTCGCAGACCAGCGCGAGTTCGAGTCCGCCGCCGAAGCAGACGCCGTGGACGGCGGCGATGGTAACGAAAGGAGCTTCGTCGAGCCAATTTAGAACGGAGTGAATGCGTTCGAGGAAATCGCGGATGCCGGCGCTGCGATCTTTTTCATTCAGGGCTACGGCGCCGTGGTATAGCTCGCGGAGGTCGGCTCCAGCGGAGAAAGCGGATTTCTGCGCGCTGGAAATGATGCAGGCGGAAGTTTCCGCGGCAAGATTCTTTGCGGCGGCGACGAATTGTTCGAGTTCGCCGAGCATGACCGTGCCGATTTCGTTTGCGGGTGGGCGGTCGAGGGTTAATTCCAGCACGCCTTCGCACCATTCCCAGCGCAGCGCTTCACCCTTGAAGGATTTCATGTGGAGGCCTTTCGCTCGTACATGGAATTAATCTCGGCATCATAGCGTTTTGCGATGGCGTCACGCTTGATTTTGCCCATGGCGGTGAGCAAGCCGCTCTCGGAGGTGAACGGGTCGGACAGGATTTTAAAATTGCGAATTTGCCGATAGTGCGGCAAATCAGGATTTAGCGCGTCGATGGCGGATTGCACGCCGCTGGGCTCGACTTTTCCGGTGACCAGCATGCAGACGTAGCTACGTGCATTGCCAACGAGAACAATCTGCTGAGCCGCGGGGAGCAGCTGCGCTAGTTTGTCTTCGATGGGTTCAGGAGCGAATTTGTGGCCGGTGTTCAGAACGACAAGATTTTTTATGCGACCGATGATGCGCCAGTTGCCGCGGGCGTTGACTTCGCCTTGATCTCCGGTGTGAAACCAGCCGTCACGCAGGACCCCTGCGGTTTCTTCGGGACGATTCCAGTAGCCGGAGAAAATATTGGGGCCGCGAACGATGATTTCGTCGTTGTCGGCGAGTTGCATCTCGATTCCGGAAATTGCGGGGCCAACGTAGCCGGGCTCGACAGGAACGCGCGGATCGTCGAGGGTACAGAGCGCGGTGGTTTCGGTGAGGCCGTAAGCTTGCAGAACGGGAATACCGAGCATCAGGAAAAATTGCTGCGTTTCTGGCGCGAGCGGTGCAGAGCCGCAGATCAGCGCGCGCAAATTGGGACCGAAGCGGGATTTTACTTTTGTGAAGATTAATTTGCGGCCGAGCGCTAGCCACAAATTATCCAGCGATTTGCCACGGCCGACGTGCTGGCGCTGCCAGGCTTCGCGAGCGCGAACGTAGAGAGCACGAATCGGCCCGGCCTGCTTGGCGATATTGTCTTCGACGCCGCGCTTGACGCGTTCGAGAAGCGTGGGGACGTTCAGGAAATAGTGCGGCGTGGCGATGCGGATTTCGTCAGCGAGTTTGGTCAGGTCAGTCGAAAGCGTGAGGACGGCTTCGCGGGAGAAGGCGGAGAGCATGAGCATCCAGGAGGCGGCGAAGTTCATTGGAGCGTAGAGGAAGATGCGGTCGGGCTCGTTGGCCGTTTTCGTGACCTGGCCCATGAGTTGATTGAGGCGTTCGGTGGTGCAGCTGATCATGTGATTGAGATTGCCGATGGTGAGGCAAACACCTTTTGGTTCGCTGGAAGTTCCCGAGGTGTAGATGATGGTGAGCAATTCATCATCGGCGCGTTGATGGAGGGTAGAGAGCGCGGACTTCTGTTTGCTGGCCGAGAAAATTTCAGAAAGTGGAACTGGTTGCAGCAGGCCGGGCCACGCGCTTGCGACAGCATCGGCAAGTTGTCGGTCGCCAGTGAGGACGAGGCGTGGCTGACAGTCCTTCAACATGGCCACGAGTTCAGGGAGCGTCTGGCGATAGTAGAGTGGAACGACGACGATGCCTTCGGCCATGACCGCGAGGTCGATGGCGATCCAGTGGATGGAATTTGCGGCGATGAGGCCGCAGCGTTCACCCGGCTGAATTCCTTTCGAGCGAAGCCATTGGCGGGCGGTTTCGACCAGGCGCAGAAGCTCTGCACCGGATTTGGAAACGAATTGGTCGCCACGCACTTCGCGTAGGACCACGCGATCCGCGGAACGCTGCAAGCTTTCAAAAATGTTCTGCAGAAAATTCGCCATGAAGATTATTTCGATGCGGCCATGGCGGCTTGGGAGACATCATAGGTTTCGGCGAGGCGCACGAGATTTTCGCTGAGCGGCGGAAGATATTCTTCCCAGGAGCGGACGCCGCCGCGCAGAGGAAACTCGGGATATTGGCGGCGCAGGAGGTCTTCGAAAATTACGCCCATCCGGGCCATAACTTTGAGATTGCGTACGACAGTGTCGCCAATGCCCTGGCGGATAGATTCGGATTCGGCGACCAGCGTTTCCATCATTTGCAATATTTTGGGGCCGAGATCGGGATCGTCGACGCTGGCGCAAAGATGATTGTGGCCGCGTTCGCGCATGAGGTTGCGGATGCGTTCGTCCATAGTGACGCCGGCAGAGGCGACGAGTGCGGGCATGCAGGTGACGATGCCGTGATAGCGCGAGGAAACCATATACGAGGCCTGGCGAAGAATGGAAACGAGTTGGTACATGTCGAAATCATCGGAGGTGAAGATGGGGAGGCCGGGAATTTGTTCGGTGATGGCGCGGCAAGCGACGGCGTCCAGGCGCTCGGTGGCGGCGAGCACCGTGAATACTTTGTGCCTTTGCTGGAAGGCGCGAGTGGAGCTGACGAAGCCGTCGATGTAGTGCTTGAACTTGCGATCGTTCTCCATACCGGAGGCGTGGAAATAAACGGTACGGTACTGGCTGTCCTTGTAGGCGCCAGTGGTGACGCGAGCAATGTATTTTGCGAGCGAAGCTTTGACCGGCCAGACGAAAGGATGAATCGGGCAGAGGATGAGGACCGGAGTTTTTTCGTCCCAACCGGCGTCGCACAGGGCTTTGCGGCCATAAGCGTCAGGATGCGGTTCGAACGTCCAGGCGGTGTCGGTGCCGAGCTCGGTGGAGATGCCCAGTTTGCCAAGCACGGTTTGCGATTCCGGATTGCGCGTGATGACCAGCGAATCGTGAACGAAACGCGCGCACATGTCCGAGATGAGTTTGTCCATGTGACCTGCTTCGGCGCCGTAGCCGATGGACAATTTATTTTCGGAAGAAGCGAAGCCGAGTGAGCCGATCATCATGGTGGTAAGGGCGTTGGCGAATTTGCTTTTGAACATCGAGCCTTCGCAGGCGACGACACCATGATTTTTGCGAGTTTCGCGATATAGGAATGGCGGAAATACATCGGGCAGGAAAACTTGTTTTGTGCCTTCGAAGTAGCCTTTGGTGCGGTCGAAATTCTGGGTCATGACGCTGAAGTCAACGTTTTCCGCGCCGAGGACGTGGCGGATCTGGCGGAGCATTTCGTTGACGCGAACGTCGGAACCGGTGTTGCGAGTGCCGTTGTAGCCCGCGAAGAGGAGTTTTAGTTTTTCGCCGGGCTGCCAGCGAGTGCCGCCGCCCATCATCCATTTCAGGCGGGTTATCTCGATAAGGAGGCTGACCCAGGCGACGAGAAGAAAATCGGTCATGAACGCGCGGCTCCGCTTGCGGTTGGCACGCTGGCATTCTGCAATGGCCAGAGCCTGGCTGGATAGTGAAATTTATTTTCGCGGCTGAATTTCAAGAGCGGCTGCGCGTAAGAAGAAAATTTTGCGGGAGTTTCGCCGCTGAGTTCTTCGACTATGCGAGAGTTGTCGAATACGGTATTCCAGACTAGGTAAGGCCAGAAAACTTTCAGGAGCGAGGCGCCGCGGCCTAGATTATTTTTTTTGTGGGAGAGCCAATTGACGGTGCTGGAGAAAGTTCCACCCAGTGAAGGCAAATATTTGGGATGGGAGCCGCCGGCTTGGGCGAGAGCGTCAGTGAGTTCGCGGTAAGTTTGCGAGCCGGTGCCGGAGGACAGATGATAGCGCGGATATTTTGGCGTGTCTTTTTGGTGGATGGCGACGATGGCTTTGCCGACGTAGTCGGCGGGAACGATATCAATGCGGTCGGTGGGCTTGAGGGGAAGAACAGGCAGGCTGGCGAGAACGCTGAACGCCTGGACCATGTCAAACTGCGTGGTTTCGGGGCGGCGGCTGTCGCCAAGAACGATGGCGGGGCGGAAAATCGTGCGAGGCACGTCGGGGAGCAACTGGTGGACCATGTGTTCGCAGAATTTTTTGGTGCGTGCGTAGGGATCGTAGTCGGAGCGTGCCCAGTCGATGGCGGTATCTTCCTGGACGATTTCATCCTGACGCGTGCCAGCAACGGCTACGGTGGAGACATGCGAGAAGCGGCGAAGGCCGTGGTGATCTTGCGCGCGGCGGGCAAGCTGGATGACTTCAAGTGTGCCGCGCAGATTTACGTTGAGGCACTGCTTTTCGGATTTGCGATTGAGTGAAGCGGCGCAGTGTATCAACGATTCTGTCGATTCGACGAGCGCATGATATGGATGATCGGCGAGACCGAATTGCTCGTTGGTCAGATCGCCGAGAAAAATCTTCGCGCGAGAAGATATCTGTTCGTAAAATTCGGCGAATTCCATGTGCAGTTGCAAGGATTGCCAGAGACGTTCACGGGCTTCCTGTTGGGTTTTGGCACGCACCAATAGATTCAGAGAGTCGCGATGGCCGCGGAATAATCCCGTAGCGAGATAGCTGCCGAGATATCCGGTTGAGCCAGTGAGAAAAATCGCCATGGCGGCTTAGCGATTCTCCCCGCTGGCGACGGCCGCTGTGGCCGAAGGCTCGGGACCCCAACCGACATCGCGTGGCGGACGCGATTCGAGCGGTCGGCCTTCCATCAAGGGGTAGCACCAGCGGCGCAATGCGGGGACGTGGACGTTGATCCAGTAGTCCCACCAATCGATGGCTTCCGGTTCGAACGCGAAGGCGTTGCGTTCGTCTTCGGGAAGCGCGGCGGACAGCAGGCGTGCGTTTTCACATTCGAAGACGTGTTCGTTGTGAAGAATGAAGGGCTCGTACAATTCGATTAATTTTTCGGCGCGATTCAGGTCGCGCTCGGCTTTGGCGAGCGGCGATTTCTTGAAGCGAAGTTTTTCCGCGGCGCGGTTGATGCCGCTTACCACGGCTTTCTGCATGGGGATCGAGAGGCGCTCGTAGCGCTGCTTCGAAACGGGAATGGTTTCAAACTTTACTTTCAGCCAATGTTCGATTCCCTGCTGGGTGCGGTAGTGCTTGCGATGAGCGAGGCCGGTGAGCTCAATGCTGCGGCCCATATCACAAGGATTGATGCCGGAAGTCGCGAGCTGGTAGATGCGAGCATTTTTCCGCTCGATCAAGGCCGCGGCGATCAAAGTCATGCCTCGGCAGACCATGTCAACGGGAATGACGTCGAGACATTTTTTGGCGTTCGAAGGAAGTTGGCGAAAATTGGTGCCGAGCAGATAAGAGAGCGGGCCAGAAGTGTTGATGCCTTCGTTCCAGCCGCTGAACGGAGTGTACTGCGAGCTCTCCACGATGGAAGGCCGAACAATGGCGATCGGCAAATCCTTGCCGTGGCGCGCGAGAATGGATTCGCCCAGACTTTTTGTGAACGTGTAGGTGTTGGGCCAGCCAAGATGCTGTGCGCGGCGCATGCCGACGCGGACCAGTTTGTTGCGAACCCAGCGGCTGCGATTGCGTTTGAGGACGCCATCGAGTTCGCCCGCGGCAACGCGGGTTTCATCGGCGCCACGGCCCAGCGCCTGACGCCGCAAAGCGCGGGCGAGTTCGGGACTTTCCGAACGCTCCTCGATGTGCTGCATGGTTTCGCGCAAAGAAGCGATTTCGCGCTCAGCGTCAAAATTTTTGACGTTCGCGGGGTTGTAGCCGTCATGCAAATCTTCTGTGACGCGTCCGTCGCGCATACCGACCACATAGCAAGTGGAAAGATGCATTAGCGCGGCGTGATCGCTGGCGCGGATAAAATTTAGAAGATGTTCGGCGGACTCGACGTTGGAAGAAACGGCGTCGCGCAAATCGGGATTGAAATCGGTGAGCCCGGCACTGTTCACCACCAAGTCAAGCGATGTCGCCAGCCGCGCGCGTACACTTTCCTCCAGACCGAGACTTGGCTGACTTACATCGCCTTCGACAACGTCAATCTTTTGGCGGAGGAATTCGCCCAGACGCGCGCCGTATTGCTTCTGCAAGCCATCGAGCGTCGGAGACTCTTCGACGATTTTTTCGAAGCGGCGTTGCGCGGTAGTGGTGCGATTGCGGCGAATCAACAACGTAATTTTGCCGATATCGGGAATCTGCTCGAGCAGGTCCACCATCCAGACCTTGCCGATAAACCCGGTTACGCCGATTAACAGGATGTGTTTGCGGGCGAGCGTGCGACGGACGCTGAGGCAATCGACTGGAGGAGCGCTTCCAAAGGGCACCACGGCCGGCCGGTTCGATGTGACGCTGCGGCGGGTTTCTTGCATTCCGTGCAACAGTTGTTCCGGCTTGCTCAGTCCTAATTGCTTGACCAGAGCGGCTTGCTGAATGCGGCCATCGGCATTGCCGGAAGCAATCCACGCAAAGGGTCCGCGAGGACGTACAACTGGCCACAGCAAACGGCCGGTGGCAATGCCATCGCGAAACTCCATGCGGTTGGCAATGAAATGCTGTACACCAAGATGGCGCGCGAGCGGCCGCAGGACATGGTCGAGCGACTGGCCGACCAGAACGATTTGCTGGCCATCCGCTTGAGCGAGCCGCAAAGCATCCACAGCTTTTTTTTGCAGGCGGGGTTTCAAAAAGTATTCGAAGTATTCTTCCCCGAGGAGATCCAGACGATCGCGGGTAACGCCGCGCAGCAAAGTATAGGAAAGCCGGGTAGCGCGAGTCCTTCCCGCGAGGTAGGCGACCGGCCGCAGCAGAGTCATCAGGGCCATTCCCGTGCGACGCCGCCAACGCTCGGCAAAACTCTGCGCGTTCCAGGTAAAGAATCCGACCTGGCGAAGGGCGCTCAGCTCCAAAAAGGAGCCCTCGACGCGCCAATAGACCGGCGCGCCTGCGGGTACGCGAGGCTGAACGTTTTTTTCGTTTGGAGAAGTCTCTGACATGGCGGGCCAGTGCCTAGCGGCGCGCAACTCGCAAGAGTTCACTCGTCTGCAATGCGTATGACAATTTGGTTTCTACCGGTCCCGTTGATGGCCTGGTTGCTTTGCCGAGGCTGCGGCCCCTGCCATTTGTTGTCTTTGCAGCGGCGCGTGGCAGCTTATGAATTTGCTACGTTAACATCCCAGGGGCATCTCCCGCAAGGCTGGACGGCAGTTTGCGAAATCTTCCAGAGGCGCGATGGCTCTCAATATTGCTGTAAGAAGTTGGGTTGGCTGCGCTCAATGTGCCATTGCTCAGGCTAATCGCAACGATGAGCAGGCCCGCCGCGGCGGAGCTAGCCACGATCTCTGTCCAAGGCACGCCACCGCTAAATACAGGCGCTGAGGACCGCGAATGGATAGCAGCGGCAACGATGGCTGCCAGGTATAACGGGATAATTCGAAGCAAGAGGAAGCGCACGTCAAAAAATGGGTAGATGAACTTGAATGCCAGCCACAACGTAGCCTGCGGCATCACTGCAAGCAAACTCAACAGCGCCAGACGCTCGAGAAAGTCCAGGCCTCCGGTCAGGTGCAAAATTCGGTGAAGTCCAAGGACGATCAAACCGAATGCCGGCGCCACAGCGCAAGCGGTGGTCAGTGACTGGCTCGATGAACTCAGCGCCAAACTTAAGAAGGGCAGCAAGGCGGCTTGTCCGAGAAAAACAATGGCGAGGGCGCCGGTTAAAAATCGATCCGCGCGTAAGCCAATCATTAGCATGGAGAAAAACAATGCAAAAATAAGAGCTTCCCAATGAGCGGGGAAAACCGCATGCGGCTGGATCATAGCGATTGCTTGCAAGTAGGAAATGGAGACGACATGCAGGGGCTGCCCGAGCCAGAATCCCAATAGGGTTTCCGGCACGAAAAATAGTAGGAATTGCGCCGTCCAATACAGCGGATAGGCAGACGCCAACCCCAGCATTAGCAAGCGGAATAGACGCATCGCTGCCCCTCTGCAGAACGCAAATTCTGAACTCGTTTGACGGAATTTGCAACACTTACTCACCAACGTGCCGAGCCACTGGAAGGGGCAAAAGACCGGAGTCGGATGGCGAAACAACGGCGAATCCCAGGTGGCGTTTGGTCCGCTGAGGTTCCTCGCTTCGCTCGGAATGACCTCTGTCGCCCGAGTAAAGCCTATGGGCGAGTGCGGGCCGCGGTGCTAGACGCCCCAGCCATAGCGTTCGGCGTGCTCGAGAGTGCGTTGCATTTCTCCGTGAAGAATTTCCATAAACCCAGCAGTTCCAATGGGTTTGGAGCCGGGACTGGCCAGATCAGGAGTGCGGAAACCGCCACTCAGCACGCGCACTACCGACTGCTCGACCCAGTCGGCCTCGAGGTTCAAGCCAAAGGCGTCGCGGAGCATCATGGTAGCACTCAAAATTGAGCCTATGGGATTGGCTGCGTCCGTGCCCGCCAGCGTAGGAGCTGAGCCGTGAATGGGTTCAAAGAGCGGCGCGCCGGAGCCGAAGCTTGCCGACGGAATCAGGCCTATCGAGCCAACCAGCGCCGCTGCGGCGTCGCTCAAAATGTCGCCGAACATGTTGGTGGTCAGCATCACATCGAATTGCGAAGGCTTCAGCGTGAGCTGCATCGCAGCATTGTCCACGTACATGTGCTCGAGCCTGACGTTTGGATAGTCGCTGCTCATGGCCGTGACGGTGCGACGCCAAAGTTGCGAACTTGTAAGCACATTGGCCTTGTCCACCGAGCAGAGGCGGTGGGAGCGATTCTCCGCGCGGGCAAAAGCGAATGTCGCAATGCGTTCAATTTCCGGCGTCGAGTAGGATTCGGTGTCCCAGGAACGCTCGGTACCGCCTTCGGTGCTGTTGCCGCGTTCGCCAAAATACATGCCGCCGGCAAGTTCGCGCACAATTTCCAAATCGAGATCGCCGAGACGCTCCGGCCTCAATGGCGACATTCCCCGCAGGGGTTCCAACAATTTCACCGGCCGCACATTGACGTACAGCCCCATGCCTTTGCGCAGCGCCAGCAGACCGCTCTCCGGCCGCCTGCCGACAGGCAACGCATCCCACTTCGGGCCGCCGACCGCGCCGAGAAAAACGGCGTCGGCCTTGCGGCAGGCATCAATCGTGGCGTTGGGAAGCGGCGTACCGGTTACGTCAATCGCGGTGCCGCCGACTGGGTGTTCTTCAAACTGAAAATCGTGATGGAATTCGCGCGCGCATTCTTTCAGCACGCTGGCAGCGGCAGCCGTAACTTCCGGACCGATACCGTCGCCGGGCAGTAATACGATGAACTTTTTCATGGTTTCCCTAACGCGACAGCATTACGTGACCATATTACCCGACCGTCGGACGCGACAAATACCGCGTAGTTCCGTGTAGGCATTATGCCACTATGCGGCCGAAGTGGCCTCAGCAGGCACGGCGGAAGCGCCGCGCCGGATCACTTCGTGGGCAATGCCCAGAATATCGCGCGGCCCAACCGATTTCGATTCGTCGGCAAGCGCCGTCACGCGGCGGTAAATTTCCGCCAGTTCGGCGTCGCTGGGATCGAATCCCAAGTCGCGCAAATTGGTGCGCAACGCGTTGCGCCCAGAGTGCTTTCCCAGCACCAGCGACCGCGATGGCACTCCGACCGTTTCCGGCGAGATGATTTCGTAAGTCAGCGGATTCTTAATGATGCCGTCCTGGTGGATGCCCGCTTCATGCGCGAATGCATTGGCGCCGACGACTGCTTTATTTGGAGCGACCACCGCTCCTGTAACTTCGGTAAGCAGCCGGCTTGCCGGGAAAAGCTGATCGAGCTTGATGTTTGTGGTGACGCCGAAGCTGTCCTTGCGAACCGCGAGAGCGACGGCAATTTCTTCGAGCGCGGCATTGCCGGCGCGTTCGCCAATTCCGTTGACGGTACATTCGATCTGGCGCACGCCGGCGCGCACTGCGGCCAGCGAGTTCGCTACAGCGAGGCCGAGGTCGTCGTGACAATGCGCGCTTAGCGTAATTCCCTGCCGGTCGCCCAGAAATTCGCGCACTCTGCGGAACATTTCGCCGTATTCTTCCGGCACCGCGTAGCCAACGGTATCCGGCAAATTCAAAATGGTTGCGCCCGCATCCACGGCGACCCTGCAAGCCTGGCAGAGATAGGCAAGATCCGTGCGGCCCGCGTCCTCGGCGGAAAATTCGACTTCAGCAACGTGCTGGCGACCGTAGCGAATCATCGAACCGATGGCTTCGAGCGCTTGTTCGCGCGTCATGTGTAATTTGACTTGCAGGTGCAAATCGGAAGTGGCGAGAAAGATGTGAAGGCGGGAGGAAGCGGCGGGTTTTAGCGCCTCGACCGCGGCGTCAACGTCGAGTTTCTTGGCGCGGGCAAGCGCGGCAATCGGTACATCGCGTACTTCGCGGGCGACCGCCTGCACTGCTTCGAGATCGCCTCGCGATGAGATAGGGAATCCGGCTTCGATGGTGTCCACGCCCAGCTTTGCAAGTTGGCGGGCCATGCGGATTTTCTCGTCGGTGTTCATGGAGAAGCCGGGCGACTGTTCGCCGTCGCGCAGAGTGGTATCGAAGATGCGCACTACGCCCATGGAATGTCCTCGTTACCAGTAACGCAGAGTTTGCCTATGCCGGTCAAATTTATCTTTATTCTCCATTCGATAATTCTGGCTTATACTGGCAGGCGAGGGATTCATGGATCTGAGCGAATTACAGGTATTTTTGACGGTGGCGCGTGAGGGCAGCTTCTCCCGCGCCGCGGAACGCCTTTACCGCACGCAGCCGGCGGTCAGCTTGACCATTCGAAAGCTGGAGGACGGCCTGGGCCAGCCACTCTTCGTGCGTGGCGCGCGTCCCGTGCGTATGACCGACGCCGGGACACTGCTGCGAGACTATGCGGAGCGCCTGATCAATCTGCGCGATGAAGTGAAGAAAGGTCTGTCGGAACTAAGCGGTTTGAATCGCGGCGAATTGTCGCTGGGCGTCAATGAAAGCTCGATTCATGCACTGCTGCCGGCGCTGGGGCAATTCAGAAAGCTTCACCCGGGCATACAGATTCGTGTTCACCGCATGTTTTCCCGCGATATTCCGCACGAGGTGTTGAATTACCGGCTGGATCTGGGGGCGGTTTCGTTTGTGCCGCGCGAAGCGCAACTGCAAGCCACGGAAATCTTGAAAGATGAACTGACGCTGGTAGTGCCGCCAAAACATCCACTCGCGAAACGCAAAGAGGTGGACGTGACTGACCTTGAAAACGAAAGCTTTGTAGCACACAGCGTGGAATCGCCATTTCGGCGGCGGGTGATCGAGTTGTTCGGACGCAATCGCACTACTTTGAATATGCCGATTGAAATGCCCACGATTGAAAGCATCAAGCGCTTCGTGCAGATGGGCATGGGCGTAGCCATTGTGCCGCGCATGTGCGTTGCCTGGGAGATCGATCACGGCTGGATGAAAGAAATAAAAGTCAGGCAATTGAACTTGCCGCGCCACGTGTATTTGGTTTCGCGCCGAGGCGCACGCCTGCCTCACGCCGCCGCCGAACTGATTCGCTTGCTGAAAACGGAATAGTACGCGCAACAGCCGTCACGAGTGCCAAAGTAGATTTGATTCGCGAACTGAGTGAAAAAAAGTAAGAACCGCGAAGCGCCTTGTCGCCAACTTCCTTTCCTACGCTGGTTTCGACTATTCTGGGCATGCGACTATGACTAGTGCTTTGCTGATTCTTGGCATTGGATTCGTTTTGGGGATGAGGCATGCCACCGATCCTGACCATGTGGTTGCGGTATCCACCATTGTCAGCCGTGAGAAATCGATCCCGCGTGCAGGGGTGATTGGAATTCTTTGGGGAGTTGGCCACACCATCACGATTCTGGTGGTCGGCGCCGCCATTATACTCTTTGGACTTGTGATTCCGCCGCGGCTAGGCCTGGCGCTGGAATTTTCCGTGGCGCTGATGCTGATCCTGCTGGGCGTGCTGAACCTTAGCGGCGCGGTGCGCTGGATCAGCCACAAACTCTCTCCTACACACCCCGATTCACTTGCAGCGCACGCGAGCCAACATTCCCATGTGCATTTTCATCCCGGAGAAATCCATGTTCACCCGCATTCGCACGAGGGTGGTGCGCAGCACCATGCTGAGGAGATCGAGCCGCCGCATTGGCTGGGCGAACCGTTTGTGAAGCTGGGCTGGTTTCATGCGCTGCGGCCGCTGCTCGTCGGAATCGTGCACGGGCTGGCCGGGTCCGCGGCGGTTGCGTTGCTGGTGCTGGGAACGATCCGGGATGCGCGCTGGGCGATTTTCTATTTGCTGCTTTTCGGTATTGGAACGATCGTCGGAATGATGCTGATGACGCTGGCGTTTGCGGTGCCGATTACCGTAGGCGGGAATCGGTTTGCGTGGATCAGCCGGACGATGGTGGCCGGGACGGGCGTCCTAAGCCTGGTATTTGGACTGGTTGTCGCTTATCAGATCGGCATTGTGGACGGGCTGTTCTCGTCGCATCCTTCTTGGACGCCACACTGACCTCGGGGCGGAGAAGGCTCGCGGTCCGTCATTCTGAACGCGGCGAGCAATCTCTATTGCCCATCAATCGAAGAGAGATGCCTCGTCGCCATGCTCCTCGGAATGGCGGTTGGGTAGTCCTAGTTTAAAGTTATGATTTTTTTGTGAACCGAGACTAAATTCTCGTGAACCTTGACTAGGCTGCGGAGGCTTCTTCCACTGTGGCGAATGTTGGCAGCAACTTAACTAGGCCGGAAACTTGCATGACGGCGACGCCTTGTGGAGTAAGCGATGCCACCGCAAACTTCTGCGATTTGCTCTTTCGGTGCACGAAAAGCTGAACCAGAGCACCCACGCCGGCTGAATCGAGGAAGGTCACGCCACTCATGTTCAAGATAAGCTTGGTAGCCTGGACTTGCCGAAGCTCCTGCAGAAAGCCGCTGACAGTCTCCAAGCTCAATTTACCGGTTAGTTGCGCGACCACCGTTCCATTATTGGTAGGGATCTGCGCGACGTCCAATTTGGGGGGTTGCATAAGCCAAAAGGTTAGCGCGGTGAGCATTTCGCGTCCATAAACAAATTGTTACAACTCGGAAACAGGTTCCGGGGCTGACGGAAAGGGCGCGAAAACAGCGGCGTGGAAGACTACGCTCCAGCGAGCGTAGCTACTGCAGGATGTTGCACGTGGGCGTCGAAGCCGACTTCGCTCATTGTGCGCAAAGAAAAGCGGAGAAAGACGGCCACTTGGAAGTTCCGGCTACAAGCGCGAAAGAAAAGCGGCGGCTGGGCTGCCGCACTCCCCGTACGAAGATGAGGTGTGTTTTGCAGTCTGGGCAAGCTGGGGCGCAGCCTGCTGCGACATTTACTGGACCAGTGTTAAACGCGCCTCTTCGCTGCCCCCGTTGCGCGAAGAAGATTAGTAGCCGTAGGTGATGCGGTAGATTACGCCGACGCCGTCGTCGGCAACAAGCAAGGAGCCATCGGGACCGGTGGTTACTCCTACCGGCCGTCCATAGACGAGGTCACCTTTAGGGTCGGGCACCAATCCGGTCATGAAGGGGACGGGGTCAGCGGAGGGCTGGCCGTCTTTGAATGCGACGAAAGCTATCTGATAGCCGGAGCGGCTGGCGCGATTCCAGGAACCGTGTTCGGCAACAAAGGCGCCCCCGTAATAGCTGGGTGGAAATTGTTTGCCGCTGTAAAAAGTGAATTCCAAAGGAGCGACGTGCGAGCCGAGCAAAACATCGGGAATGGTCGCTTTGGCTACCAGATCGGGCATTTGCGGCTTGACGCGAGGATCGACGTTGCTTCCGATGTAGCTGTAGGGCCAACCGTAAAAGGCGCCGTCCTTGATGCTGGTGAGATAGTCCGGCGGAAGATCGTCGCCCAGTTCATCACGTTCGTTGACCGTGACCCACGGAACGCCGGTGACGGGATTGATCGCCAGGCCGACGGGATTGCGCAAGCCGGTCGAATATTGCCGAGCGTTCTTGCCGTCGAGATCGCAAATGGTGACGGCAGCGCGGATCGGAGGTTCACCAGTGCCAATGTTGCTGGCGGAACCGACTGCGACCAGAACGTGTTTGCCATCGGGCGTGATGGCAACGTTGCGGGTGTCGTGTCCACCGCCGGGCAAATCAAGCAGCTTCTCTGCCTCGCCAATCCGCTGTGAAGTCTTCGGATCATATTTGAAGCGAACCAGGCTGGACATGTTGCCGATGTAAACGTAGTCGTCGCGGAAGGCAATTCCGAAGGGTCTAACAAGACCGCTGGCAAAAACAACACGCTCTTGCGCGCCACCGGTGTTTTTCGGATCGCGCAGAATGACGACCTGGTTGGCACCGGTTTCAGCGAGGAAAATGTCGCCGTTCGGAGCGACGGTCAGCAGACGCGGACGCTTGAAGTCGGTGGCGAAAATGTTGATGTGGAAACCCGATGGAACGGTGGGGAGAAAACCTTGCGGAGCTTGCGACTTATTGGGGCCGTTGCCGGCGGATTTGGTGGCGAAGGGCGGCGGCAAGTTAGGCTGTTGCCCATGGGTTACCTGCGCCGAGCTTGAGAGCGGAACGAATAGAAAAACGGAAACTGCGGCTAGCCATGATGCATTTTTATGCGGAAGCATAATTCCTCGCTCGCTTGGGATGGTCGAATGTAATGCTATCGCGAAACTGGGCTGGTAGAGTAAGGATACTAGGGCAAAGTCGGCAACTTACGCCAACGAAAAACGAAGTGCAGACAGGCACGACTGATTTGACGTGCCTAACATACCTTCGGAGAAGGCAGGGCAAGGCGTTTTGTCAGGCATACATTTAACTCTATTATTTTCAACTAGATGCAAGATAAACCGAGGGAATCAGACGAACTTAGCTGGCGCGTGCGGGAAACCCATCTAGGATTTGCGCATCGAACGGGCACTAGGGGACAAATACCATGAAGGCTCCGTTCATTGGCCGAGCGATTAGTTTGGTGGTGCTGGTTGGGTGTGTGGTCTGGTGGGGTGTGCGCGTTACGTCGGGCCATCCTGCAGAGCCGAAGGGATTATTTCCGGCGCCGGCGGTGGATGGGAAGCTGGTTCCCCAACCGGCTATAGAAACGGCGGTGTTTGCCGGAGGTTGCTATTGGGGAATGCAAGGCGTTTTCCAGCACGTGAAGGGCGTGACGAGTGCGATTTCCGGGTACTCCGGCGGAAGGGTGGAAAATCCGTATTACGAGCTGGTCTCGAGCGGCAGCACCGGCCATGCAGAGTCGGTGCAGGTCAGGTACGACCCGTCACAAATTACGTACGGCACGCTGCTAATGATTTTCTTTTCGGTGGCGCACGATCCGACCCAGAAAGAAAGACAAGGACCGGACATCGGCACGCAATATCGCTCGGCAATTTTTTACGGGAATGCCGAACAGAAGAAGATTGCTGAAGCCTATATCGCGCAGATCAACGCGGCGAAGGTTTACGAGCGCGAGATCGCGACTGAGGTGGTTCCGTTTTCGGCGTTTTATCGGGCGGAGGATTACCATCAGGATTTTTTGATGAGACATCCAAATAACCCTTATATCCGGTTCAATGACCTTCCGAAGATCGAGCGATTGAAGCAGAGGTATCCGGAGTTGTACCGGTAAGGGCAGTCTCGCACCGGGCGCGGACTTGAAATACTGGAAATGTCACCGCGCCAATTCGAAGAAAAAACGTTAGGGCGAACGCCTGGCGAGCTGGGGCGCAGCAGTGTTGCGCCTCTACATCAACTGTCAATTGTCGCCACTATCGTCGTTAGGTAAGAGGGCTAGAGAGCGTGTTAACCTGGCGAGCACGCGTGCGCGATATTCATGTTGGCGTGACCTCGTACTGCGTAGATTTTAGGTGTCCCGTTGTTTCTGGCAATTGTGTCTGACGCCGAAGTAGGCGCACCTAAAAAGGAGTTCCGTTCCATGAAAGCTTCCCTGCTGCTGGTTATTTGTCTCGTTGTGTGCCGTGCGATGCCAATCGCCCCTGCGGCGGCAATTCCCGCGCCGAAACCGGTGGTTGTAGACATCAAGAATGCGTCGGGACAGAGCGTGGGCACGGCGATTCTGACTGATGCTGCTCCGGGAGTACAAATCAAGTTGGATATTCGTTCGTTGCCGCCGGGGGAACACTCTATTCACATTCATCAAGTGGGAAAATGCGAGCCGCCAGACTTTAAGTCGGCGGGCCCGCATTTTTCTGGAGTGGGCGGCGGCCATGAGCACGGAGCGGGAGCGGCGGCTGGAGACATTCCGAATTTTTCACTGGTGGTTTCCGCCGACCGGAGCGCGCACGTTACGGTAGTTGCGCCAAACGTCACGCTGGGCACTGACGATCACTCGGTTTTCAGCAATGGCGGAACAGCGATCGTGATCCATGCGGTCAGCAGTGAGACGACTAGTGGTGCGCCGCCGCGGATTGCGTGCGGAGTTATCAGCAAGCCTGAATAAATTTGTCTCACTATCAGGTTCGAACAAGCTGGTCCGCGGAAATCATTGGAACGCGTCCTGAACGGAAGATCTTCGCGCGAAATTCGCAGCAAACGCGAGAGTTCTTGTGCGCTCGGTGGCGTAAGTCTCGATTAAAAAATCGTAGGACATGGCGTCCTCAATGCCGACCGGCTTCGGGAAGGCAGTTTACCGCGCCGGGTAGTCCGGTTTATGGTAGGCTTCCCCCGTTTGCCGCTCGCCACAGGTTCCGGTGTACCGAAGATGATTGGTAATCGTACATCGTCCGGAGGAAATGCCATGAATTTCAAGCGCATCGGCGTCATTGCCGTGTCTATGCTGGCAACAGTGGGATTGACGTCGTGCCAAACTCCTTATCACGATCAGAATGAACGTTACGTGTTTGTGGCTTCGAACGTAAACCTACCCTACTGGCAGGAAGCACAGGCGGGGCTGATGGACGCGGCACAGCAGATGGGCGTAAAGGCGGAATTAACCGGGCCGGAAAAATTTGATCCGCAAGAACAACTGAACGATTTTCAAAAAGTAGTGCAGAGCAAGCCAGCGGGAATTCTGGTTTCGGTGACGCGGCCGGAGTTGTTGAACGACGCCATCAACAACGCCATTGCGCAAGGTATTCCGGTGATTGCAGTAGACTCCGACGCGCCGAACTCGAAGCGCGTGATGTTCGTGGGAACAGATAACTACCGCGCAGGTAGCGAAAGCGGCAAACGGATGAGCGACATCCTCAAAGGACAGGGACAAGTGGTGGTCATCACGGTGCCTGGGCAATTCAATATGGAGGAGCGGTCGCGCGGGGTGAATGACTCGCTAAAAAAATATCCGGGGATCAAGATCGTGCAAACGATAGACGACAAAGGCGACCCAAGAATCGCGAACGACATGGTGTCGGCATTGCTGAAGGGCAAAACAAAAATTGATGGAATGATTTGCCTGGAAGCGTCGGGAGGCTCCGGAGCGGCGGAGGCGCTGCATCGGCTGGACGCCAAGATTGCAATCGTGGGATTCGACAAAGATCCCGAGACTCTCGACTGGATCGATCGCGACGGGATTACGGCGACGGTCACGCAGAAGCCGTACGTGATGGCGTACTACGCAATCAAGTTTGCGGACGATCTGCACCATAATGCGGTGCACGAGTTCAAGGACTGGCGGACAGCTCCCACGGCGCCGATCCCCACATTCGTGGACACGGGAACAGCGATCATTGATAAGAGTAATTTGAAAACGTTCCGGGATACCATGGCGGCACACCCGAAGCCGCTGTAATAATCTAAAAACAGGCGAAGTTTAGACGTCTGGACAAGCAAGCGCGCCCCTACATAAATCGGACTCGATAACGGTTGTGCGAAGGGAAGAGAGGGAGGAGCTTCACGGTAGAGCTCCTCCCTCTTCGTTCGGGGTTCGTCGGAGGAAACTACTTTTGCGATGGTTCGAAGGAAAGGTGGCTTCGAGCCGTTCGCGTGGTATTCAATATGCATCTGGCAGGATTTTGAACGCCATACCTTGAATGCTTTACGGACTGGAGAGAGTTTGTGTAATTGGCAACTTCGCGAACTGCCAGTCCGGCAGCCTGTCCTGGCCGCTCAAAAAAAGTGCTTCGCGACAAGATTGGCTTCGAAACGCAGTTGACTTCAACGAATTCCGAGGGTATGAAAGTCGTCTACGCGCCCGACGTTTTTGCCGCCCCGTTCGGAAGGCGCAAAAAGACAAGCGTACGGAGGTTTGTTATGACAGTGCAAGCAATTCCGCAGGGATTCCACAGCCTGACGTCCGGCCTGGCTTGTAAAAACGCAGCGCAGGCCATCGAGCTGTACAAGAAGGCTTTCGGCGCGACCGAACATAGCCGTATGGCTGGCCCGGACGGACGGATCATGCACGCCGAGCTGCAAATCGGCGATTCCATGCTGTTTCTGGCTGATGAGTTTCCGGGGATGACCGCGGCACCGGCGCCGGGAGTGCCACCATCGCAGTCGCTTTACTTGTATGTGAAAGATGTGGACGCGACGTATCAGCAGGCGGTGGCAGCCGGATGCCAGGGTGCGATGCCAGTTCAGGACATGTTCTGGGGGGATAGGTTCGGCAAAGTGGTTGATCCGTTCGGGCACCATTGGAATTTGGCAACGCACGTCGAAGACGTAGCACCAGCGGAAATGGAACGCCGCGCGAAAGAATGGATGGCCAAGATGGCCAGTATGGCGAAGTCAGCTGGGCAAAGCTGAGTTAGCGCAATAGGAGCGACGAGAGATTCCTCGCCGCACCCGGAATGACGGGCACAGGTCTTTGTTGGGCCGCTCAGATTTCGGGCGCACGAGGAGTTGTGTTCGCAAACGAGACCTCGCCTGCCGTGTTAAGCTCGCATGTGGGCAAAGATTCGCCGGCCGACAGCATCGAATCTTGCAACAGCTTATGCGTGTTCTCAGGTCCATTCGAGCTTCCGCGCTTGCGGCGATGATCTTAACTCTTGCCAGCTCGCCGAGACTGGGCGGCCAATCCCAAAACGGCCAGACTCCCCAAAAGAGTCCGACTGCGACTAAGACGAGTAAGACCAATCAAACGGTGGATGACGCCGGAACTACCAGGCGCGGGAAGAAGCTGGTGTTGAAGGACGGCAGTTTTCAGATCGCCCGGGAGTACCAGCGGAAGGGCGAACGAGTCCGCTACCTCAGTGCGGAACGCGGAGATTGGGAAGAAATTCCCGCGGCGATGGTGGACTGGGACGCGACGCAGAAAGCCGAAGCGGCAGCGGCTAGCGAGGAAAATGCACTCCTGGAGACGGTTCATCACGAACAAGTCGAGCAAAAGGCGGAGATGCCAATGGACGTCGATGCCAGCCTGCCTGTGGCACCCGGAATTTTCCTACCACCTGGCGAAGGAATGTTCGTGGTCGAGGGAAAGTCGGTAACGCCGCTGAACCAAGTTAGCGCGGACATTCGAACCGATCGGAAACAGCGCCTGAAACAAGTTCTGACGCCGGTGCCAATCATTCCGAGCAAGCGCAACATCGAAATTCCAGGCGCCAAGGCGACGCGGCGCATAAATTCCGAGCGACCGGAGTTTTATCTGCGGGAACCCGCACCCGATCCTGATGCCGTTTCGACGATCAGGAAAAGTAGCCGGCCTGGTGAGACTGGCCCGGAGCTCGAACTGGTCCGGTTGACAGTGAAAGGCGGGAAGCGGCAAATCGAATCGATTCGAAGCCTGTTTGGGCAAGATCTTTCGGAAGATCGAAATTCGGTGACGATGCAAAAATGGGATGTCGCCAAGGATGTATATCGTTTTACGCTCGGCCAGGAGCTTAGCGCGGGAGAGTATGCGTTCGCGGAAATTCTGCCGGATGGCGTGAATTTGTATGTATGGGATTTTGGGGTGGATCGAAAGAGCGGCGAAGGGGCTGCGGGAAAACATTGAGGAATTCGGCAGTCTGGTCGATCGCGAGGGTGATGGGGGAAGTCGTCTTCCTAAACCGTTCCGAAAAACCAGCAAACGCTTCTATTGCACGTCCGGGCAAAACCGGGGCGTCCCTACATAGAGTCGATTCGATGCGGACTGAATGTGGCGAGGCGATTATTTTTCTGAATCGTTCCTGGCTAGAACAAATGCTTCGCGCATGATTGCCAACACATCCAGGATGCGGAAGGGCTTCTGCAGAAATGCCGCGCCATCGGCTACGGTGGTGGTGCTCGGATCTACGTACTCGCCGGTCATAAAAATTACCAGAGGCCTGTGGCTACCGGCCGCGGCCAGCACATGAGCTGCGGCCGAGCGCCCATCGCTGAACGAGCCCGTAGACTTAAGGCGCAGATCGCAAAGCAACGCATCGTATGGCCGTCTGGAAATCAGGCCCGCAGCCTCTTCCGCAGTGGAGGCACAAGAAACTTTCAACCCGTGAGCGCCCAATCCTTCCTCAAGCAGTGACCTGATGCTTTCTTCGTCATCCAAAACCAAAACTCTGATTCCCTTCAATACCGTGGGCGTAGGCCGCGGCGAATCACCGGTGCTGCTGTCCGCGGCGCCTTTGCGGGCGGCTGGCTTGGCCAATAATTGAGCAGGAGTTTCCGACGCCGCTGGCAGATAAACACTGAAGGCCGAACCGCCACCCGGCAAGGATTCCGCCTGAATCGTGCCGCCATGTTCGCGCGCAATCGAAAGACAAATGCTGAGCCCGAGGCCGGTGCCGCCGCCAGGCCGCTTGGTGGTGTAGAAGGGATCGAATAGTTTGGGCATGCCTTCGGGCGAGATGCCGACTCCATCGTCCTGGACGGTTACCACGACGTTGTCGCCGGCGTGACTGAGGCGAATCTGGATTCTTCCCGAGTCGCGAACTTCGTGAATCGCCTGCTCGGCGTTGGAAATCAGGTTCAGGAAGACCTGGATTAACTGGTTCGCATCGCCCACGATCTGAGGCAGGTCGGTACGCGGGGTGAAATCCACCTGTACCTGATTGCGTCGCAGCGAATGTTCATGGAGCTGCAGCGTGCGTTCGACGATGGTGCTGAGGTCAATGGCCTTTTTCTGCGGCGAGGCCGGGCGGGAAAATTCCAGGAGATTTTGCACGATGCGGGCCGCGCGGCGCGCCTGGCGATGTGTCAGGTCGAGCTGGCGCTTCATCGATTCGTCCAACCCTTCGCGCTCTCTGACCAGCTCGGTGACACCGAGTATGGCGGTCAGCGGATTGTTCAATTCGTGCGCCACGCCGGCAAGCATCTGGCCGATGGCGGCAAGCTTCTCCGCCTGGATGAGTTGCTCCTCCAGCCGCTTCAAGTCCGTGACGTCGCGGCCAGAGAGCACTACACCTTCTATTTTTTGGCTTTCATCAGACAACGGGCTGAAGTTGAAAAGAATCTTGCGCCATTCACCCTGCTTGTGGCGTACGCGCACTTCCAGAGAGGCGAAGCTCTGCTGGCCGCCAATAATGTCCTTGTAGAGCGCCATCAGTTTCGGCAAGTCTTCCGGATGGGTGCGCCCTCCGAGTTTCATCTGGCTGATTTCGTCGCCGTCATAGCCAAGAACTTCCAGGCATCGCGGGCTGACAAAAGTAAAATTGGACTCGGTGTCCAGAACGAGAATCAGATCAGGGAAGCTATCCACAAGCCGGTGGGCAAATTCCTGCTGCTTGTGCAGGCGGCGTTCAATTTCGCGGCGTTCGGTAATATCCATCAATGCACCTTGATAGCGAATCACCTTGCCAGTGGGATCGCGAACTGCCGCAGCGGTATTCAAACAGGTGACAAACGCGCCATCCTTTCGCTGCAGAATAATTTCACGCCCCGCCAATACCGTTTGCTGGTCCACTTCGTCTCGAACGTTTTTCCGCAGTGACTGATCGGGGAAGACATCGGGAACTTTTTTCGCCATCAGCTCCGACTTGGAACCGTAACCGAGAATCCTGACCAGAGCAGGATTGGCGTCGAGAATATCGCCATCCGGTGTAACGATGTAAATGCCTTCCTGCAGGGTCTCGAATAATTCCGTAAAGCGCGCTTCGTTGCGCCGCGATGCAGTAACGTCGCGAGCGAGCACGGTCATGCCGATCACCTGGTCATCGCGCGTCATAGCGTGGATGACGCAATCGAAGTAATGAACCGTGTGGCGCATCTTCAAGCGGATTTGTGCAATGCCCGTCCAGTGACGCTTTTCGATAAATCGCGGCATCGTGCGTTCGATCAGGTTTGGCCCGTCTCCTCCGGCGTCCTGCAGGAATTCCGATAACTGGTGGCCAATGATCTGCTGGAACGTGCCGCCCACGAGGTCGGCAAAACTGCGATTGGCGGCGCGAATCTCTCCGTCGAGGGTCACGGCAACGAGCACGTCGTCGAAGGAATCAATCAGGTCGCGATAGCCCTGCTGGGAACGCTCAATCACCGAAAAAAGTTTGTCGAGTTGCTGATCGCTGGGAGCCGCAGTGCCGCGCTGCTCGATGCCGCGAACCAGGCCGCGAAGTTCTGAGATTTCCTGATTACGTTTCCAGCCATAGATCATGAAAACGGCTACGACGACGAGTACGCCCACCAGTAGAACTTCGTAACGCTCAGCGAAAGAACGAAGGCCGTCCCAGGAAGCCGCAACGAATGCAACGGTCACGAGCGCCAGCAATCCGTAGTTGAGTCGCCACAATTTGCGCTGTCCCTGCTCGAATTGCGCGAGGCGATCGCCGACGGTGGTGCGTGGAGCGTCTTTGGCTCCGTTATCGGGGGAGTTTTTTCTAAGAGGAGGCATCAGGCAGCTTAGTCCTGTGCGGGATTACAAGAAGCCCGTCCGTTTTCTATTCTCTAGCCTATTGCGATTCGCGGCAATCCGCCTAATGGCCACAGGTTCCTGACGGATACCTGTCCGCGAGTTCATTATCGGTTTGGCGGAATTGGAGATCATGCTCGGCACGCGAAAAAACGCGGGACGCAGCCAAGCCGCGTCCCGCGTTTTCGAGATTCCCGGCGGAATTAGTCCGCCGGAAGGATTGCTGTCGTTTTAGCCTTCAGCTGCCGCGTCGGCTTCGCCTTCGAGCTTCCCGTCGTCGCTCAAGAAGTCCAGACCGGTGCCGTCGTCGGCAAGCAAGTCCGCGGTTTCCGGGAGCAGTTCTTCCACGGGAGCGGGTGGCGGCATTTCCGTCAGCAATTGCAGGCTGCGGTAGTGCTCCAGGCCCGTGCCTGCCGGAATCAAGCGGCCCATGATGACGTTTTCCTTCAAGCCGCGCAGGTAATCGACCTTGCCAGCAACGGCGGCTTCGGTAAGTACGCGCGTCGTTTCCTGGAAGCTTGCGGCAGAAATAAAGGAGTCGGTCGAGAGCGATGCCTTGGTGATGCCGAGGAGCAGCGGACGTCCCGTTGCCGGGCGGCCACCTTCGCCGATCACGCGGTCGTTCTCCTCGCGGAAGCGGAACTTGTCTACTTGTTCCTCGAGCAGGAATGTAGTGTCGCCCACGTCTTCCACTTTGACCCATCGCATCATCTGACGAACGATCGTTTCGATATGCTTGTCGTTGATGTTCACGCCCTGCAGGCGGTAAACCTCTTGAATCGCGTTCACGAGGTATGCCTGAGTGAACTTTTCGCCGAGCACGGCCAGCAAGTCGTGAAGGTTGAGCGGGCCGTCAATCAAGGCTTCACCAGCCTTGACGTGCTCGCCTTCCTGCACGTTGATGTGCACGCCGCGCGGCAGCGAATATTCCTTGGTGGTTTTTCCGTCTTCGCTTTCGACGAAGACCTTGCGTAGACCCTTGCTGACTTCACCGTAGCGAACCACACCGTCGACTTCGCTGATCACGGCGGGGTCTTTCGGCTTGCGCGTTTCGAAGAGTTCGACGACGCGAGGCAGACCGCCGGTGATGTCCTTGGTCTTGGTGGTTTCCCGCGGAATCTTTGCGAGAATGTCGCCGGGCTGCACGTCGTCGCCGTCCTTGACCATCAAGTGAGCGCGCGACGGCATGAGGTACTTTTTCTTGACCTTGCCCGCGTTGTCGCGGATCAGGATCGCCGGTTGATGCTTTTCATCGCCCGGAGGCAGAGTCACAACGTCCTGTGACAGGCCGGTGACTTCGTCCACTTGCTCTTCAATCGTCAGGCCGGGACGCAGATCGTCAAACTTCACCGAGCCGCCCGTTTCCGTGAGGATCGAGAAGGTGAACGGATCCCATTCCGCCAAGGTCTGGCCATGGGTCACGGTGTCGCCTTCGACCACGCGCAAGCGCGCGCCGTACACCACGTGATAGCGTTCCTTCTCGCGGCCCTTTTCGTCAACGATGGCGATCAAGCCGGAACGGTTCATGGCAATGGGGAAGCCGCCGCGGCCCTGAACGTATTTCAGGTCCACGAACTTAATGATACCGGCATTGCGAACTTCGAGAGTGGAGCGCTCGCTGACACGTGTCGCGGTTCCACCGATGTGGAACGTGCGCATGGTCAACTGCGTGCCAGGTTCGCCGATGGACTGCGCGGCGATCACGCCGACTGCTTCGCCGAGTTCCACCATGCGGCCAGATGCCAGGTTGCGGCCGTAGCACAGGGCGCAAACACCGCGACGGGATTCGCAAGTGAGCACGGAACGGATTCGAACCCGTTCGATACCCGCAGCCTGCACGGAATTAGCAAGCTCTTCGGTAATTTCTTGGGCGATCTCGACGATTACGTGGCCTTCGAAGTCCTTGATCTTGTCGAGCGATACGCGGCCCACGATGCGGTCGCGCAGCGGTTCGACTTCGACGCCAGCTTCGACAATCGGCTCAACGTAAATGCCTTCGTTGGTGCCGCAATCGAGTTCGTTGATGATCACGTCTTGCGCCACATCAACCAAGCGACGGGTCAAGTAGCCCGAGTCTGCGGTCTTCAAAGCGGTGTCGGCCAAACCCTTACGGGCGCCGTGCGTGGAAATGAAATACTGCAACACGGTGAGGCCTTCGCGGAAGTTCGAAGTGATCGGCGTTTCCATGACTTCGCCGGAGGGCTTGGCCATCAGGCCACGCATACCGGAAAGCTGGCGAATCTGCTGCTTCGAACCGCGCGCGCCGGAGTCCGCCATGACGTACACCGGGTTGATGACGCCTTCCTTGTCGTGGTTCTCCAGAGCTTTGAACATTTCGTCCGCGACTTTTTCCGTCACGTCGCCCCAGAGGGAAACGATTTTGTTATAGCGTTCGCCGTGCGTGATCGCGCCATCGAGGTATTGCTGCTGTACCTTGACGACTTCACGTTCCGCGGCGTCAACAAGTTTTACTTTGTCGCCGGGGATGAGCATGTCGTCGATACCGATAGAGATGCCGGACTTGGTGGCATACGCAAATCCCAATTCCTTCAACTTGTCGAGCAGCACCACCGTGCCTTCGAGACCGTAGTTCAGGTACGCGAAGTACACCAGTTGCTGCACGCCCTTTTTCTTGAGCAAGCCGTTGATGAAGGGCATTTGCGGCGGCAAGTTCGAATTGAAAATCACGCGGCCGACGGTGGTCTGGATAAATTGCCGCTCCATTTTCACTGCTTCGGTGTGCGTGACGTCCTGGTTGTCGTAGGCGGTGCTGAGGTCGATCACTTCGCCTGTGTAGCGCAAGCGAATCGGCGTGAGCAGTTCGACTTCACCGGCTTCGAGCGCAAGAACAACTTCGTCCGAGCCGCCGAACACGCGACCTTCGCCCTTGGCGCCGGGTTTGGACTTGGTCATGTAATAGATGCCGAGCACCATGTCCTGCGACGGCACGGCAAGAGGCAGGCCGTGCGCTGGTGACAGAATGTTGCGCGAGCTGAGCATCAACACCGATGCTTCGACCTGCGATTCCGGAGACAGTGGAATGTGCACAGCCATCTGGTCGCCGTCAAAGTCCGCGTTGAACGCGGTGCAAACCAGCGGGTGGATGCGAATGGCTTTGCCTTCGACCAACACCGGTTCGAACGCCTGAATACCCAAGCGGTGCAGCGTTGGAGCGCGGTTCAGCATGACCGGGTGCTCGCGGATGACGTCTTCCAGGATGTCCCAGACCACCGGCTCCTGCTGTTCCACCATTTCCTTGGCTTGCTTGATGGTTGTGCAGTGGCCTTGCGCTTCGAGCTTGTGATAGATGAACGGCTTGAAAAGTTCCAGCGCCATCTTCTTTGGCAAACCGCACTGGTTGAGCTTCAGTTCTGGCCCAACGACGATGACCGAACGGCCCGAGTAGTCCACGCGCTTGCCGAGCAGGTTCTGGCGGAAACGGCCTTGCTTGCCCTTGAGCGTGTCGCTCAAAGACTTCAGCGGGCGGTTGTTGGTTCCGCGCAGCACGCGGCCACGACGGCCATTGTCAAACAACGCGTCAACGGCTTCCTGCAGCATGCGCTTTTCGTTGCGCACGATGACGTCCGGTGCCCGCAGTTCCATCAGCTTTTTCAAGCGGTTGTTGCGGTTGATCACACGGCGATAAAGGTCGTTCAAATCGGAGGTCGCGAAACGGCCACCATCGAGAGGAACGAGCGGGCGCAGTTCCGGCGGAAGAACCGGGATCACGTCCAGAATCATCCACTCGGGTTTGTTGCCGCTCTTGCGGAACGCTTCGAGAACTTTCAGGCGCTTGGCGAACTTGATGCGCTTCTGCAGCGATGGATCTTCCTTCATCTTGACGCGGAGTTCGTCAGACAGTTTTTCAACTTCCACCCGCTTCAAGAGCTCCTTGATGGCTTCCGCACCCATGCGAGCGGTGAACTGTCCGGGATACTCCTGCTGCAGTTTGCGGTATTCCTCTTCCTGAAGAACTTGCCGCTCTTTCAAAATAGCGACTTCGCCGACGTCCACGACTACGAACGCTTCGAAGTACAGAATGCGCTCGAGGTCGCGCATGGAAATGTCCAGCAAGTAACCGATGCGGCTGGGCAAGCCCTTGAAGAACCACACATGCGAACAGGGTGATGCCAATTCGATATGGCCGAGGCGTTCACGGCGAACCTTGGACAAGGTGACTTCGACACCGCACTTGTCGCAAATCACGCCGCGATGCTTCATGCGCTTGTACTTGCCGCACAAACATTCCCAGTCCGTTACCGGACCGAAAATCTTTGCGCAAAATAATCCGTCACGTTCGGGCTTGAACGTACGGTAGTTAATGGTCTCCGGCTTGGTGACTTCGCCGTGCGACCAGGAACGGATTTTCTCCGGACTGGCCAAGCTGATTCGAATGGAATCAAAATCAGCAATCAGACTTGCGCGATCATAGGGGCTGCTGCGATACAAGGTTGTTTCCTCCCTGCTTTCGTCTTGCGGCGAAAGCCGCGGTCCGGAAACTCGTTCGAATTACCAGACCGGCTGAGAACCCAAACAAAACTTCTAAGACTCTTTAAGTGTTGCCAAGCTGGGGCGCAGCATGCAGCGCCCCTATTAGGCATCTTCAATCGGCGGCTTTTTCGGCTGGCTTTTGCCGCTTCATCAACTCAACGTCCAGGCAGAGCGACTGCAGCTCGCGCACCAGCACGTTGAACGATTCCGGCACGCCCGGCTCGATGCCCGGCTCGCCCTTGACAATGGCCTCGTAAATTTTCGCGCGGCCATAAACGTCATCGGACTTCGCCGTAAGCAGTTCCTGCAGGATGTGTGCTGCGCCGTAGGCTTCAAGCGCCCACACTTCCATTTCGCCGAAACGCTGTCCGCCGAACTGCGCTTTACCACCCAGCGGCTGCTGGGTAATCAGCGAGTATGGACCGATGGAGCGAGCGTGAATCTTGTCGTCCACCAAGTGCGACAGCTTCAACATATAGATGTAGCCGACCGTAACCGGCTGGTCGAACATGTCTCCGGTCATGCCGTCGTACAGGTTGATCTTTCCGGCATGCGGCAAACCCGCGACTTCCAGCAGGTGGCGAATTTCCGTTTCGCGCGCGCCGTCAAATACCGGCGTGGCGAACGGAATGCCCTCACGGAAGCCTTCCGCCATATCCAGCAATTCGTCGTCGTCGAGTTTCGAAAGCGTCTTCCAGATGGTAGTTTCCGTGAAAACTTCACGGAACCAGCGGCGAACGGCTTCAGCGCGAACTTCCTTGCTGAGCAGCCGCTTCAAGCTGTTGCCCAGTTCCTTGCCTGCCCATCCGAGGTGCGTTTCAAGAACCTGTCCCACGTTCATACGCGAAGGAACGCCCAGCGGATTCAAAACGATTTCGACCGGCGTGCCATCCGGCATATACGGCATGTCCTCATCCGGAACGATGCGCGCGATAACGCCCTTGTTGCCATGGCGTCCGGCCATTTTGTCGCCGATGGAAAGCTTGCGCTTCATCGCGATATAGACTTTTACCAGCTTGATCACGCCAGGCGGCAGTTCGTCGCCCTTCTTGAGCTTTTCCTTGCGCTCCTCGGTAATTTTGCGGAGCACGTCGATCTGCCGCGAAGTCATCTCTTCGACTTCTTCGATCTTTTCGATCAGCAGCGGATCTTTTTCGTTGAGCTTCAGCCGCTTCAAGTTGCGCGTCGAGATTTTTTCGATCAGCTCGCGCGTCAGCTCCGTGCCCTTAACGAGCAAGCGCTTGTTGGTCTTTTCGTCGTGCAGGTCGGCCTGGAGAATTTTTCCGCCCAGCAAATCCGACAAGCGCTTCAGGCGCTCATCGGTCAGGATGCGGATTTCGTCGGCCAGGTTCTTCTCGAGCTTGAATACCTGCGCAGCTTCGATGGCCTTGTGGCGTTCGTCTTTTTCCCCGCCCTTGCGGGTGAAGATCTTGACGTCCACGATGGTGCCTTCAATACCCGGCGGGCAATAGAGCGAAGCGTCGCGCACATCGCCGGCTTTTTCGCCGAAGATCGCACGCAGCAACTTCTCTTCCGGAGTCAACGTGGTTTCGCCCTTGGGCGTAACCTTGCCGACCAGGATGTCGCCGGACTTGACGACGGCGCCGATACGGATCACTCCGCTTTCATCCAGGTTGCGCAGGAACGATTCGCTGATGTTGGGGATGTCGCGCGTGACTTCTTCCGGACCCAGCTTGGTGTCGCGCGCTTCAATTTCGTACTCTTCGATGTGAATCGAAGTGTAGTAATCCTCTTTCACCAGCTTTTCGCTGACGAGAATCGCGTCTTCAAAGTTGTATCCGCGCCATGGCACGAAGGCCACCAGCACGTTACGGCCAAGCGCCAGTTCACCGCGGTCGGTGCAAGGACCGTCGGCAAGAACCTGCTGCTTCTTCACACGGTCGCCCACGCGAACGATGGGCTTCTGGTTGATGCAAGTGTTCTGGTTTGAACGCTTGAACTTGGTCAAGGTGTAGATGTCCGCGCCAACTTCACGGCTTAACACACCGGAGTGGTCGGACTCGACGCGGACGATGATGCGCTCGGAGTCGACCTGGTCGACGATGCCATCGCGCTTGCAAAGCACGACCGCGCCGGAATCGCGGGCGGTAACACGCTCCATGCCAGTGCCGACCAGCGGAGCCTCTCCGCGAATCAGCGGCACACCCTGGCGCTGCATGTTCGAGCCCATCAACGCGCGGTTGGCGTCGTCGTTTTCGAGAAATGGAATCAAGCTGGCCGCGACGCTGACCAACTGCTTCGGCGACACGTCCACATAGTCCACTTCCTCGCGGCTTTTCAGCACGAAGTTGCCGGCCTGGCGGCAGTTGACGAGCTCGGTGGTAATTTTCAGCCGATCGTCAAGTGAAACGTTGGCCTGCGCGACCACGTACTTGTCCTCTTCCCATGCGGAAAGATAGAAGCAGTACGGCTCATACACGACCTTGCGGCGTTTCAGTTCGTCGTTGAGTTCTTCTACGCGATCCTTCTCGATGATTTCGCCAGCCTTGAACTCGCTGTCGCCCGCGTTCACGACCTGCACGTAGTCGATGATGCGGCCAGCCTTCACCTTGCGGTAAGGCGATTCGATAAAGCCGTAGTCATTGATGCGCGCGAAGCAGCTCAGCGAGCTGATCAAGCCGATGTTCGGACCTTCCGGCGTTTCAATCGGGCAAATGCGTCCGTAGTGTGTCGGGTGAACGTCGCGCACTTCGAATCCCGCGCGTTCACGGGAAAGACCGCCGGGTCCAAGAGCCGAAAGACGCCGCTTGTGCGTAATTTCGCTCAAAGGATTGGTCTGGTCCATAAACTGGCTCAGCTGCGAACTTCCGAAGAACTCGCGAATCGCGGCCATAACCGGCTTGGCGTTGACGAGGTCGTGCGGCATCGCGGTGGACATTTCCTGATATACGCTCATCTTTTCCTTGATGGCGCGTTCCATGCGGACCAGGCCGATGCGGAACTGATTCTCCAGCAATTCGCCAACTGCGCGTACGCGGCGATTGCCCAAGTGGTCGATGTCGTCCACGACGCCGATGTTCTTGCGCAGCTTCAGCAAATACTTGATGGCCGCAACAAAGTCCGGCGAATCGAGCGTGCGATTGTCGAGTGGCGTGTCCAAACCCAGCTTGATGTTGAACTTCAAGCGGCCGACGCGGCTGAAATCGTATTTGCGCGGATCGAAAAACATTCCGCGGAACAGATTCGTCGCCGTCTCGAGCGTCGGAGGATCGCCCGGACGCAGCTTGCGGTAGATTTCGATCAACGCTTCCTTGGAAGAGCGGATCGCGTCCTTGTCCAGCGTGCGCGACAGAACTACGCCGATGTCGTCGCGTTCCGGGAAGAACACGTCCACTTCCGCGATGCCGCCTTCGGCAAAGGCCTGCCAGATTTCCGCGGTCAGCGGCTTGTTCGACTCCAGCAAAACTTCGCCGGTCTGCCGGTTGACTACATCGGCGACGGAATACGCGCCTTCAAGGTCCTGCAGCGCAGCGCGAGCCTGCGTGATGCGCGCCTTGATCATTTCCTTGAAGAGATTCTCGTTGATGCGCTTGTGCGCGCCGACAATCACTTCGTCAGACTTCGGATTCCGGATTTCGTGCGTCAACTTGCGATCGATCAGTCCCGGAGAAACGTTCCAGAACATGTCTTTATCGCGCAGGGAAATCCGCTCCACCTGATAAAAGGTGCGCAGAATGTCCTCGTTGGTCTTCATTCCCAACGCGCGCAGGAAAATCGAGCCCAGGAATTTGCGTTTCCGGTCGATACGCACGTACAGAATATTCTTGGTGTCGTATTCGAATTCCACCCAAGATCCACGGTACGGAATAATCTTGCCGAGGAAGTAGCTGCGATTGTTCGCCGATTCGAAAAACACGCCGGGCGAGCGGTGCAGCTGGCTGACAATGACGCGTTCGGTTCCGTTGATGATGAACGTGCCGTTCTCGGTCATCAACGGAATATCGCCGTAGAAAACTTCTTGTTCCTTGATGTCGCGAATGGTTTTCGCGCCGGTGTCGGGATCCTTGTCGTAGATCGTAAGTCGAATGGTGACTTTCAGCGGCGCGGAATAGGTCATTCCACGCTCCTGGCATTCGTTTACGTCATACTTCAACTGCATCGCCACTGGATCGCCGCACTTGTTGCAGAAGGTCGGCGTGTTCTTGTTGAACGTGCCGCACTTGTGGCAAATCACATCACCGGTCTGATAGGGATTGGTCACCACGCTGGCGCCGCAATTGCGGCAAGTCGCGCGCAGGTGATGCAGACCCTTAAGATTGCTGCACTTGCACTCCCAGTTGCCGATCGCGTAGTCCACGAATTCCAGCTGCGACATCTCGCGGAAATCCTTGATCGGAAACACCGATGTAAAGACCGATTGAAGTCCGCCGTCGTCACGCTCGCTCGGCAGCAAATCCATCTGCAGAAAGCGCTGGTACGACTTCATCTGGACTTCAATCAGGTTGGGAATCTGAATCGCGCTCTGAATTTTTGCGAAATCCAGACGCTGCCGTTCCCGGACGTGCTGATTGGTATTAGACATTCTTGGTATACCTCGTTAACTTAGGCGGCCGAAAAAAATCAGCCGTCAATATCGGGCGAATCCAGTTGGCGCACAGTGAAACCAATAGCCGTCGCACCGATTGACTTGCCCAAAGTCAACTAGCACACGGCCACAGCCTGTCCCGACGGGACATTCCAGGTTGTAGTAATACCGACCCTCGACGTGCGTAAGAGAAGTCCTTTGGCGCGGCACCCTCGAAAAATGCTTCGCGATTCCCGCGAACGAGAGCCGCACCGCAATCCAATTTCAGCCCAACCTCTTGAGCTCAGGATTTGCAAGTACAAACCCCGAAAACCCTGCCCGCTAAACACGGCCACAGTCTGTAAGATGCATCCGCGGCCGCAAAACTACTTTGCGCAGCGGCCTTACTTGACTTCGACCTTCGCGCCCGCGTCTTCGAACTTCTTCTTGATCGTCGCGGCTTCGTCCTTGCTCACGCCTTCTTTCACGGTCTTGGGCGCGCCATCGACGAGGTCCTTGGCTTCCTTCAGTCCGAGGCTGGTGACTTCGCGAACTGCCTTGATGACGTTGATCTTGTTGCCGCCCACTTCGGTGAGAACCACGGCGAATTCCGTCTTCTCTTCCGCAGGGGCCGCAGCGGCAGCTGCACCGCCGCCGCCCGCCACAACCGTGGCAGCCGCCGCCGATACGCCGAACGCTTCTTCCATCTTCTTCACCAGGTCCGACGCTTCAAGAAGCGTCAGTCCCTTGATTTCTTCCAGAATCGTGTCCACTTTAGCCATGACTGCTTGTTCTCCTCTCAAGAACTTATTAAATTTTTCTGAGCCGCTGCGGTTTGCGCCGCGCAACTCAAAATCCGTGGTTCACTAACTAAGCTGGTTCGGTCTTATCGCTAAATTTGTTGGCCTTGATGGCTTCGTTCACCGTCACCGCCAGATTGCGCGGCAAGGCGTTCAGCGTGCTGGCAATTCGCTGCGCCGGCGCGTTCAACAGGAACATCACCTTGCTGATCAATTCTTCCTTGGACGGCAAATTGGCCAGCTGCTGAATTTCCGAAATGCTGATTACGCGGCCTTCCACGACGCCGGCCTTGAATTGGAACGCTGGAACATCCTTGGCGATCTTGGTCAGCGCCTTGGCCAGCGCCACAGCATCTGTTTGCGTGTACGCAATGGAGTTGGTGCCGCTCAGGTTCTTCAACAATCCTTCAGCGGCGGTGCCTGCTCCGGCGCGTGCGGCGAGCGTATTCTTGACGACTTTATATTTGCCGCCGGCAGCCTGCACGGCGCGCCGCAGCTTGGTGTCGTTTTCGACGGTGATGCCCTGAAAGGTCGACAAAATAACCGTCGAAACCTTGGCGAGCTCGGTTTTCAGTTTGTCCAGGTCCTGCTGTTTTTCGCTGCGCTTTTTCATGATTTCTTTTCCCTCTTTAGCTCAGGGTTTGTAACACAAACCCTCAAACCCGCCAGTCCGCTTACGCGGCGGCTGCCAGGGTCTCCGCCTCCGACAGGTCGATCAAAATTCCCGGACCCATGGTCGAGGTCAATGTAATTTTCTTGACGTACTTGCCTTTTGCCGCGGCTGGCTTGGCTTTTAGCACCGCGCCGATCAAGGAATGCGCGTTTTCCGCCAGCTTTGTAGCGTCAAATTGAATTTTGCCGATCGGGCAATGCACGATTCCCGCTTTGTCCACGCGGAATTCCACTTTGCCGGCTTTGGTTTCGCGGATGGCCTTCGCCACGTCCGCGGTGACTGTTCCGGTCTTTGGGTTCGGCATCAATCCACGCGGACCGAGCACTTTGCCCAAACGTCCGGCGGACTTCATCATGTCCGGCGTGGCGATTACCGCATCGTAATCCGTCCAGCCTTCCATGATTTTCTGCACCATGTCGTCGCCGCCGACAAAATCCGCGCCTGCTTCCTGTGCCTCGCGCTGTTTTTCGCCGCTGGCCAGAACCAGCACACGAACCGCTTTGCCCAAACCGTGCGGCAGAACTACCGTTCCACGAACAACCTGGTCGGAATGTTTCGGATCCACGCCCAAATTGAACGCCAATTCGACGGTCTCGTTAAACTTGGTGTGATGCGTCTTCTTGATCAGCTCAGTTGCTTCGCTGAGCTTGTACGGACGCGCTTCCACTTTCTTGCGCGCGTTCTCGATGTGTTTTCCAGCCTTTTTTATTGCCATGCTTTCTGCCTCACCCGATCCCGCTTCGCCTCAAACTCCTCAGGCTTCCACGACCTCCAGACCCATGTTGCGCGCCGTACCGGAAACCGTGCGGATCGCCGAGTCCAGATTTGTGGTGTTGAGATCGACAAGCTTTATCTTCGCGATTTCCTCGACTTGCTTTTTGGTCACCTTGCCGACTTTGTTGCGATTTGGTTCTGGCGAACCTTTGGCAATTCCCGCGGCGCGCAACAGCAACACCGACGCCGGCGGGGTCTTGAGGATGAACGTGAAAGTGCGGTCGGTATAAATCGTGACCAGCACCGGAAAAATCATTCCATCGGGCTCTTTCTGCGTCTTTGCATTGAACTGCTTACAGAAATCCATGATGTTTACGCCATGGGGACCGAGCGCAGTGCCTACTGGCGGCGCTGGAGTGGCCTTGCCCGCGGCGAGCTGCAATTTAATCGTCGTTTGAATCTTCTTTGGCGCCATTTTCCTTTACCCGAAGTCCCTTTCTTCATTACCGGACTGCGTCCGGGGCAACTTGCGGAGCGACAGTTGCCGCGTCGCGAAAATTTCCTCAGCCCAGCTTCTCGACGCTGGCAAAATCCAGTTCCACTGGCGTCGCACGTCCGAAGATCGTCACCGAAACTTTCAACCGGCTGTGGTCATTATCGATTTCTTCCACCGTGCCGTTGAAATTGGCGAATGGCCCGTCCACAATCCGGACTTGCTCGTTGCGTTCGTAAACCACTTTGGGCTTCGGACGATCCTGCGGAGTGTGCACGCGGTTGATAATTGCGTCCACTTCCGCTTCCGAAAGCGGCGACGGCGAAGTCGCCGAACCGACAAAGCCGGTTACCCGCGGCGTGTTGCGCACGATGTGCCAGGTATTTTCGTCCAGATCCATTTCCACCAGCACGTAGCCCGGATACGACATGCGCGACGAAACCACTTTCTTGCCGCCGCGCACTTCCACTACGTCTTCCATCGGAATCAGCACGCGGCCAATCTTGTCCTGCAAACTGAACGCAGCCACACGGCTTTCCAGGCTTTCCTTGACCTTCTTCTCGAAGCCCGAATACGTGTGAATGATGTACCACTGCATGCTCATGGATCGCTGGTCCTTTTTCAGTCAGAGTTTATAAGACTGCCTACTGCGGGCAGGTACAAACGCTGTTCCCTTTACGCGCCAAATCGCTTCAGCAAATAGCCCACTGCTCGCGCAGCGCCCTGCTCGATGAAGTACAAATAAATCGCAAAAAACGCCACTGTCGCCAGCACCACGCCGGTCGTCGAAATCACCTCTTCGCGATTCGGCCAGGTGACTTTCTTCATCTCCACGCGTGTTTCCTGAATGAAGTCGCGTGTGTTCTGCACCGTCCCAGTGATCTTGTGCGTCAGCTCCGAGCCTTTTCCGCTCGGAGTCTCTTCTTTGCTCATTTTGGCCGCCTGCGTCGCCATGACTTCCCTTTCCAACTCGCGCGAGAGTTTTCTTTCGCGCCTCCGTAAAACTCTGGCAGGGGAGGAGGGACTCGAACCCCCATACCCGGTTTTGGAGACCGGAGTCCTAGCCGTTGGACGACTCCCCTAAAAGCAATTCCGGTCAGCGAAGAAGCTACTTCACTTCCTTGTGCGCGGTTTGCCTACGGCACGTATTGCAAAACTTCTTCGTTTCCAGCCGTTCGGAGTGTTTCTTTTTGTTTTTTGTCGTTGTGTAGTTGCGGTTCTTACAATCCCCGCACTGCAACGTGATAATTTCCCGCATGTTTGAATTCCTCTTCCAGAATCTTTTTTTGAAACTGCCACACTACTCAATAATGTCCGTGACGGCGCCTGCGCCGACTGTATGGCCGCCTTCGCGAATCGCGAAGCGCAACCCCTTCTCCAAAGCTACCGGCGTAATCAACGTCACTTCGCAGCTCACGTTGTCCCCCGGCATCACCATTTCCACTCCCGCCGCCAGATGCATGTCTCCGGTGACGTCGGTGGTGCGGAAATAAAACTGTGGACGGTAGCCGGAAAAAAACGGCGTGTGCCGTCCGCCTTCTTCCTTCGTCAGTACGTACGCTTCCGCCTTGAACTTGGTGTGCGGCGTAATCGAACCCGGCTTGCAGATCACCTGCCCGCGCTCCACATCTTCTTTTTCCGTGCCGCGCAGCAGCAAACCTACGTTGTCGCCTGCCAATCCTTCATCCAACAACTTGCGGAACATTTCAATACCGGTAACCACCTTCTTTTGCGTTTCCCGGAATCCTACAATTTCAACTTCTTCGCCAACTTTGACCTTGCCGCGTTCCACTCTGCCCGTCACCACCGTGCCGCGTCCGGAAATCGAAAAAATATCCTCAATCGGCATGGCGAACGGCTTGTCAATATCGCGCACCGGCAGCGGCACATTCTTGTCCACCGCTTCCATCAGTTCGTCGATCTTGCCTTCCCACTTGGCATCGCCATTCAGTGCCTGCAATGCCGACCCGCGTACGATGGCAATCGTGTCGCCTGGGAATCCGTAGCTCTTGAGCAGTTCGCGTACTTCCAATTCCACCAGTTCGAGCAGTTCCGGATCTTCCACCATGTCGCATTTATTCAGGAACACCACAATCGCAGGCACGCCAACCTGGCGAGCCAGCAAAATGTGTTCCCGCGTTTGCGGCATCGGACCATCGGTCGCCGCTACCACCAGAATCGCCCCATCCATCTGCGCCGCTCCGGTGATCATGTTCTTGATGTAGTCCGCATGCCCCGGGCAATCCATGTGCGCGTAGTGCCGGTTCGGCGTTTCATATTCCACGTGCGATACCGCAATGGTGATTCCGCGCTCGCGCTCTTCCGGAGCGTTGTCAATGGTGTCGAATGCGCGAAACTGCACCTTCGGGTTATGCTTCGACAAAACTTTGGTAATCGCCGCCGTCAACGTGGTCTTGCCATGATCGATGTGACCGATGGTCCCAATGTTCACGTGCGGCTTACTGCGCTCGAATTTCTCCTTGGCCATTCCGTACGCTCCTCGTTATCTCAGGATTTGTAAGTACAAACCCCGAAACCCTGATCAAAT
>Ga0210406_10000572_pt1 | contig 49817 bp, 54 predicted proteins | sample IncBWC30MmetaG_FD_155454 | JGI IMG/M metagenome (GOLD analysis project Ga0210406, IMG submission 155454) | Forest soil microbial communities from Barre Woods Harvard Forest LTER site, Petersham, Massachusetts, United States - Inc-BW-C-30-M | ecosystem: Environmental > Terrestrial > Soil >...
GAGTGCGATCAGCTCGTCGGCGCGGTGGAACTCGAACATGCCGACTTTGCCGACTCTGACCTGCACCAGGGTGTCCGGCGGATCGCCGGCGAGCCTTGAGCGCATGATGCGGTCCTGAAGAATATCGAACGCGTTGACCATCGAGGTCATCAGGCTCGGCGCCGCAGATTCCCCGTTGACCTTTGCCCCGTTTGAGCCGCGCCACCACCGGGAGATCATGCCGCTGCTGTCCTGAGCCTGAGCCGGCTCCTCAACCGAAGACGGGGAGTCCGGCCGGCCGAAAGGGTCCTGGATGACGGCGCCGCGGCCAAAGCGGTCGCTTGAAATGTTGAGCGCGATGACGCGCTCGGCGCCGAGCGCGCGCGCGACGCTGACCGGCACGGGATTGACGATCGCGCCGTCGAACAGCCAGCGCCCGTCGACCTTCACGGGTTCGAAGACGCCGGGCAACGCATAAGAAGCGCGGATCGCGTCGACGAGGAGCCCGCGCCGGAGCCAGATCTCGTGTCCGCCGCCAATCTCGGTGGCGACAGCGGCGAATTGGATCGGCAAATCCTCGATCCGAAGCCCGCCAAGCCCCGCCTCGAGCCTCGTCCGAAGCCGCTGGCCGCCGATCAGGCCGCTGCCAGTGAATGAGAAGTCCAAGAGGCCAAGCACCCGGCGACGGGTCAAGGAACGGGCGAAGGCTTCGAGCATATCGAGCCGACCGGCCGCATAGCAGCCTCCGACCAGGGTGCCGATCGACGAGCCGACAATGACATCGAGTTTCAGGCCCAGCGCGTCGAGTTCCCTGAGCGCGCCGATGTGGGACCAGCCGCGCGCGGCGCCGGCTCCGAGGACAAGGCCGACTTTCGCTCGGCGGGGACGTCCGCCGCCCGGCGCAGGCTCAGTGTCGATTCTGCGATAAGCCGCCCTGAACATCGCTCAACCTGTCAGAAAATGACCCCACCCGCTCGCCTTCCATCGAGAAACTTAAGCTTGCGCGCCAGATGTCGCCAGACAATTAACGTGAATTTGTAGCTGCGGCGCAGACGCCGGCCCTTCCATCACGCGTTCGCGGTCGAAGGTTCGATGAATGCGAGCCGAGCCGTTTCACCCTCTGTTTCAACGCGGCGGTAGAAGCATGATCGCCGGCCGGTGTGGCAGGCCCCGCCGTCGCCGCCGACGGCGACGAAAGCAAGAAAGGCGTCCTGGTCGCAGTCGACCCGCATTTCGACCAGCGTCTGGGTTTGGCCGGATGTGTCTCCCTTACGCCACAGAGCGCGGCGCGAGCGCGACCAATAATGGACGATCCCGGTTGCGAGCGTCGCCCGCAAAGCGGCCTCGTTCATGTGCGCGACCATCAGCACCTCGCCGCGGGACGCGTCGACGGTGACGCAAGTCGCCAGGCCATCCGCGCCGAATTTCGGCTCGAACGCCTGGCTTTCCTCCCGGTCGCTTGTCGCGCCGGGCCTGGCTTTCGATTTAACGCTCTCGTTCATCCCCGTCTCTCGTCGCGCTGCGTTTTGCTTGGCCTTTCCTAAGGCCTCGATTTCGGCTTTCTCGCGACCTATATAGGGAACGTTGAGGATCGGATTAGAATGATCAACGAGATCTACAATCAACGCATCCTCGAGCTCGCGGGCAACATTCCGAGGCTCGGGCGGCTTGCGAAGCCAGACGCCAGCGCGAAAGCGCATTCGCGGCTGTGCGGTTCGACGGTGACAATCGATCTTTGTGTGGAGAACGGGCGGGTCACGGATTTCGCCCATGACGTGAAAGCCTGCGCGCTCGGTCAAGCGTCCTCGTCGTTGATGGCTCGCCATATCATGGGCGCGACCGCCGAGGAGCTCAACGCGCTGCGCGACCGCGTGACCCGGATGCTGAAGGCGAACGGTCCGCCGCCCGAAGGCAAATGGGCCGAATTCGCCGTTCTAGAGCCCGTTCGCGATTACAAGGCTCGCCACGCTTCCACATTGTTGACGTTCGACGCGGTCACCGATGCGTTGGCTCAAATCGCCGCGCGCGAGGCGGTTTGCGAGACCGCGCCGGCGTCGTGAGCGCGCTGGTTTGGGCGCCGCGCCAGGCCGCCCACGCGCTGATCCGCTTCTACCAGCTCGCGTTATCGAGCCTGGTCGGCCGTCAGTGCCGGTATTTGCCGACCTGTTCGGCTTATACGGACGAGGCGATCGAGCGCCATGGCCTTTGGGCAGGCTCCTGGATGGGGCTGGCGCGCGTGTGCCGCTGCCACCCCTGGGGCGGCTCCGGCTACGATCCGCCGCCCGATCGGCGGCCCATGGACGCCTCATGGGCGCAACCCTGGCGCTATGGGCGCTGGCGCTCGGCCGAGTGAGCCTTGCCTCAGACGCCCACGGCCTTTATGGACTTGCGCCGTTCCTGCTACAGCCCAAGAGATCTGACCGATGGCCGAGCCGCGTCGGGCCGCCGAAACTGTGCCTCCCTTTGAAGGCGGTCGCTTCCTCATCGTCGAGGCGCGCTATTACGACGCGATCGGCGCCGACCTGTTTGCCGGCGCGACCCGCGCGATTGAGGCGGCGAGCGCGACCTACGACCTCGTCAGTGTGGCCGGCGCTCTGGAGATTCCCGCCGGCATGGCGATCGCTCTCGATGCTGCGAAAGCGGCAGGCCGCGCTTATGACGGAGCGGTCGCGCTGGGCTGTGTCGTGCGGGGCGAGACCTTTCATTTCGAGATCGTCGCCGGAGAGTCCGCGCGGGCGCTCATGGATATGTCGGTCGAGCGCCGGCTCGCGCTCGGCAATGGCATCCTCACCACGGAGACGATCGAGCAGGCGGAGGAGCGCGCCGACCCCGAACGCGGCGACAAAGGCGGCGACGCTGCGAGGGCGGCGATCGGGCTTGCCCATCTTGCCCGTCGGCTTATTAACCGATGAAACGCTCCGACAAGCGTTCGGCGGCGCGGCTCGCGGCCTCGCAGGCGCTCTATCAGATGGAGATCGCCGACAAGGGCCTCAACGAAATCCTCGCCGAATTCGAGGCCCACTGGATTGGGCAAGAGATTGAGGGCGACGCCTATACGCCCGCCGACCCGGCGTTCTTTCGCGATGTGGTCTCGGGCGTGCTGCGCGATCAATTGCCGATCGACCGCGCCCTCGACGATACGCTCGCCAAGGGCTGGCCGCTGCGGCGAGTCGAAGCGCTGATGCGCGCAATCCTGCGCGCGGCGTTCTACGAGTTGCGAAGTCGGCCGGATGTCCCGGCTCGGGTCGCGGTGACCGAATATGTCGATGTCGCCGCAGCTTTCTTCGGTCCCGAAGAAAGCGGCATGATCAACGCCGTGCTCGACGCGCTCGCGCGCCAGACACGGCCGGCCGAGTTCGCCACCGACCGATAAGCCAGCTCGGCGGCGCGAAAGAGCGGGCTATCGGCTCAGCCCGCGGATATCACGTCGAGCGTCCGATCGGCGCGATATGCCGGTTGACGCAACGGGATCCAGCGCGCGCTCGTCAAAGAGGTCAAAGCGCGCTTTGACGCGGAGCATCGTCCGGAAGGATCGACAACCCCAAGCGTCAGTGGAGCGCGTTGCCCGCAATGTTAAAAAGCGCGAGACGTGACCGGGCGACCTCCTCGACCGACCTAACCGCAAACGGCAAGATCTTATACGGGACGACCTCGTCGGGTTCTTTGCTGAGGCCTTCCTCCAAGCCGCGCCTCCACGCAACCCGTAGTTCGGTGTTGATGTGGACGATGTTAATTCCGGCGCCAATCGCCTTGCGCAAATCTTCATCGTCGGTTCCGGACCCGCCGTGGAGGGTCAGGGGTATCTGCACAGCGCTCTTGATCTGGGCGATCCTCTCGATATCCAGCCGCTTTCTTGCCTGACCTTGCACCATGCTCTTCAGCATCCCGTGCATGTTGCCGACCGCCGGAGCGAGGATGTCTATCCCCGTCGACTGGACGAATTCTTTCGCCTGCGCCGGCGAGGTCAGCCCCTTTGAAAAGTCGGGCGCGGTTTCATGGATTTCCGACCCGGTTCCGATGTCGCCGATCTCGCCCTCGACTAGGATCGCAGGATTGATGGCTTTGAGAGCTTCGACGGCCTCTTTCGTTTGCCGGACGTTCTGCTCGAACGGTAGCGCAGACAGGTCGAAAACGACGGAGTCAAAGCCCGCTTTGGCGACCTCTAGGGCGTGCGCCAGCGAATGGGTATGGTCTGCGTTGAGGAAGATTGGATAATCGTATTCCTCTCGCAAGCTCCGCACCAGAGCGGCTATTTGCCGCACGCCGAAAAATTCCCGCTCTCCCTCAGAGGCGCCGACAGCGACCGGGACTTTGAGGTCCCGCGCGGCGCCCACCACCGCTTTCAATAGAACCAGGTCCGCCACATTGAAGTGGCCGATCGCTACTCCGTCCTTCTCACTTTGCTTCAGAGCATTTCGCAAAGTTTGCATGCTGAGGCTCCTCCTGGGAATCGCGCTATCTTGGCCCGCGGGCTCCTGAGGGAGATCAAGTCTACAATGCCTTTGTGACGCCGGGGCGCCAAGGGGCGCCCTCGTTGCCAATGGCGACACGCGCGCCCTTGAGCCGGCTACCCCGACCCCGAGCGCCTGATCCACTCGTCCTCGTCGACGGTCTCGACGCCCAGTTCCCGCGCCTTGGCCAGTTTCGAGCCGGCGCCGGGTCCCGCGACGACGAGGTTGGTCTTGGCCGAGATCGAGCCCGAGACCTTGGCCCCGAGCCGTTCGGCGACCGCCTTGGCCTCGTCCCGGGTCATCTTTTCCAGCGAGCCGGTGAACACGATGGTCTGCCCGGCGAGCGGGTGGCCGGCGGCGACCGCCTCCATCGGCTCGACTGTCACTTCCTTGATGAGCGCGTCGAGCGCCGCCTCGTTGCGCGGCTCGGCGAAGAAGTCCGCGATCGCCTCGGCGACCACGGGCCCGATTCCCCCGATCGCCGAAATCTCCTCGGCGGCGTTTTCGACCCGCGCGGCGGCGCGTAAGGAATCCCAGTCGCCGAAATGGCGCGCGAGGCGCCGCGCATTGGTCTCGCCAACATGGCGGACGCCAAGCGCATAGAGAAAGCGGTTGAGCGGAATCGCCCGGCGCGCGTCGATGGCGTTGAACAGGTTGCGGGCCGAAGTCTCGCCGAATCCCTCCCACTCGCGCAGAGGCGGGCGACCTTGGCCATCGCGCGCCTTCAGGGTGAAAATGTCGGCCGCCGTGCGGATCAAGCCTTCGGTGAAAAAGAGCTCGATCAGTTTTTCGCCCAGTCCCTCGATGTCGAAGGCGTTGCGGGACGCGAAATGCTTGAGCCCCTCGACCGCCTGCGCCGGACAGATGAGCGTGCCGGTGCAGCGGCGCACGACATCCTTTTCGCCTGTCTTCTCGTCGATCTCGCGCAAAGCCGCCGATCCGCAGATCGGGCAGGTCTCTGGGAAGACATAGGGTTTCGAGTCAGCCGGCCGCTTGTCGAGCACGACCGCGAGGACCTGCGGGATGACGTCGCCGGCGCGCTGCACCACCACTGTGTCGCCGACGCGCACATCCTTGCGCTCGATCTCGTCCTCGTTGTGCAGGGTGGCGTTGGAGACGACGACGCCGCCGACGGTCACGGGCTTGAGCTTGGCGAGCGGCGTCAGCGCGCCGGTCCGGCCAACGTTGATGCCGATCGCCTCGATGACTGTCATCGCTTGTTCGGCTGGGAACTTGTGCGCGACCGCCCAGCGTGGCGAGCGCGAGACGAAGCCAAGCCGCTGCTGAAGCGCGAGATCGTTGACCTTGTAGACGACGCCGTCGATATCGTACTCGAGCGTCGCCCGCTTCTCTTCGATCGAGCGATACTGCGTCAACATCTCCGCTGCTGAGTGGCAGAGCTTGGTCAACGGATTGGTCGGCAGGCCGAAGCGGCGCATCGCCTCGATCGCGCCGAACTGGGTCGAGGCGAAGGGCTCGCTGATTTCGCCCCAGGCGTAGGCGAAGAACGCCAGCGGCCGCTCGGCGGTCATGCGCGGATCGAGCTGGCGCAGCGAACCTGCGGCGAAGTTTCGCGGATTGGCGTAGACCGGCTTCCCGGCGGCTGCCTGGCGCGCGTTCAGCGCGGCAAAGTCGGCGTGGCGCATGTAGACTTCGCCACGCGCTTCGAAGACCTTGGGCGCGTCCTCGAGGCGCTTTGGGATCGCTTCGACAACGCGCACGTTCGCGGTGACGTCCTCGCCTTCGTAGCCGTCGCCGCGCGTCGCCGCCTGGACGAGTTCGCCATTCTCGTAGCGCAGGCTGCAGGAGAGGCCGTCGATCTTCGCTTCCGCAACGACATCGAGCGGCGCGCCGTCGGTCAAGCCCAGAAAACGACGCACCCGGGCGCAGAACTCCTCGACTTCCTCGTCGCCGAAGATATTGCCGAGCGACAGCATCGGCACACGGTGGCGGACCTTGGCGAATTTCTCCGAGGGCGCCGCGCCGACCTTGCGATTGGCGGAATCGGCGCCAGCGAGCTCAGGAAACGCCTCTTCGAGCGCGGTGTAACGCCGGCGCAGCGCGTCATATTCGGCGTCGGATATGATGGGCGCGTCCTCGCCGTGATAGCGGCGGTCGTGCTCGGCGAGTTCGGCCTCTAGGCGCGCGTGCTCTTCCCGCGCCTTGGCGAGGGTGAGCTTGGGCGCTTTCGGCTCTTTCGTCATGGGCCTCAAATTAGCGCAGCGTGGAGGGTGGTGGAAGGCGTCGGGCTTAACCGGCGGCTAACCGGTTTGCCCGATGATTGACGTCGGCGAGACGGCGGTCCGGGGCGACCGTGCGTCATGAGATCTCGATCCGCCTGCCCAAAAGCCGAGATCTTCGATGCGCGCCCTGATCGCCATGTTCCTTGCTGCCTTGCTCTCCGGATGCTGCGTCGGCGGCTATCCCCCATGTGGAGCGCCGACCCGCCCCCGTTTAACGCCTTCCAGGCCGGCATGAAACTCGCAGTCGGCATGCCGACGGACGTCGCCATCCTCATCATTGGTTCAAGGCCCGTCTCCTCCAAGGCGACGAGCTGCGGCGTCCTCACGGGATACGAGTGGCCATGCGACGTCCTCAAATTCGGCTGCTGCGAGGGCATCAGCTTGTCGTCTACATTGCGCCGACGCCTGACGGCCGGGGAGCCGTGAATTCATGGGCTTTAGGCTAGATTTGATCCAGGCGGCTGGGGCGCTTCCGATTTCCGGCACAACGCGAAACTAGGTCAACCTCCCGGCGCGGAGAATGCGAGGCGGCCCGGTCGCCCAGGCGCGCGCGTCCAGGCCGTCATGCGCCTCAAAAGCGTCCCGCCTTCGCCCCGCTGCCGCCAACGTGGTCCTCCTGAATGACCTCCGGCGGCTTTCGCGCGCCCAAAATCCAATTCAGCCTTAACCTTCGAGGAGCAGCCATGACCGGCGCAAGCGAAGCAGTGCGTCATTCGCAGGACGAACCGTTGCCCCAAGCATCATGGGCCAACAGTAGCGCGCCGCGATCCAGCAAGGTTCCCGAAGTCATGCTCGGCTTCTGGATCATCAAGATTCTCGCCACGACTCTCGGCGAGACCGGCGGCGACGCGGTGACGATGTCCATGAATCTCGGCTACGCGGTCGGGACGCTGATCTTTCTGGCGATCTTCCTCGCAGCGGTCACGGTCCAGATTCGTCGCACAGAGCTTCAACGCCTACCTGTATTGGCTGACCATCGTCGCGACGACGACCGTGGGCACGACAATCGCCGACTTTGTCGACCGTTCGTTGGGGATTGGATATCTCGGCGGCTCGACGCTGCTGCTCGCGTGCCTGATGGGCTCGCTCGCGGTCTGGCGATGGTCGGAAGGCACGGTCTCGGTCAATACGATCACCACGCCGAAGGCCGAAACGTTCTACTGGGTGACGATCCTGTTTTCCCAGACGCTCGGCACCGCGCTCGGCGATTGGGTCGCCGGCACGAACGATCTCGGCTATGGAGGCGGCGCGATTCTGTTCGCCGGGGCGCTCGTCGGCATTCTCGTGCTTTATGCCTCCACACAGACGTCGCGTGTCACGCTGTTCTGGGCTGCCTTCATTCTCACGCGGCCGCTCGGAGCGACGCTCGGCGATCTGCTCGACAAGCCCCTGGCCAACGGCGGCTTCGCGATCAGCCGCTATCTCGCCTCCGCGATCCTCGCCGGGCTTATCGTTGCGCTGATTGCGGTGTTGCCGAAACGGGCCGGCGCCCACCCCAGCGCCCATGGCCAAGAAGCGTGACTGTTCCGGGCGCTAGAGAGCGCGGGCCTCCACCTTCGCGACAAAACCGCCGATGTGTTTGAGGAAAACCGGCACGAGCGCCGAGGGGAAATCGTGGCCCATGCCGGGAACGACGATCAATTCGGCGCCGGTGATGCTCTCCACCGTGTCCTTGGCGGCGGCTGCAGGTATGACCGGATCATCGGCGCCGTGCAGGACGAGCGCGGGACAGCGCAGCTGGTTTAAGAGCGCGTTGCGAGGCAGGGCGACGATCAAGGCCGCCGACTGACGCGCGATGCCGGCTAGGTCGAAAGGCGCGTAATCCGTGCGGCGCTCGGCCCTTGCGCGCATCTCCGCTTCGCTCAACGGAAAGCCCGGACCGGACACCGCCGTTTGCACGAGAATGCTCGCCTCAATGAGATCGTCGCGGCTCGTGCTGTTCGGCGGGCGGAATAGCACCGACAGCGTTTCGGGGTTTCCCGACGGCAGATCTCGACGTCCTGTGGTGGACATGATCGAGACAAGACTCTTCGTCCTGCTCGGATGATTGATCGCGACAAATTGGGCGATCATTCCGCCCATCGAAGCGCCGACGATATGGGCGCGGTCGGCGCCGAGTGCGTCCATAAGGCCCACAGTGTCATTGGCCATGTCATCGAGAGAATAGGGAACGTGCGGGTGTCTCCCGGCCATGACCTCCGCAAACAGCGCGCGAGGGTCCGGAGCTGGTTGGCCCGCGAGATGGGTCGACTTGCCGATGTCGCGGTTGTCGAACCGCACGACGCGAAACCCCTTCGCAGCCAGGCCCTCGCAGAGCGCCTCCGGCCAGAAGATGAGCTGGGCGCCAAAGCCCATGATGAGCAGAATAAGCGGGTCGCTCTCCCGCCCGAAGCTTTCATATTCAATGTCGATTCCATTGGCTCGGACGTGCGGCATCGCGGTCTCCTGCAATCTTTGTTCGTGTCATGCCCGCGAAAGCGGGCATCCAGCAAGTCTTCGACGGCGCTCTAGATTGCCGCTGGCGCGGGAACTCAGAGGGCGCGCCGCGATTCCATCAGAGACCCTGCTGCCTTAGCCCCCCGCTCTTCGATGGCTTGCGGATGTTAACCCCGGCCCCGGATTGCAAATAAGCGCTGACACCCTTAGCGTTTGCGAGCGTGTTTAGTCGAGTGGGGAGGCAGAAATGCGAAAGCTTCCCGCTTATGCGCGCCGGGCTCTGCGCCACTGCGGCGCTGGTTCTGGCTCTGACCGCGCCGGCGGATGCAAAAAGCTGCTCCGAGCGGCTCAGGACGTGCCAGGGCTTTTGCGCCAAGACCCAGGGCGGTTCGCCCGGGTGTCTCGCCAAATGCGGCGAATACCGGCAAGCCTGCCTCGCTAGTGGCTGCTGGGAGAGCAAGCACGTCTCCAAGGAATGCGGCTTCGCCAAACAGTAAGCGCGCCCCGTCATTCGAACGCCTTCGCGCCCTCATCCACGGCCTCCTCCGGCGCGACCCATCGGAAGCCGCTGAGCTGGTGGCGCGCCCAAGTGAACTGCCGCTTGGCGTAGTGGCGGGTGTCGAGCTTCGAGCGTGACGCGGCCTCGTCACGCGAGAGCCGGCCCTCGAGATGCCCAATAAGATGCGGAACGCCGTGCGCGCGCTTGACCGGCAGCGCGGGGTCAAGCCGCCGTTGTATCAGCGTCGCGACTTCGTCGAGCGCGCCGTGCGCGAGCATCGCGTCGAACCGCGCGTCGATCCGCCGGCCGAGCTCCGCCCGGTCGGGCGCGAGATAGAGGCCCGTCCATTCGCCGGCCCTTAACGCCGGCGCCGTGCGCGCGCCGAGGAACGAGACGAGCGGACGCCCCGTAGCATCGAGCACCTCGAGCGCGCGCAAGAGGCGCTGCCGGTCGGTGGGGTTGAGGCGCGCGGCGGTCTCGGGATCGCGCGCCGCAAGCTCGTCGTGAAGCTCGGGCGTGGCGCGACTCTCCGCCTTGCTTCGAACCTCAGCCCGCACGGCTTCGGGCACAGGAGGAATGTCCGACAGGCCCTCGGTCAGCGCGCGGAAATAAAGCCCCGTGCCGCCGACGAAGATCACCGGCTGTTCGCCGATGTCCGCCAGAGCCTCGCCCGCGGCCAGCACCCAGCGGCCGGCCGAAAAATTGACCGCGCCGTCGATCGCGCCGAACAGGCGATGCGGCGCGAGCCGCTCCTCGTCCGGCGTCGGCCGGGCAGTCAGGATTCTCAGGTCCCGGTAGACTTGCATCGAGTCGGCGTTGACGATCGTCGCCCCGAAGCGCTCTGCGAGCGCAAGCGCAGCCGCCGACTTGCCGCTCGCCGTCGGGCCTGCGATGAGGAGCGCCCGCCTCACGTGTTGGCTCGCTCGTCTGGAAGCGTCATGTCGTCCGTCCTCGTCGCCACGCTCATTGCCGATCCGTCAAAGGCGCCGCTCAGCGAAGCAACAGTCGACCGGGCCGCGCAAGCCCTTTGCGGCGTCGAGCGCCGGCGCTGGCTTGACGAGGGTGTCGCGGCCGATCTTGTCTTCACCGGAGACCTGAAAGCCAAGCGGGCTGCGCTCGAGAGCGCGCTCGCGGGTGAGCCAATCGATGTGATCGCTCAGCTGCTCGCGGGTCGCCGGAAGCGCCTCCTGATTGCGGATATGGACTCGACGCTCATCGGCCAGGAATGCGTCGACGAACTTGCCGCCTTGGCCGGAGTCGGCAACCGCGTCGCCGCCACCACCGAGCGGGCGATGCGGGGCGAGGTTGCGTTTGCGCCGGCGTTGCGTGAGCGCGTGGCGCTGCTTGCCGGCCTACCGGAGACTGTGATCGCCGAGGTTCTGAAAGAGCGCATCACGCTCAATCGCGGCGCGCGAACGCTCGTGCAGACAATGCGCGCGAACGGCGCTTATGTCGCCATCGTCTCGGGCGGCTTTCGTCAGTTTACAGCAGCGATCCGCGAGCGGCTCGGCGCCGACGAGGACCGCGCCAATGTGCTCGTGATCGAAGGCGGCAAGCTGACCGGGAAGGTCATCGAGCCGATCCTCGGCCAGGACGCCAAGCTTGACGCGCTCAAGGCGATCGCCGCCGCGATGGGGGTGACGCTTGATGAAACGCTGGCGGTCGGCGACGGCGCCAACGATCTTCCGATGCTGCAAGCCGCCGGCCTCGGCGTCGCCTATCGCGCTAAGCCCAAGGTCGCCGCTGGAGCGGACGCGCGCATTGAGCGCACTGACCTTGCCGCGCTCCTCTATGCGCAGGGTTTTGTGCGGGAGGATTTCGTCGAGGGGTGACGCAGGGTACGGGTTGTAGCCGCGGTCGATGACCGCGGCCGCGCTCCCCGAGCGCGGCTATAGACCGTCTTGCGCTCACTCACATTTCAGCAACTCGCAATATTGCGATCTCCGGAGACAGAGCGCGGACCGCGGCCCCTGACGCCCCAGCGGCATCCACACTTTTGGCCCTCATTCGGCCCGTCTTTTGTTGGACGTTTCCCTTTCGTCCATGTTAGCCCGTTGGCCTTGTGTTTAATCCGCCCGGCGAAGGGCGCGCGCGCAGCGAAGGGAGATCGGCAATGACGATCGTATCGGTCATGAAGGCGCCCGAGGCCGTCGATCACGCGGCGCTCGCCGAGACCATGCCGCTCGATGACATCGACGTCAGCAATCCTGCTTTGTATCAGCAGGACGTCTGGCACCCCTATTTCCGCCGACTGCGGCGCGAGGCGCCGGTGCACTATTGCCGGACAAGCCCGCTCGGGCCGTACTGGTCGGTAACCAAGCACAAGGACATCATTGCGCTCGAAGTGGACCATAGAAGGTTTTCGTCCAGCTCGGCCCTTGGCGGCATAACGCTGCGCGACCGTCCCGCCGACCTCGAACTGCCGATGTTCATCGCCATGGACCCGCCCAAGCATGACGTGCAGCGCAAGGTGGTGCAGCCGATTGTCTCGCCCGAGAATCTCGCCAATTTCGAGGACTTGATCCGCTCCCGCGTCCGCGCCACGCTCGACGGCCTGCCGCGTGGCGAGACCTTCAACTGGGTGGACAAGGTCTCGGTCGAACTCACCTGCCAGATGCTGGCGACCCTGTTCGACTTCCCGTTCGAGGACCGGCGCAAGCTCAGCCACTGGTCGGACGTCTCGACCGCCATCCCCTATCAGGGCGGACTGGTCGAAAGCGAGGAGCAGAAAGAGGCCGTATTCGCCGAGTGCCTCGGCTATTTCATGAATCTATGGAACGAGCGCGTCAACGCCGAGCCGCGCCGGGATCTCATTTCCATGCTGGCGCATGGCGAAGCCACGCGGAACATGAGCGCGCGCGAATATCTCGGCAACGTCATCCTGCTCATCGTCGGCGGCAACGACACGACGCGCAATTCAATGAGCGGCGGCCTTCTGTTCCTCAGTCAGAACCCGGATGAGTTCGCCAAGCTGCGCGCCAAGCCCGAACTCGTCGACTCGATGGCGCCGGAGATTATCCGCTACCAGACGCCCCTCTCCTACATGCGCCGCACCGCGCTCGAGGACGTCGAGTTCGGCGGCCAGCTGATCCGCAAGGGCGACAAGGTCGCCATGTGGTACATCTCCGGCAATCGGGACGAGGAAGCGATCGAAGAGCCCGACCGATTCATTATTGACCGCGCCCGCCCACGCCAGCATCTGTCGTTCGGCTTCGGCATTCACCGCTGCGTCGGCAAGAATCTGGCCGAGATGCAATTGAAGATCCTGTGGGAGGAAATCCTCAACCGCTTGCCGAGGATCGAGGTTGTCGGCGAGCCGAAGCGGGTGTTCTCGGCCTTCGTTCACGGGATCAGCGAATTGCCGGTGCGCATTCCGGCGTAGAGCGACGCGCTTTCAGATGGAATCGCTGCAGGCCGATGACCGCTCGGGGAGTGCCGCCATGCGAGACGGCGCAGTACACGACCCGAATGCGTAACTAGGGGACATTCGCCGACGGCTTGGCGAACGGGTCAATTCGACTGGCAGCGCTTCTGCCACAGGCTCTGGGACCTTCCTTCGGCTCAATCGCTTTCGATAAATGAACCGCGGCCTGGGCGGGTTTTGTGCTATCTTGCTTGGCGCCTGAGGCCCACGATGGCGGGAACCCGGAAAATCGCGGCGATTCTAGTCGCGGATATCGTCGGCTACAGCCGTCTTGCGGGAACGGACGAGGATCGCACGCTGTCGCGGCTTAGGGGCTGCGCAGCGATCTGATCGATCCAGCCATCGATGCGCATCACGGGCGCATTGTCAAGCGCACCGGCGACGGCAATCTCATTGAGTTCCGCAGCGTGGTCGCTGCTGTACGCTGCGCGATCGAGGTGCAAAACGGCATGGCCGAGCGCAATGCCGGCCTGCCGCCCGACCGCCGCATCGAGTTCCGCGTTGGAATTCATCTCGGGGACGTCGTGGAGGAAAGCGACGGCGACCTCATGGGCGACGGCGTCAATATCGCCGCGCGGCTAGAAAGCATCTGCGAGCCGGGCGCAATCTGTCTTTCCGAAGACGCATACCGTCAGGTGAAGGGGCGGCTCGATCTCGCCGTCAGCGATCTCGGGCCGAAAGAGCTCAAGAACATCGCCGATCCTGTCCGAGTCTATTCGCTGGAAGTCGGCAAGCCGGCGCAGGCGAAGCTCCCCGAGAAGCCTCCCGAACGGAAAAAGCGCCCACAGCTCCCACTTGTCAGCGCCGGGATCGCCGCGCTGCTCGTATTGGTATCGGCGGGCGCTTGGTATTTCCTCGCCGCCAACCGCTCTGTGCCCGTCGCCTCGAATGCGCCTCCACCGCCCGGGGCGGCGCGTCTTTCTATCGTGGCGCTGCCCTTCGCCAATCTCTCCGGCGATCCGGCGCAGGATTACCTCGCCGACGCCCTAACCGACCAATTGACCACGGCCATCGCGCGCCTCCGCGACAGCTTCGTGATCGCGCACAGCTCAGCTCTTACCTACAAAGGCAAGCCGGTCGACGCCAAGACCATCGGCAGGGAGTTGGGCGTGCGCTATGTGCTGGAGGGCTCGGTGCAACCGACCGGCAATCAGGTGAGGGTCAACGCCCAGCTCATCGACGCCGAAAGCGGCGCCCACCTGTGGGCCGAACAGTTCGACACGCCCCGCGCCGATCTGTTGCAGACTCAGGACCAGATCGTTACGCGTCTGGCGCGCTCGATGTACCTTCAACTCCCCGAGGCCGCGGCCGCGCGCCTCAAACGTACGCCTGCGGCGAATCCCGACGCCGAGGATTTGGCTCTCCAGTGCCAGGCGGGTTTCCTGAAAAACGAAGTTACCTTTCTCGCAACCTATTTCCGTCTGTGCGACAAGGCGCTCGCCGCCGATCCCAACAATGTCCGCGCCCTCACCTACTTGGCCCTCACGTTCTTGCCTTCCCGCGGCCGCGGCTACGACCCGGAGGACAAACTCAAGCGGGCCGACGAATTGGTGTCGAAAGCGCTCGAGCTCGATCCAAACTACGCTCCGGCTCACCTCGTCAAGGCTTTCGTACTCCAGTCCCAGTTACGCCTGGATGAAGCGATTGCCGAGGACCGACGCGCGTTCGACCTGGATCCGAGCCTCGTGGACGCCTATTGGCACATGGGCTTCGTAATGCGGCGCGTCGGCGAATTCCAGACGAGCCTCGAATTGATCGACAAGGCGCTTCGCCTCAGTCCACGCGATCCCTTTCGAGCTACATGGTACGCGGACAAAGCGGGCAGTCATTTCGCCCTGAAGCAGTACGATCAGGCGATCGAATGGGCCCGCCGCGCGGTCGAGATCGATCCGAACAATTCTATTCCGTATACCTATCTCATTCCCGCGCTTGCCCTGACGGGCCAGGAATCGCAGGCTCATGAAGCGCTCGGGCACTACCTTGCCACCCGCGGCGCCTTGAGGACGGTGGCGGGGTGGAAGTCTGCTAGGGCTCAGCTTGTCAATGAGCACACCGATCCGCGCTATGTCGAATATTGGGACCGTTGGATTGAAGGGCTCCGCAAGGCGGGGCTTCAGGAGGAGTGAACGCCATACAACCCGGCGGCACTGTCGAGGCGAATGGCGGGGCGACCCCTCAACTGCGCCGTCCGCCTTTGTGGCCAACGTTGGCCGCTTAACTTCTCAACCACTAGAGATGATTGTTGTTTGACCCAGAGCAGTGCGCTTTCTGATGGAATCGCTGCGGGGGGTCTTTGGCGACTCGGTCTAAATCGCCGGGTGAGGCGTAAAGACAGAAAAGTAAGAAATTTGTTCACTTTTTTCGAAAATTCGCATATCATCGGGAAATCGCGCTGGACTTAGGCCTTTTGGGGTTTGGAAAGCGCATGCGGAAAAAGCGCGAAACGAAAAGGCAGTTAAACCGTTGAAAACAAACGATCCCGCGAAACCGTGATTCGGCGCTCATAATGATTTCAATGACTTACGACCCGCGCCGCGAAACGTTTCGTTTCGCCAAGCGAAAGATTCGTTTCGTTTTCACCGTTTTTAGGCCGCGTGGAGGCTGGAAATGAAACGAAGGGGAAGGCCTCATGCCTCAAGAGCGATGCGCAGGATCGCGTCTCGAAGGAGGGTCCAGAAAGCAACCACGGCCTTCGTTCTGCCCCGAGAGCGTTCTTCGAGGCCGCTTCGCGGCGCCTCAAAACGAGGTCTTAGGAACGAGACCGAAGGGACGAGAAAGTTGCGCAAAAGAGCAGCCAAGCCGTTGAGATCATTCGGGCGCGTAAACTTGTGCGCGGGATCGGCGCTGTTGGAAGCGCCGAACATCGCCCCTAGCGCCTCGCCAGAACCTCGCGCACGCGCTCGACCAGCTCGGCCTCCGGCGCGGAGAATTGGGCGCGCTGGCGCAATTCCAGATAGTCGGCGCGGTCCTTGGTCGTCTTGGCGAGCTCGGCGCCGAGGTTAAGATCGCGAATGGTCACCTGCGGACCACCTGCGGCGTTGCGCTCGTTCGATCCCTGGATGACGGCGACGCGGCTTCTGCGCCGATCCGCATATTTGAGCTGCGCGTTCATGCCCGCCGAGCCCAGATAGAGCTCGGCCGCGATCCCTGCTTGGCGCAAGCTCGCGACGAGCCGCTGATAATTCGCCATCGAGTCCGGGTCGCGGTCGAGAGCGAGCACTACGACGGGACCAGGCGTCTCGGCCGCGGTGACGATCGGGCTCTTGATTGCGCGCAACGCCGCGAGCAGCCGCGAGACGCCGATCGAAAAGCCGGTCGCCGGGACTGGCTCGGCGCGGAAACGCGCAACGAGGCCGTCATAGCGCCCGCCGCCGCCGACCGAGCCGAAACGGACTGGACGACCGTCGTCGTCCTTAACCTCGAAGGTCAGCTCCGCCTCGAAAACCGGGCCGGTGTAATATTCGAGCCCGCGCACCACGGAGGGATCGATGCGGATGCGATCGGGACCATAGCCCGCGCCTCGAACAAAGCTCTCGATCTGAGCAAGCTCTTCGAGGCCTTCATTGCGGACGGTTTGACTAGGCGCATCGCCAGCGGCGCCGCCCCCAACTCGGTAACCGCCGGAGAGCCCGTCGCCCACGGGAGGACGCTGGCCTTCGACGCCATCGCCGAACCGTACGCCGCCGTCACCCTTCAGAAGAGCGAGCACCTGCTCGATGTCCACGTCGCCCAACCCCGCGCCCTTGGTGAAATCGCCGCTCTCGTCCTTGCGCCCGGGGCCAAGCAACAAGCGCACGCCATCGACGCCGAGCCGATCAAGCTTGTCGATCGCGCGCATGACCGTGAGCCGCCGCCCGGCGTTCGCCTCGCTGCCGAGTCCGATCGCCTCCATCAATCCGTCGAGCACCTTGCGATTGTTGACCTTGATGACGTAATCGCCGCGCTTGATGCCGAGCGCTTCGAGGCAATCGGCGGCCATCATGCAGATTTCCCCATCCGCGGCCGGCGACGCCGCGCCGACCGTGTCGGCGTCGAACTGCATGAACTGGCGGAAGCGCCCCGGCCCCGGCTTCTCGTTGCGGAACACCCAGCCCGCGCGATAGGAGCGGTAGGGTTTTGGCAGCCGGTCGTAATTCTCGGCGACATAGCGCGCGAGCGGCGCGGTCAAGTCATAGCGCAGCGACAGCCACTGCTCGTCATCGTCCTTGAACGAGAACACGCCCTCGTTTGGCCGATCCTGGTCGGGCAGAAACTTGCCGAGCGCGTCGGTGTATTCGACGAACGGCGTCTCGACCGCCTCGAACCCATAGAGCGCGTAGACCTCTCCGATCTTGGCCATCATCGCTTCGGCGGCGGCGAGATCGCCGGCGTCGCGATCGGTGAATCCGCGCGGCAATGTGGCGCGGGCGCGGGGGGAAACGTCGGCGGTGTCGGTCATCGCCGCTCTATATCCGGCAAACGCCGCGTCTAGAAGAGGTTCGCGGCGACGTTGATGGTCAGCGCAAGGATGATGGCGTTGAAGAAGAAGCAGGCGACGCCCTGAATGACGACAATCCGTCGCATCCGCTTTGAAGACACGTTGACATCGGAGGAGGCGAACGTGCAGCCGATGACGAAGGCCTGATAGAAGAACTCCATCCAGTCCGGCTGCTGATTGCCCGGAAACTCGAGACCGCCGTGCACCCCGCCTTTGTGACGCTGGAAATAGACGCCCGCGTAATGCAGGGCGAACATCACCTGGAGGAACGCCCAGGCGCTCAGCACCGTCAGGCCGACCAGCGTCAGATGGCCGGCTTTTTGCCAGCCGGCCATATTCTTGACCGGTCCAAGCTCCCACACGATTGCGGCCATCGCGGCGAGGGATGCGACAATGCCGAGGACCACCAGCACCCACTGGTTTTCGTCCTCGGGCCTCGAGAACACGCGCGCCTCCCGCCTCGGGTCCGTCACCATGCGCGCGATCATCAGCAGGAACGCCCAAGCCCCAACATTCCAGGCGATCAACATGCGCGTCGCCTCCCGAATTTCGGCTCCGAGCTGCAACGGGATGTACGCCGCGACCATCAGGGCCGCTCCCGCCAGGAGACGCGGCCGATGCGCGAACGTGGTCAGAAAGCCAGCGGAGGACTTGCCGGCTGGCTGTCCAGAACCGGGCGGAGGCGGTTTTGATGTTCCAACAGCTTTGTCGGTTCTCGCCGGAGGCGGCGCCTTGGGTGTTCCGGCTGCCTTGTCGGCTCTTGGCGGGGAAGGCGGCTTGGGCATGCGAGGCCATTCGGGTCCAGACGCGGCCTGCCTTGCCCGAGGCGGCGGCGAGGGTCAAGCGGCGCTAACGGCGCCTCTCGTTTCGATGCTAGATACGGCTATGCGAACGCGGGCGCGCTGAAACAAGGCGGCGCGGCGCGCGTTTTCGTTCCAGGGAGGGCCTAGCCCCATGAGTTCGGACGCCGAAGATCCAGATGACGAGTCCGCCGCGTTGCGAGCTCGCCTTAATCGGCTGTCGGGCGAACTGAAAGGTCGGGCCGCTCCGCCCCCCGCTCCCCAGCAAAAACCTGAGCCCAAATCGAGCCCTGCCGGCTCAGCGATGTCGCTTGGCTTGCGGGCTGGCAGCGAGTTTGTCTCGGCTGTGATCATCGGCTTGGGGATCGGTTGGGTTCTCGACCGGACGCTCCACACCAATCCTGCGTTTCTGATTGTATTTTTCTTGATCGGCGTTGCCGCGGGGATCTGGAACGTGATCCGGCTGACTTCGCCAAAACGGTCTCCTTGAAGCGCAATTCGCCCTTGTCTCGCGCAGACTCGCCGGATAAAGACGTGCGGCGCTCGGCTACGCAAGCCGAACGGGACGCCTCGTTGGGGGGCGCGGAGCCGCTGGGCGGGCGCTTTAAGGCTCGCAACGAGGCGGACGACGACGAGGACCAGAGGACGTGGCGACAGAGTCGGGACCGGCGATCGATCCGATCCACCAATTTGCCCTGCATCCCGTCGTCTCGATTCTGGTCGGGGGCCATGACGTTTCCCTGACCAATTCTAGCCTCTTCATGTTGCTGGCGGTCGCGCTGACCTGCCTTTTGGTCGCGATCGGCGCGCGGGGCGGCTCAGGTGTGCCGGGGCGCCTGCAGGCAATGGCCGAAATGGCCTACGAATTCATAGCCGGCATGGTGCGCTCAGCCGCCGGCGAAACGGGAATGCGGTTTTTCCCATTCGTCTTCGCGATCTTTTTCTTCGTCCTCCTGTCGAACCTGATCGGCTTCATTCCCTACTCATTCACGGTGACGAGCCAGATCATCATCACCGCCGCCTTGGCGCTGATGGTGTTCCTCACAGTTATTGTAATCGGCATCAAGGAGCACGGGGTTCACTTCTTTAAGCTTTTCGTCCCTCCCGGCGTGCCGATCTACATATTGCCGCTGGTCGTGGCGATCGAGATCATCTCCTTCTTGTCACGGCCAGTCAGCCATTCAGTGCGTTTATTCGCCAACATGCTCGCCGGCCATATCACACTCAACGTGTTCGGCGGCTTCGTTGTCATGCTGCTCGGCGCCGGCGCGGCGGTCAAAGCGCTGGCCGTGCTGCCGTTCATTATGACGATCGGTCTCGACGCCCTCGAACTTCTGGTCGCGTTCCTGCAGGCCTATGTGTTCGCAATGTTAACCTGCATGTATCTCAACGACGCGCTTCACCCCGGTCACTGACCTCATCAACCCGAAACGCGAATCTTCGCCAGCGAAAATAGGAGCACCGCATGGAACCGCATGAGCTTGCCATCGCCGCCAAATACATCGGCGCTGGCCTGGCAGCGATTGGGACGGGGGCGGCCGGCATCGGCGTCGGCACGCTGTTCGGCCAGTTCCTGAATGGCGCGCTGCGCAACCCGTCGGCGGTTGAAGGCCAGTTCGGCCGCCTGATTTTCGGCTTTGCGGTGACCGAGGCGCTCGGCATTTTCGCGCTTCTGATCGCGTTCCTGTTGCTGTTCGCGGTGTAACGAGCCACAGTTCGGCTCGCTTTATGAGAGGGCGCTTGGCGTGACGACCAAGGATTTGAGCGCGGGATCCACGACCGACCCCGACGCGACACAGACGCAGGTCGGTCAGGAAGGCGGCGCGCATTCGAACTTTCCGCCCTTCGACGCCGGCACGTTTCCGTCGCAACTCGTGTGGTTCGCGATCGCGTTCGGCTTTCTCTATTGGTACCTTTCCAAGCGGGGCTTACCGCAACTCGGAGCTGTGATCGAGGGTCGCAAGGCTCGAATCGCGGGCGACCTCGACGAAGCGACGGCGATGCAGCAGAAAGCCGACGCGGCGGCGGCCGCGCATGAAAAGACATTGACCGAAGCGCGCGCGAAGGCGCAAAGCCTCGCCCAGGCCGCTCGTGACGCCGCCGCGGCTGATGCGCAGGCCAAGCGGCAGGCGCTCGAGGATGAGCTTGCAGCCAAGCTCGCCGACGCCGAGCGTGGGATCGCCAAGACGCGCGCCGACGCTATGGCGAGTGTCGCGGAGGTGGCGCGCGATGCTGCGGGGGCGATCGTCGAGCGTCTCGGAGGACGCCCCGCTGATCCATCGTCGATCGCGGCCGCCGTCCGTTCCGTTGGCTCGCTAAGCGGAGCCGCATGATGGACTATGATGCGGAGTTCTTCGTCCTTCTCGGCTTCCTCGTCTTCGTTGGCGTTCTCATTTATTTTGGCGTCCCGCGGATGGTGCTCAAGGCGCTCGACGCGCGCGGCGAAGCGATCGCGGCCGAACTTGCTCAAGCCGCTAAGCTACGCCAGGAGGCGACGTCGCTATTGGCAAGCTTCGAGAAAAAGTCTGCTGAAGCGGAAGCGAACGCCGCCGCCATTGTCGCCGAGGCGCGCGCTCAAGCGGAGCAGTTGAATGTTGAGGCCGGCGAGCGGCTGAAAGAATTCATCGCCAGGCGCACCAAGCAAGCCGAGGCCAAGATCGCGCTCGCCGAGGCCCAGGCGTCGGCCGAGGTTCGCGCCGCTGCGGCGGAGCACGCCGCCAGGGCGGCGGAAATCGTGCTTACCGACCAGATGAAGGGGTCCGCTGGCACTGATCTGGTGGCGCACGAAATCGGCGAGATCAGGCGCCGCCTCTCTTGAGGCCCTAGGAGCGGGACGTCGGGTGTTCAACGCGTTCCGCCGCAGCCTCGGACTGGACCGGGTCGCGGGGTGGGTCGCGCGGTCGCAGACCTTGACCCCGGCTTGATTTGCCGAGCGCCGAGCGCCATTGTGTTGGCGCCGAGCGTCGCGCGCCGGGGTGTTTTGCAAAGGGGAGCAACGGCGTTGCAGAGAGCGGTCTTCGGTCTCATGGCCTTTTTTCTCCTCATTCCGCTTGCGTGGGCTGGGGGTGGTCCAGCGCAGCTCAACCTCTACGACACACCGGCTGAGGCGCGCTGGGCGCCGTTTTTCGACGACATGCCGGGCTGCGAGGACAGTGGGGTGCTGTCTACGATCAGCGGCCGGTTCGCCGGGACCCAGCGCGAATTTTGGAATTCAAACCTAGCGATCGCCGGCTTCGAGCGCGTGCGCGAAATCGGCTTCCGGTCTAACGGTCTTTCTTATATTCCCCGCCGCTATTGCGTCGCCCGCGCCGCAATGACCGATCAAAGGCAGCGGACCGTCGTCTATTCCGTAGGGACGCAACTGGGCATCATCGGAGATACTTGGGGTGTCGAGTGGTGTGTCGTCGGCATTGACCCGACCTTCGCGTACGCGCCCAATTGCGAGATCATCCGGCCGATCCTCGAGCGCGAAATCGGCAAGGCGAAGTGGCTCGCCGAATACGGCATCAAAGCGCACTACTGACCCAGCAAGGCGGAAGGCGGAGACGTCGGAATGCCGCGTTTGGCGCTCAAGTTAGCGTTGAGTTTGGCGTTTGCGATTGCCGGGACGCCATCTGTCGGTCTCGCGCAGAACGCGCCGCCCACTCCCCCCGTCGCGGCCGCCCAGTTCGACTATTATGTGATGACGCTGTCCTGGGCGCCAGGCTTCTGCGATCTCGGCGGTAAAGACACGTCGTCGCCAGAATGTGCGGAAGGCTCCGGCCAGGGTTTCGTTGTCCATGGGCTATGGCCGGACAACGAGTTTCGTCCGAACCCTGAGGCCTGCAGGGGCCAGGACGCCACGCCAGCCGATCTCGACGATGAGCATGGCGTCTACCCAAACGATCGCCTTGCGGCCTATGAATACCGTAAGCACGGAACCTGTACCGGCCTCAGCGCGCATGACTATTTCGCCACCGTGCGCAGCGTGCGGACGCGGCTAAAAATTCCCGAGATGTTCCGGGCGCCAAGTGAGCAATTGAAAATGGCTCCTGAGGAGATCGAGCAGGCCTTCATGACGGCGAACGCCAATTTGCACCCCGACAACATGGCGATCAGCTGCAGCAACGGCGAGCTGGTCGACGTGCGGTTTTGCCTGGCAAAGGATCTCTCGTCTTACGCAGTGTGCCGCAAGGTCGCGCGGCACACCTGCCAACGCGGATCGCTCGTGGTCGCTCCCGTGCGTTGAAACATTTCGATCGAACGCACTGCGTCGCCGCGACCCTTCGAGCACCCAGCTCGCCGCCGATCACTTCACCTGGGCCGGAGACCAATCTCGCCAATAGCGGTAAGGCTGGCCGCGTCAGGGCTCAGGGCGGCGCAAACCGCTCGCCGCCGACATTGGTTAAAGAATCCTTGCCAAGGCTGTCCGGAATAGCATCCCGCGTGTTATAAAGATGGCTGTTTGCGTTGAGTAGGAGTTCTCATGGCCCCGCCGCGCCCCTACTGGAAGGGTTATCTTAAGCTTTCCCTCGTCTCGTGCCCGATCGCGCTTTACACCGCGACCTCATCTGGCGACCGAGTCGCCTTCCGGCAGATCAACAAAAAGACCGGCAATCGCCTTCGTCAGCAGTTGGTCGACGAGGGGACAGGCGACCCAATCGATCCCGACGATAAAGGTCGCGGTTACGAAGTCGATAAAGGCATCTACCTGCCGGTCGAGGACGAAGAGCTCGACGCCATCGCGATCGAGAGCAGCCATACGATCGACATCGATAGTTTTGTGCCGAAATCCGAAGTCGACGAACGCTATATCGACAGCCCCTATTATCTGGTTCCGGAGAACAAGGTTGCGCTGGAGGCGTTTGCTGTCATCCGCGACGCCATGCTCGGCAAGGGCATGGTCGCGTTGGGCCGCGTGGTGCTGTCCAAGCGCGAGCGCGTGATCATGCTTCAGCCGCGGGGAAAGGGCCTGCTCGGCGCCACCCTCAGGTACCCCTATGAGGTTCGCGACGAGGCGATCTATTTCGGCGACATCGGCGAGATTCAGATTCCCAAGGACATGCTCGCTCTCGCCGAGCATATTCTCGAAAGCAAGGCGGCGACGTTCGACCCCACTCTATTTCACGATCGCTATGAAGAGGCGGTTGTCGCCATGTTGAATGAGAAGAGGGCGGGGATGCCGATCCCCAAACAGCGCCCGATGCCCAGGATTGTCGCTGGCACGGATCTGATGGCGGCGCTCAAGCAGAGCATCGAGAAGGCCAAGGAGGAAACGCCAAAGACGGCCGCGAGACAAGTGGCGCCGGTGGCGGCCGCACCAGCCGCAGCAAAGCCTGCTGCGGCGGCCAAAGGCAAGCGGACGGCGAAAGGCAGCCCGGACCAGCGCGAGATGCTGTTGCCGATTGCGGGCGGCGCGCCCGCGAAGGAAGTAGGCGTGGCCGCAAAGGAACCGCCAGAGAAACAGCCGGCCCAAAAATCCGGCGCGCGGAAGAAGGCTGGCTAATCGATAAACTGGCCAAACAGTAGCGTTCTTAACGCCAGCCGTTCTCTCCTACCGAACAGCCGCAAACCGGCGACTCGCCATTTGCGAGTCCGTTTTGAGCGATTTCAATGACTTGCGGCGCCATTCCCGAGTCATTCCCTGTCCCGAGCGCCGAAGCCCTGGTCGCGCCGCCCACGAGAAGCGCCAGCCAGGCTTGTCGGCCTTTCTGAAAAACAATACTAGGTCCTAGCCGGGTTGGCAAGAAATTGTCGTTTTTTCTTATCGAGCATCCCGGACTTCAACCGGACGAATTCGCCGCCTCTCCGGAACGCCGAGCGACCCCATCAACCGAATGCCGCGTCACAGCTCGGCGACTAGGCTGCGCCACAGGGATTATACGCCGAGACTTAAGCCGGTGCGGAGCGCGCCGCGCTCACTCCGGGGGGACAACGCCCTTCTTGAAGATGAAGCAACCATAGAAGCGACGTTCGCCGGTCGGGACGATAGCGAAGGCGTTCTTCGCCCGCTCGTAGAAGGCGAAGCGTTCGACGCCAAGAAGAGGCACGTGCTTGCTCGCCGCGCGATCGACGGCCTGCTGCACTTCGCGCTGCACTGGCGGCATGGTGTCCGCATCCCCGACTATCTCCATCCGGCACGCAGGATCCGGGACGAACGTATCGAGTGGCATCACCGAAAGGATCGCCTCGACTGCACGTGCCGCATTGACGCCGGCCAACGGGATTGGCTCGCCAATCACGGTGGACATTGCGGTCGAGTCCGCGGGGAAATTGGTGTCGACGATCACGATCTCGTCGCCGTGTCCCATCCGTCGCAAGGCGTAAAGCAAATCCGCGGTGAGCAGCGGATCGATCCCCCAAAGCATGTATTTCCTCCCTCGGCCTGTCCGCCTGCGAGGCCGACGATAGCGAGATTCTTCGGGGTTGGCGAATGCAGGGATGTTGTGAGAATCAAGCGATAACGGCCGGGGCGCTTGAAATCGGGCGGTTGTGCTTGACAATACAATTGCTCCATCACTAGCCTTCGCGCTCGCCGATGATCGAAGACGTTGAGAGGCGGCGACCGCAAACACGCGGCCGATCAGGGGGAACGTTCATGTGCAGGCGCCGTCACAGTGACGGACGGTTTCTCGGCCATCGGCGATCTGACCGCGCCACGAGGCGAGGTGCGTTGACCCAGTGTTGCGGTTCGGCCCGCATATGAAAGAGCGCAACCGTGTCCGCGCAGGCTGAACTCGCCGCGTCGCCCATGCGTCGCTTTGGGATCGTAAGGCTTGGTCAGCCCGCGGCCATCACGCTTGCGGTTCTTATCATTTGCGTCGTGATGGCTCTGATCTCCGAGCCATTTCGCAGTTACGACAATCTCTACAACGACAGCCGCAACTTCGGGTTCGTCGCCATCATGGGCATGGGCCAGATGTTGGTGATCATCACGGCCGGCATCGATCTGTCTGTCGGCTCGGTCATGGGCCTTGTCGGGATTGTAACCGGGCTCACGCTTCAGGCCGGATATCCGCTCTGGGTGGGGGTCGGCGCGGGAATGGGTGTCGCGCTGCTCTGCGGCCTTATCAACGGCTACGCGATCGCAAGGTTCAAGCTGTCGCCGTTCGTCGTCACGCTGATCATGCTGTCGGTCGCGCGCAGTCAGGCGCTGGTCCTGTCCAACAACAAAATGATCTATCAGTTCGGACCGGACGAGAAACTGTTCGGGGAGCTAGGCGGCGGCAGTCTCTTTGGCATCCCCTCCGTCGTCATCGCGATGGCGCTGATCGCCGTCGTCCTCACGATCGTTCTCGCCAACACAAGTTGGGGCCGATACGTCTACGCCATCGGCGGCAATGAGCAGGCGGCGCTCTTGACCGGCATTCCTGTCGTGCCGGTCAAGGTTTCCGTCTATGTCATCAGCAGCCTCTCGGCCGGAATCGCCGCCATTCTCATGGTCGCCTGGCTCGGATCCGTCACCAATGGGCTCGGCGTCGGCTACGAGCTTCAGGTCATCGCCGCGACGGTCATCGGGGGCACTGATCTCATGGGCGGCTACGGCATCCCCTATGCCGCGGTGATCGGCGCGGCGCTCATCGAAATCGTGCGCAATGCGCTTTTGCTCGCGGGTGTGGATCCCTATTGGCAGGGCACGTTCGTCGGCCTCATCATCGCGGGGGCGCTGCTTCTCGAGCGGATGCGGCGGGCGCCTGCGGAATAAATCTCCGTCTGCAAGAATGCAGGCGGCGCAAACGGAGGAAACGTCAATGAAGGTAACGAGTCTTGTCGCTCTCGCGGCCCTGATCGGGGCCGTTCAACCCATGGCCGCCGAAGCCAAGGACAAAGTCTTTGCGCTCGTCCCGAAGGCGATGAACAATCCGTTCTTCGATCAGGCGCGCGACGGCTGCACGAAAGCGGCGAAGGAAATCGGCGGCATCCAATGTCTGTTCATTGGCCCGGCTGACGCGACCGAGCAGGAACAGGTGCAGGTTGTGCAGGACCTCATCACCAAGCATGTTGACGGCATTGGCGTCTCAGCCGCCAACGCCCCGGCGATCGGCAAGGTGCTCGCCCGGGCGAAAGAGGCTAAGATTCCAGTCGTGACGTGGGACAGCGACCTGCTGCCGGCCGACAAGGGACTTCGCGCCGCCTATATCGGCACTGTCAACGAAGAGGTCGGCAAAGCGGTCGCCCAACAGGCGATGGCGCTCAAGCCGAACGGCGGCTCTTATTGCATCCAGACCGGCGGACCGGCCGCGGCCAACATGAACGACCGCATCAAGGGCATGACGGAGACGCTGCCGGCCGACAAGTGGAAGCAAGTCGCAGGCTGTCCGCTCTACAACAACGACGATTTCCCGCTGTCGATCACCCAGCTCACCGACCTCCTGGCCAAATATCCGAAGATCGACGCCGTGCTCGACGCGGGCGGCGCGCCTCAGATGGAGGTGAAGGCGTATAAAGAGCTCATGGGCAAGTACAAGGATCGGCTCGACAAGAAAGACCTGGTGATGTTGTTCGTCGAGACGCTGCCGATGCAGATGGACGATCTGAAGGCAGGCTTGAGCCATGGGCAAGTTGGCCAGCGGCCGTTCGAGATGGGCTACAAGGCGATCTATCTCCTGAACGATCTCACTCAGGGCAAATCCGTTCCGGACCCGGTGACGATCGGCCTCGACGTCTGCACGCCGGAGACAATCGACACCTGCAAGAAGCAATAGCCGGGCAAGGGCGCCAGGCGCCGGCGCGCCTGGCGCCCCGCCTCAATAGCCGCGGCGGCGATCGACCAGATGGGAGAGCGGCTCGTTGCGTTCGTAGGCCTCGATCTGCCCGGCGACGAGCGCGGCGATCGCTTTGGGGGAGGAGATCGCTGCATTGTGCGGGCTGATATACACCGCGGGATGCGCCCATAGGCGCGAATCCTTTGGCAGCGGCTCGCGCTCGAACACATCGAGCGACGCGCCTTTTAGCGCGCCAGAGTCCAGAGCAGCGAGGATGTCAGCTTCGACCTGTAGCCCGCCGCGTCCGGCGTTGATAAGGATCGGGCCGCCAAGCGGCCCATCCCGCTTGAGCTGCGATAGAAGCGACGCGTTTATGATCCCGCGCGTGGCTTCGGTCAGCGGCAGCAGCACGACGAGCATGTCGGTTTGCGTCAGCATGCGCTTAAGCCCATCCACGCCCGAAAAGGACGTCACGTCGGGAAGTGACTTTGGGCTCGCGCTCCAGCCGGCGACTTTGAAGCCAAGCGCCTTCAGCTTGACCACGGCGTCCTTGCCCATGACCCCCAATCCAAGCACGCCGATCTGAATGTCGCTGGCCGTCGGTTGCTGGTCGTCGTCCGCCCAGACACGCTCGCGCTGCTGGCGTTCGTAGCGGCGCAACTGGCGCAGGTGGACGAGCGCATGCATGACCACCCACTCGCTCATGCGATTGGTGAGATCGGGGTCGACCACGCGCATGATTGGCCTATCGGGGAGAGCGTGATCGGAGAAGAGGTGATCCACGCCGGCCCCGAGCGAGAGAATCACTCGAAGGTTTGGAAGGTCTTTGAGCGCGCCCGGGGGATGGCGCCAACTCAGCGCATAGCGGATGGACTCCCGGTCGAACGACTCGCCCAGCATCACGATCTTATGGGACGGCAGCAGCGCTTCCATGCGCGCTCGCCAGGGCTTCGGGTCCCAGCCGGAAATTGCGATGAGTATGCTCACGGCGTCCCGACGATGCGTTCGATCACCGGGTCGCCGGGCGAAAGCGGCGCTTCGTCGAGACGATAGGCGGCGCGGAGGCGCCGAATCGCCGCCTCGGCCTTGTCCGCGCTCCGCGTATGCACGCGGGCCAGCGGCGCACCGGGGCCGACTTCGGCCCCGATCGGAGCCAGTTCGGTTAGACCGACGGCCGGGTCGATCTCGTCCGCGGCGCGCGACCGGCCGCCGCCAAGCTCGACGACCACGAGCCCAACCGCGCGAACGTCAATGCTCGTCACGAAGCCGCGCGTCTCGGGCGTCGAGTCGATGAGCACCGGCGCTCGAGGCAACTCCGTCTCTGCGCGCGAGATGAAATCCTTCGGGCCGCCGAGCGCAGCGACCATGCGCTCGAACCGCTCCGCCGCCGCGCCCGTCTCAAGCGTGCGTCTCAACGCCGCAGCGCCCGCGTCGGGATCGTTCGCCAGTCCCGAGAGCGCGAGCAGTTCGGCGCCGAGCGCGATCGTCACCCGGTCAAGCCGTTCGTCGCGCCGCGCGCCGGTCAGATAGTCGACAGCGTTGCGGATCTCGACCGCGTTGCCGGCGGCGCTGGCGAGCGGCTCGTTCATGTCGGTGATGAGCGACACGGTCGGCAGGCCGGCGTCGTTGGCGACCGTCGCGATGCTGGTCGCGAGCTCCCGCGCTCCATCGAGTGTTGCCATGAAAGCGCCTGAGCCCGTCTTGACGTCCATGACCAGCCCTTGCAGTCCCGCTGCAAGCTTCTTCGACAGGATCGAGGCCGTGATGAGCGCAACCGATTCGACTGTCGCTGTCACGTCGCGGATCGCGTAGAGGCGCCGGTCGGCCGGCGCGAGATCTGCCGTCTGGCCGATGATGGCGCAGCCCGCCTCCTTCACCACGCGCTTGAACAAAGTCACGTCCGGTTGCGACTTGTAGCCGGGGATCGAATCGAGTTTGTCGAGCGTGCCGCCAGTGTGGCCAAGGCCCCGTCCGGAGATCATCGGCACATAGGCGCCGCAAGCCGCGAGCATTGGCGCAAGCATCAGCGAGACATTGTCGCCGACGCCTCCGGTCGAGTGTTTGTCGAGGATTGGGCCGGGCAGGTTTACGGCGCGCCAATCGAGGCTCGCGCCGGAGCGAGTCATCGCGCGGGTTAGCGCCACGCGCTCGTCGAGCGACATGCCGCGGAAATAAATCGCCATGGCGAATGCGGCGGCCTGTCCCTCCGTGACCGCCCCGCTCGTAAGCGCGGCGATGAAGTCGCCGATCTCGCCAGCGCTCAAGGTCTCTCCATCGCGCTTAGCGCGGATGATTTCTTGCGGCAGCATCATGTGTGTAGCGGCCGATACGATCGGATGAAGCCGCGCAGCAGGCGCTTGAAACGGTCAGCGGCCTCATGCGCAACCGTTTGCGTCTCCTCGTGGCTCGGGTCGCCGCCAGCGAGACCCGCGGCGTAATTGGTGACGACCGAGACCGCGGCGCAGCGCAAGCCGGCGCGACGCGCCAGGATCACTTCCGGCACGGTCGACATTCCGACCAGATCCGCGCCAAGAATGCGCGCGGCGCGAATCTCGGCCGGCGTCTCGAAGCTAGGTCCGGAAAACCACATGTAGACACCCTCATTGAGCTCGACGGCCGCGCTTCTCGCCGCTTCGTGCAGCGTGGCGATCAGCGCCGCATCATAGGCTTTGGTCAGCGGCACGAAACGATCCGGGCCGAGATGACCGATCAGCGGGTTCATCCCGGAAAAGTTGATGTGATCGGTGATCGCGACCAGCGAAGGGGGTGGCCACTCCTTGTTGAGGCCGCCGGCGGCGTTGGTGAGCAACAGCGTCTTGCCGCCCAGCGCGCGGAACGCGTCGATCGCGATCCGCATCGCGTTCGCGTCGCCGCGCTCATAGTAATGGCCGCGGCCCTGAAACAGCGCCACCCGCTGGCCTTCGATCGTCCCGACCACCAGTCGCCCGGCGTGGCCCTCGACGGTGGGCGTCGGAAAGTCTGGAACATCGAGATAGGAGATCGCGATCGCGTCGCGCGCTTCGTCGGCGAAAGCGCCAAGGCCCGAGCCGAGCACGATGGCGAGCGGCGGCAGGCAATCGAGCCCACGGCTCCTGAGCGCGTCGATCGCCGCGTCAGGGATAGGATCCATTCGTCGTGCCTCGTGAGATATAAAGGACGGGCCAGGCCCGTTCGACCCGGCTCCGATCTTGGGGCATAATAGAGACGTCGCCCGAACACGGAAAGACAGAGAGAAGGGAGGCGGCTCGTGGTGCATCAGGCAAGCCGACGCGATCTGCTACTCACCTCGCTCATGGCGGCCCTGCCGCTCGGCGTCGCGGGCGCGGCCGCCAGTCCGCTCAATCCGGAGCAGACGATCATCAAGCCGCCGGATGCGCTGGCGTGGAAAAGTCAGCCGAACTTTCCTCCCAACAGTGTCGACAACTGCACGCTCACCGGAGACACCAGCGCGCCCGGTCTCTACTACACGCTTGTGCGCTGGCATCCAGGATACATGAGCGCCCCGCACTTCTACTCGACCGACCGCTATTGCATGGTGCTGTCGGGCACATGGTGGTGCAACAGCGGCGCCGACTTTGATCCCGCGGCCTGCGTGCCGGTGTCAGCTGGCAGCTACGTGCATCGCGTCGCCTTGACGCCGCATTATGACGGCGTGATCCGTGGCCACAACGAGCCGGCGGTCATCGCCATCTGCGGCATCGGTCCGGTCAGCTTTGCGCTCAGCGATCCCTCGAAGCCCGCGTGGCGCGAGGTGTAAGTCCAGTTGCATCACGCTACATCACGCGGCGCAGAATGGTTAGGAGGGTTGCGCCACAACGCATTCAAGACCGCCGGCCGTCGCCGCCGCTGCCATCGCCTCGGGTAGGGCGTCCAAGGGAAACGAGCGCGCGCGAATGGCGCGGAGATCCAACAGGCCCGCGCGCGCCAGATCGACAAGGCGCATGAACGTATCTTGAGGGTACATGAACTGCCCGATGATCTCGAGATTGTTCAGCATCACGTAGGGATAGGAAATCGGGAGAGGGACTGTCATGCTGCCCATCAGCACGAGCCGCCCGCCGCGGCGCAGACTCTTGAGCGCCGCGAGCGTCGCCGAGGGATCTTGAGCGCCGCCAACAATGTCGAAGGCCATGTGTGCGCCTGCCCCAGCGCCGGCGCGCAGAGCCTTTGCGTCGGTTTCGACGTCTCCCGAAAGCGCAACGGTCGCCACTCGTGAGCCGCCGAGTTGCGCGAGCGCGTCAAGCGCCTTTCTGTTCCGCCCGGCCGCGACGACACGCCCGGCGCCCAGAGCGAGCGAGAGGAGTACGGCTGCGCTTCCATAGGCGCCGGTTGCCCCGGTGACGACGATCGTTTCGCCCGCGGCGAGACGTCCGCGGAGAAGGCCTCCATAAGGCACTGCGAATCGCGGCAGAACGGAAAGCTCAGCCGCGTTGAATGCGTCGAGCGCGTCGATCGGCGTCACGCACGACTTCGGAACGAGCGCATATTCGGCGAGTGTTCCATCGCGCCAGTCCGCCTGAAGCGACTTGCCTGCGGGACCGGCGGTAATGCCCAAGAGGAACTGCGCCGGCTCCGGCGCGTTTTCGTCCGCTGCAATGTACGACGAGACCACAACACGCTGTCCAACCTTGACGTGATACACTTCGCGGCCGATCGCATGCACGATTCCGATCGCGTTGCCGCCCGGCGTGAATGGCCCGTCCGGCGGACTGTAGATCGGCAGCCGGCCTTCCACGTAGCCTTTCAAGTAGGACATGAGAGCTGAGGCTTCGATCCTCACTACAACGCCGCCGGCGCGAGGTTCCGGGATCGACGCGTCTTCGATTCGAAGAGTTCCGCCGAGGCGGTCGAGTCGCCACGCTTTCATTGAGCGCCTTTGCACAAGAGGGATTTCATTTCGGCTTCGGCGACAAATGCGCCGCTCCGCCTAGACCACCAGATGATCCGGGCCGAAAGACTCCGGCAAGAGTTCGCCGAGCGTGAACTTCGCCCGCACGCCTTCCGGGCCGGCGATGTGGACCAAGGTCGTAGGGTCGGCGAATTCGCGGATGCGCTGGCGGCAGCCGCCGCACGGTGTGCATAGGGCGTCCCCGTCGCCGATGACGAGGATTTCCGCGATGCGTCGTTCGCCTGAGAGCGCCATCGCCGCGATCGCGCCCGCTTCGGCGCAGGAGCCTTGAGGATAAGCGGCGTTCTCGACGTTGCAGCCCGAATAGACCGCGCCCGACTGTGTGCGCAGGGCCGCGCCAACCTTGAAACGCGAATAGGGCGCATAGGCCTTAGCTTGTGCGGCCTTGCCGGCGGCGAACAATTCGGCAAGCGCCGATTCAGCGTTCTTTGACATAAGGAATCCCCGACGCCCTGGGCGGGATCGCCTTGCCGATGAAGCCCGCCAACAGCACGACGGTGAGAATATAGGGCAACGCCTCGATCGCCTGCACTGGGACCGGTCCGATGATCGGCAGCTCCACTCCCTGCAAACGGATCGCGAGCGCATCGAGGAAGCCGAACAGAAGGCAGGTGGCCAGCGCCGGCCAAGGCCGCCACTTGGCGAACACCAGCGCGGCGAGCGCGATGAAGCCTCGGCCCGCGCTCATGTGCGGCTGGAAATAGGCCTCCTGCGACAGAACGAGATAAACCCCGGCGAGGCCAACAAGAACGCCGCAAATCACGACCGCGCCATAGCGCAAGCCTCGGACCGATATGCCGGCTGTATCGACTGCGGCCGGGTTCTCGCCGACTGCGCGCAGACGCAGACCGAAGCGCGTGCTGTAAAGCGCCCAATAGGTGAGCGGCACCAGCAGGAACGCGATGTAGGTCACGATGTCGTGGCCCGAAATGAGGTGCTGATAGATCGGGCCGATGATCGGCACAGCGCCGATCTCGTTGACGAACGGCCAATTGAGCGCGGCGAATTGAGCCTCCCCCGGAAGTTGCGGCGTTCGGCCGCCCTGCGACCAGATCGCGTTGCCGATGAGCGCGGTTAGTCCGTCGGCCACCATGTTGATCGCGGTGCCGGACACGATTTGGTTGGCGCGCTGGTCGATCGAGGCGTAGCCGTGAATGAGCGAGAAAACGACGGCTGCCGCGACGCCGGCCAACAGCCCCAGCCATACGCTTCCGGTGAATGTCGCCGCCGCGGCCGAGGCGAACGCGCCGACTAGAATCTTGCCCTCAAGCCCGATGTCGACGATGCCCGAGCGTTCCGACCAAAGGCCCGCAAAGCAGGCGAGAATGAGCGGGACGGCGAGGCGCATGCCGGAGGCGAAAACGACGACAAAGGCGTTGAACCATTCCATGCTGGCCAGCCCGTCAGATGGGCGGCTGTGTCGTGCGCCGCGCGAGCAGAGTCGCGACAGGGCGGCGGAACATGTGCTCGAGCGCGCCGGCGAACAGCACGACGAGTCCTTGGATGACCACGATCATGTCGCGGCTGATCTTGGGCATATCGATCGAGAGCGCCTGGCCGCCCTGATAGAGGACGCCGAACAGGATCGCGGCCAGGATGATGCCGACCGGATGCGCGCGCCCCATGAGAGCAACCGCAATGCCGACGAAGCCGAACCCACCAACAAATTCGAGGATCAGCCGATGCTGGTCGCCGAGAATGATGTTGGCCGCGACGCCGCCGGCAAGAGCGCCCGACAACAGCGTCGTGATCACCGTGACCCGGGCGGGCGAGATGCCGCCATAAACGGCCGCGGTCGGATTAGCGCCGACGGTGCGAATCTCATAGCCGAGTCGGGTCCGCCAGATGAGGAGCCAGACCGCGAGGCAACATAGCAGAGCAAGCAGGAAGGACAGATTGAACGGCGTCACCGGCCATGTGATTCCGAAATGGGCGAGCACTTCGTGGAACTGCGGCACGAGGGCCGTGTCGCGGAAAGGCGTCGTCTCGGCGTTCATTTGCCCGGGTTTGCGCAAAACGTTGACGAGCAGGTAGCCCATGATGGCGGAGGCGATGTAGTTGAACATGATCGTCGTGATGACGATGTGGCTGTCGCGATAGGCTTGCAGATAGCCGGGAATGGCTGCGAAGGCCGCGCCGAACAATGCCGCGCCGATGATTGCAGCGATGGCGAGCGTGTAGCCGGGCAGGAAGCCGAAATGAAGCGCGACAAGCGCCGCGCCGAGGCCCCCGATATAGGCCTGGCCCTCAGTGCCGATGTTGAACAGACCGGCGTGGAAACAGATCGCGACCGAGAGCCCGGTGAAGATAAAGCTCGTCGCGTAGAAAAGTGTGTAACCAATTCCTTCGAGATCGCCGAGCGCGCCAAGGACGAGGCTCTGGACAGCCTCCAATGGATTCTCGCCGATCGCCAGCACGACGAAGCCGGAAATGACAAAGGCGGCCGCGACGTTGACAAGCGGAATGAGCGCGACATCCGCCCAAGCGGGCAACGGCTTTAGCGGCGCGCTCATGCGGCGCGCTCGCTCACGCCCGCCATCAACAGCCCGAGGTCCTGGGCATTGGTCTCGTCGGGCCGGCGCTCACCCGTGATGCGGCCGCCGCAGAGCACGATGATGCGATCCGAGAGCGCGAAGATCTCGTCGAGTTCGACCGAGACCAAGAGCACCGCCTTGCCGGCGTCGCGCTGCGCGACGATCCGCTTGTGGATGAATTCGATCGCGCCGATGTCGACGCCGCGCGTCGGCTGCCCGACGAGCAGAATCTTCGGATTGCGTTCGATCTCGCGCGCCAGCACAATCTTCTGCTGATTGCCGCCGGAGAAATTGGCGGTCTTGAGCAGCGGCGCACGCGGGCGGACGTCGAATGCGTCCATCTTCTTCTCGGCGTCCGACACGATGGCGCTGCGGTCGTAGAAAAAACCTTTGCCGTAAACCGGCTCGCGATGAAATCCGAGCATCGCGCTCTCGCAGGCTTCGAACGGCATGACGAGCCCGACACGATGGCGGTCTTCAGGCACATGCCCGACGCCGAGCAGCCGCTCCATGTGTGGATTGCGCTCATGCGCTGGGACAGGCTGGCCTTCGATCAGGATCTCGCCTGACTTTAGCGGTCGGATGCCCGCAAGCGCCTCGAGAAGTTCCGACTGTCCGTTACCGGCGACGCCGGCTACGCCGAGAATCTCGCCCTCGCGCAATAGGAACGAAACGTCGTCGATGCGAGCGACGCCGCGGTCGTCGCGCACCACGAGATTCCGGGCTTCCAGCGCTATGGCGCCAGGGTGCGAAGGGCCTTTTTCGACCTTCAGGATGACCTTGCGGCCGACCATCGCGTCAGCGAGCTCGGGCGGTGACGTGCTCGCGGTGTCGAACGTCGCGACCATCTCCCCGCGCCGCATGACAGAGACTCGGTCGGTCAACGACATGATCTCGCGCAGCTTGTGGGTGATGAAGATGATGGTTTTGTTCTCGCGCTTCAGCACGCGCAGCATCTCGAACAATTGGTCCGCCTCGGCCGGCGTCAGCACTGCGGTCGGCTCGTCAAGCACGAGGATCTCGGCGCCGCGAACCAGCGCCTTCAGGATCTCGACTCGTTGCTGCAGGCCGACCGACAATTCGCCGACAATGGCGTCGGGATCCACGACCAGGCCGTACTCGCGCCCGAGTTCGCCGAGTCGTTTGCGGATTGCGCCTGCGCCCTCGGAGAGCAGCGCTCCGCCCTCCGCGCCGAGCATCACGTTTTCGAGGATGGAGAGCGGCGGCACCAGCATGAAGTGCTGATGCACCATGCCGATGCCGTGGCTAATCGCTTCGCGGGAGGATCGGATTCTGACCGGCTCGCCGTTGACGCGGATTTCGCCGCGGTCGGCTTCATAGAAGCCATACAGAATCGACATTAGCGTCGATTTGCCGGCGCCGTTTTCGCCGACGATCCCGTGGATCACGCCGCGCTCGACGACAAGATTGACGTTGTTGTTGGCGTGAACCGGGCCGAAGCTCTTATCGATGCCGATCAGTTCGATAGCGGGAGCCGGTGGGACCGTCATCTGCTCGTCCTGACGACGAGGCGACGGCCCAACATCGTTCGTCGGCAACCGAATGGCGACGATCGAGCATAAGAACGGATGTCGATGGCCGGCTTAGTCCTGGCCATCACAGTCACGAGCAACAGTCTTCGTTGAGGGAGCCCCCTCACTTACATCGGGCACTTGTTGTCGGACATGTAATCGTGCACCTGGATCTTGCCCGAGATGATGTCCGCTTTCGCCTGATCGGCCTTGGCTCTTACTTCGGCGCTGAGGACGGCCTTGTTGTTGTCGTCGACGGCGTAGTCGACGCCGCCCTCTTTCAGGCCCAGCACAAGAATACCCGGCTTCCAGTCCCCGTTCTTGGCGTCCATGAACGACTTGTACGTCGCGACGTCGACATGCTTCAGCATCGAAGTCAGGATTTTGCCGGGAAACAGACCGTTCTGGTTGGAATCGACGCCGATGCCAAACTTGCCCCCGTCCGCCGCCGCCTTCAAGACGCCCTGACCGGTCGCGCCCGCTGCGGCATAGACGACGTCGGCGCCGCGATCCATCTGCGACTTGGCGAGCTCGCCGCCCTTGACCGGATCGTTCCAGGCGGCGGGGGTCGTGCCGGTCATATTGGCGAAGACCTCCGCCTTGCCGTCGGAGCCGTATTTGACGCCCTGCGCGTAGCCGCATTCAAACTTCGAGATCAACGGAATGTCCATGCCGCCAACGAACCCGACCTTGCCGGTCTTTGACGTATCCGCCGCGATCACGCCGACCACGAACGAGCCCTCATGCTCCTTGAACACGACCGACTGGACGTTGGGCAGATCAACCACGTCATCGATGATGCCGAATTTCGTCTTGGGATATTCCGGCGCAATTTTCTTCAGCGCGGTCTCCCAGGCGAAGCCCACGGTCATGATCGGTGAGAAACCGTCCTTGGCGAATTTGCGCAGGACCTGCTCGCGCTGCGACTCGTTCTGGATCTCAAGATCGCGGAAATCGACGCCGGTCTCCTTCTTGAACTTTGTCGCGCCGTTGAACACACCTTCGTTGAACGATTTGTCGAACTTGCCGCCAAGATCATAAAGAACGGCGGGCTTAATCGTGTCGGCCGCATAGGTCGATACGGAGGCAAGAAGACTTCCGGCAAAAGCCGCCGACGTTACGAGCGTGGTGCGACCGAACATACCCAGACCTCCGTTTGGCGCGAGCGGCTCCCGCGCCCGCGCCCCAAGAAACTAACCGGCTGGTCGAGTAGGTCCGGCCGCAACTTGACTGTCAAGCCGGGTCGAGCCGCTTCCAGCGCAGAACGGAATCGAGACTATGCGGGCAAATTACCGAGAGCAAGCGGAAGCCAGGGCCGGAGGCGGACTGTTCGGCTCGAGGCTGTTCACAAGAAAAAGGCCACGCCGTGAGGACGCAGCCCTTTCCCCGTTGAATAACTTTGCGACTCTAGGGCGGAGGTCAGCCCGCGCGCAGGATTTCACCCTTCCGGCGAACTGCCACGAAGCCCAGCCCCAGGAAGCCAAAAATCATCATCGCCCAGGTGGAAGGCTCGGGAATGGCGGCGACTTCCTGCGGAACGAACTCATCGACGCCGAACTTTGCCAAATCCGCGTCGGTGAAGCCGAAGACGAAGAACTGGTTCGGATTGTCGACCAGCGTACCATCGGACAATGGGACTTAAGAAAGGAAGTCGTTGTCGTTGGACACATAGAGGGTGTGCTCGACCTGGCCGTCGACCGTTACGTCCTGTCCGAAGGCCAAGCCTTCAATCTTGGCCGGAACCACCGACGGTGGAATGCCGTTCGCTCCAAGCGCCGCCACGATATCGAGGAATGGGCCGCTCTTCGGGATAGCCGCGTCCTTGAGGGCTTCTCCAGAGAGGTCCGTTACATCCGTCGCCCCGTTGGTGTCGATGATGAACAGCTGCTTCGCGACCGCGTTGTTGCCGTTGGCGCGGCCATTCCCGTCGCGTTCGTCGACCAGGAACTGGTGATCGTTGAGCGCGACGATGTCGCTGACGCCCGACCCCGCCGTCAGGTTATAAGCGTATTCCTTAGTGTCTCCGCTCGCGACGTCGATCGTCACGATGCGAACGGTTTTGTCGGCCGGATTGGTCTTGCCGGCATCTTGGATGAGTGGAGCCTGCATGATGCCGACGAGCGTCTTGCCGTCCGGCGTGAGGGCAAGACCCTCCATGCCCTTGTTGTCGGTGCGGCCGCTCGTGTTGGTGCTCGTTTCGACCGCGCCCTGAGGGGACTGAAATGCGACGGAGAGATTGCTCGGTAGAGTGAAGGTCTTGATCAGTTGCCCGGTCGAGCGATCGAACTGCCGCACATAGGGCCCGTATTCGTCGGAGATGAACACGGACTTGCCGTCGTTGGAGACGCGAACCGACTCGGGATCGAAGCGTGCGTTCGTGGTCACCGAAGATCCTCCAGGACCAAAATTGTCGGACCGGCCGGTGAAATAGAATTTGTCCGGCGTGTTCTGGGCCGGCGCGCCTGGACCGACGCCGAGCCCGGCGCCAGTTCCGTAGGTGAGCGGCGTCGAGCTGTAGAGCAGGGTGGTCTTTGTGAGGGTGGGCGTTAGGGTGAAGGGAAGCGCTCCGCCCGGATTCGCCGTCAAATTGAGTGTCAGCGTCTGAAACCGATTGATATACGAGGCGGTGTCGTCAATCTTCGAATCAAACGGGACAGCGTTAGGGCCGCGATCGGGAACCGCCAGGAATGTGTCGCCGCCTGCATAGGCGATGCCCGAGCCGAGGCCGCCCAGGATATTCGCGGGCACGCCGTTTTCCAGAGTGTTGGTCAAGCCCGAAAGGTCGGTGGTCCCGTCCAGAGTTCCGATAGCAAGCAAGCTCACATCGGCTCGGGCCGGCGCGGCCGCGAATACAGACAACAGCAAAGCGGCTTTCAATGTCGATGAGCGACACATGTTTCATCCCCTCCTGTGCGGAATCGCAGAGGGCGCGGGATTTGCGCTTATGTCATGACGCGGAAATGACCGTGAGCGGTTAGAGGAACCGCCGTCCCGTCGACGTCAGCCTCACAGGACGCCATTCGTTGGGGATAAGTCCGCGCTAGTTGAACAGCGACGAGACGCTTTCTTCCTTCGCGATGCGGCCGATCGCCTCGCCAATAAGCGGAGCAATCGAGATCACCCGGATGTTGCGCGCGACCCGCACCGCCTCGGTCGGCTGAATCGTGTCGGTAAGCACCAGTTCGCTGAGCTTCGACGCGGCGACGCGCGCGACCGCGCCGCCCGATAGCACGCCGTGGGTGATGTAGGCCGATACGCTTGTCGCACCACCATCGAGCAAGGCGTCAGCGGCGTTGCAAAGCGTGCCGCCCGAATCGACAATGTCGTCGAGCAATACACAATGGCGCCCGGCGATGTCGCCGATCACGTTCATCACTTCCGATTCGCCCGCCCGCTCGCGTCGCTTGTCGACGATCGCGAGTGGCGCGTCGAGGCGCTTGGCGAGCGCGCGAGCGCGCACCACGCCGCCGACGTCGGGAGACACGACCATCACATTCTTGCTGCCGTTGTGGTGGGCCTGGATGTCGCGCACCATGGTTGGGGCGCCGAACAGATTGTCGGTCGGAATGTCAAAAAAGCCCTGGATCTGACCAGCGTGCAGATCGACCGTCAGCACCCGATCCGCGCCGGCGCGGGTGATCAGATTGGCCACGAGCTTGGCGGAGATGGGCGAGCGCGGCCCGGGCTTTCGATCCTGACGCGCATAGCCGAAATAGGGAATGACCGCCGTGATCCGCTGCGCCGAAGCGCGCCGCAACGCGTCGATCATGATGAGCAGCTCCATCAGATTGTCGTTCGCCGGATAGGATGTCGATTGGATAATGAAGGTGTCGCGCCCGCGGACGTTTTCGAGGATTTCGACGAAGATTTCGAGGTCGGCGAAGCGGCGGACATGGCAGCCGGTCAGTGGCTCGCCCAGATAGGCGGCGATCGCTTCCGCCAGCGGTCGATTGGAATTGCCGGCCAAAATCTTCATCTTGCCGGGCACAGCCTATTCTCCAAACGCGCGCTCGGGCGCGCTTTAGCGCGGGCGCGGCGGGTCATAGCAGCCGCTCGGCGCGCGAACAACATGACATTAGGATTGCAGCCGGTGTTCCTCGGCCGAATGTCCACAAGAAAAAAAGCCTACTGGGCGTAGCTGAGTGCCGCGCTTGCGGGCGCCGCCTCGGGGGTGTTGGAGAGATACGCGGCGAGGTCGTCGGCGCATTTGGCGGCGACACCGTTCAGCGCCGCATCGTCGATCATCGCCCAGGCGTCGTCGCCGGAGCCCTTGACCGCGATCGCATCGCTGAGCCGCTGGGTGCGTTTTTTGTCCGGCGTGAACACGTCCCAGACGATATCGACCTCCGCTCCGCCCTCGATCAGCGAAGCGGTGACATAGCCGCGCACGAGGTACCGCGCCTTGGCTGGGCTTGTGACCGCAATCCGCCGCGCTTCGGCCGCTTGGTCGAGGCTCTGCCGGAAGCGCACGGAAAGGTCGGTCGGCGCGCCATCGACCGACGCGATAGCGACCGTGGCGCCAGCCATATTGGCGTCGTTGCGCAGGGCGAACTGCGCCTGCGCATCCGTGTTCGGCGGATTAGCGGCGACGTCGTTGCAACCGCTGAGCGTCGCGCACGCCAACAGTAGAATGAAACCCGCGACAAACGCCCTGAACGGGTCCTCGATGGCTGAACTCACGCTTGACCAACTCCCGCCCGCAGCGGGTCCGCCGCCGCGAAGCAAGGTTAATAAACCGTTAAGCCGCCCGCGCCAACAGCTAGCCGCAAACGCCCTTAACGTCCAGCGTGTGTCGCCTCCCTCCCGCTATTCCCACCGCAGCCCCTTGCGCCTAGATAAGCCCCCTATGAGCGGCGCATCGAATACCTTTCCTCCCGGCGAAGCGCCCGCGGCTGAGGCGCGGGAAGAGGCCGCGCTTGCGCGCGAGCTCGCGCCGGATTCCGCGCCCCTCGACATAACCCGCGACGAGCCCCCGGCGGAACCGGCCCGGGTGGCGCGCGGGGCCGAGGCAATCCGGGAATTCTGGCGCCATGCGCCGCTTGGCCCCGGCGTCTATCGCATGATCGGGTCAGAGGGCGAGGTGCTGTACGTCGGGAAGGCGCGCTCGATCAAGAAGCGCATCGCCGCCTATATGGCGCCCGATCGTCAGCCGAGTCGCATCGCGCGCATGGTCGCTCAGACCCACTCTATGGTGTTCGTCACCACCACGTCCGACGCCGAGGCGCTGCTTCTTGAGGCCAACCTCATCAAGCAGCTCAAGCCGCGCTACAACGTCACGCTGCGCGACGACAAGAGCTTCCCGTATATCCTTATTTGCACCGGACATCCGGCGGCGAGGCTCATCAAACATCGGGGCGCGCGCAGCCTGGCCGGCGACTATTTCGGCCCGTTTGCGAGCGCCGGCGCGGTCTTTCGGACGCTCAACGCCCTGCAGCGGGCGTTTCTCCTGCGCACCTGCTCGGACAGTTTTTACGCCAATCGAACCCGCCCGTGCTTGCTCCACCAGATCAAGCGCTGCTCGGCGCCGTGCACCGGAGAAATCGCGCTCGGCGACTATGCGAATCTGGTGACTGAAGCGCGCGATTTCCTCTCCGGCCGCAGCCGCGCAATCAAGAGCCGCCTTGGCCACGCGATGAACGAGGCCGCCGCGGCGCTCGATTTCGAAAGCGCGGCGCGGCTCCGCGACCGCATCAGCGCGCTCTCCGCGATTCAGGGCGAGCAGAGCGTCAATCCCCGCTCGATCGCCGAAGCCGACGTGTTCGCGGTTACCGACGAGGCAGGGCAGTTCTGCGTCGAAGTCTTCTTCTTCCGCACCTATCAGAACTGGGGCAACCGCGCCTATTTTCCGCGCGCTGATCGGGCTCTGTCGCGCGAGGAGGTGCTCGACGCGTTTCTGGCGCAATTCTATCTCGACCGTCCCGCGCCGCGCCTCGTGCTCTTGAGCCACGAAGTGCCAAGCGCGGGGACCTTGGCCGAAGTTTTAAGCGCGCGCGTTGGGCATCGCATCGCCATCGGCGCGCCGCGGCGCGGCGAAAAAAAGGATCTGGTCGACGCTGCCATGCGCAACGCGCAACAAGCTTTGTCGCGCAAGCTTGCCGAATCTGCGACCCAGGAGAAGCTCATCGTCGCGCTCAGCGAGGCCTTTGGCGTCGATCGCCCCATTCGACGCGTCGAGATCTATGACAATTCCCACATCATGGGGACCAACGCGATCGGCGCGATGGTGGTCGCCGGACCGGAAGGCTTCGTCAAAAACCAGTACCGCACCTTTAACATCAAGAGCCTGGACCTGACGCCGGGCGACGACTACGGAATGATGCGCGAAGTGCTAACGCGGCGTTTTGCTCGTCTTGTCAGGCATGGCGAAACGGCCGAGCCCGGCGCGTTTCCTGATAGGCCCGACCTTGTCATCATCGACGGCGGGCGGGGCCAATTCGAGGCCGCGCGCGAAGTGTTAGGCGCGCTCGGCGTCACGGGCATCAGGCTGGTCGCGATCGCCAAGGGCCCCGACCGCAACGCCGGCCGCGAGACCTTCTTCGTCGAGGGGCGCGAGTCGTTCAAGCTCAGCCCGCGCGATCCGGCTTTATTCTTCATCCAGCGCCTGCGCGACGAGGCTCATCGCTTCGCGGTCGGAACCCATCGCGCGCGGCGCAAGAAGGAGTTCGTGAAAAGCCCGCTCGACGAAATCCCCGGCATCGGCCCGTCGCGCAAGCGTGCGCTCCTGTTCGCTTTCGGCTCGGCCAAGGACGTCGCCAAAGCGGGCCTATCCGATCTCGAAAAGACTCCGGGCCTCAACGCTGCGACAGCGAAACTGGTCTACGACTTCTTCCACGAGAACCGGGCGCGGTAAAGGCCTTAGGCGGGAACTCGGCGCGCGACTCCCGGGCGGCGCGCTAGACCTCGGATGATTAGAAGACCCGCGCCCCCCGCCATAAGCATGAGCCAGGTTGGCGGCTCGGGAATGGTGGTAACCGTGGCGGCGAAGGTCAGCGACCAAACGTTTGGGCCGTCAGGAACAGAGCTTGAGTCGAAGGCGGCCAATGGGTCCTCGGCGGAGCCGACAGCAAAAGTGCCGACCGTCCGATCGCCCGGCGCGAAATTATAAGCGTAGTCGAATTTGCCTCCAGTGTTTAAAACATTATGGTTCACGAGGAGGGCTTTTAACACCGCGAGTTGCGTTTGGTTTAAGCCCGTGATGTTAAGGATGGCGCTCCAAATGTCGTCCTGGCTTTCCGGCCCGACGATCGCATTTTCCGTGAAAAACGGATTGCCGTTTAGCGAGATTTGCGTGAACGTCTGCCAAAATACCGATTGGTCCGACGGCGGCAGATCGTCGGAGACCGCATAGTCGCCGGTGAGCGTCTCGTTGTAGGATCCATTGTTCAGAAGCTCTATTGCCGGCAGACCGCCGAACGGCGCCGCCTCCGCCGAAAGATTGCTGCCGCGCTCGAACGTCATGTCGGTAAGGGCTATCGAGAAGCCCTGCACCGCGGCCTGCGCGCCGCCTGAAACCATGAGACCCGCCGCAAGCGTGGCGGCCAGAAATGCCCTAGATGCGATCGACATGGCGCGAATCCTCCTTGGTCAAAGAGGGCCAGGCAGCCCGTGTCCGAAGCTAAAATAACCAACAATCCTGTTAGGGAACTTTGCCTGAAGTCCCGCCCAGGCTTGGCTTGTCGTGAAATAGAGAAAGTGCTGGGGACATCCCAAAAACTCTCGGATACGAGAGCATGCTATCGGATATGGTATCGCCGTCAAGGGTGAAATATCGTTTGCGATAGCTATCGCTCAGACGCGAGAGAAAGGACAGGATGGCGTTTGCGGAGACTGAAAAGGAATGGGCGGAGCGCGTCGCCAGACATCTAAAGGCAGAACTCAAACGTGCTGATGTTACCTATGAGGAATTGGCGGTGCGACTGAAAGAGCACGGCTTCGACGAAACCAAGGCGAGCGTTACGAATAAGCTTTCGCGGGCGACATTGAGCGCTCATCTTTTCCTCGCCAGCCTAGCGGCTATAGGCCGTCACAGTTTACGAATTGAAGATATTTAACCTTGTCTATACTATCCTATACCGGCGCCACGACGTGTTTGCGGTCCTGGGGCACGAAACCGCTGATGGCGTTTGCGCCATAATACGGGGAAAATAGTTCCTGAAACTTTACCGGAAGGGGGAGCGTCGCTCGAAGGCCTGCCGCTGAACAACGCCCGCACCCGCTGACGCTGATGACCTAGGAAAAGCGGGCGCGCGGCCGTCGCCCACTTGATCGTCGAGGCTTCGAGGCCGGGCGCAGCCGTCGTATGAGTCGGCCCGGCTTCAAACGGCCCCAACGCTCGTCAATCGGTCCGCGCCAAGACATGCTCCAGCTTGGCGAAGAAGTTCCCCCAACCCATCTTGGCGCCCTGATAGAACTGCTCCTGGTCCGGCTGGAAGCCTGACTGCTCCTTGCGCAAGGTCGTGCCTGTGCTTGTCGGAGTGAGAGTCCAGGTGACGACGCTCTCAAGCCCATGGGCTTCCCAGCTGTAGGACTCGGGACCCGCCGCGCGCGGCGCAAGAAGGAATTCGTGAAAAGCCCGCTCGACGAGATCCCCTGGCATCGGCCCGTCGCGCAAGCGTGCGCTCCTGTTCGCTTTGGCTCGGCCAAGGACGTCGCCAAAGCGGGCCTATCCGATCTCGAAAAGACTCCGGGCCTTAACGCTGCGACGGCGAAGCTGGTCTACGACTTCTTCCACGAGAACCGGGCGCGTTGACGAGACGCCGCCGGCCCATTCGTTGGAATTCTTCGCGGAAAGCGCCCTATCCGGAACTCGGAACGCGAAACAACCCGAGCACGCCTGAGGCCTGTTCGTTTGCTTCCTGAATGGGCGTGAGAAAGACCTCAAGCGCAACGCACTCGCCGTTCTTGTGCAAGCCTTCGACCGGACCCCAGCCAGCGCTTCCCCGCCACGCGGAGCCGATCGCCCGCGCGAACCCGGCCCGGTGCATCGCCCGATATTTCTCCGGCACGATCAGGTCGACCCCTTTGCCCATGGCTTCTTCTGGCGAATGGCCGAACAAAGCCTCAGCGCCCGCGTTCCAGAAGCCGATGCCGCCATCCGCGCGGGCATAGATGACAGCTGAACGGCGGTTTCCCGCGAGCGCGGCGCCAAGGGCTTCAAAATGCGTGAGCGTCGACATGATGCGTATTCGTTTGTCTCGCAGACCTCGGCCCCGCGGCCGTCCGCGGCAACCCTTACGCTTCAGTCCTGCGCCTTGTTACATCGGGTTCTCTTGGTCAGCCTGTATTCGCCGTCACGCGTCCCGCGCGAGCACCTGCTCGAGCTTGGCGAAGAAATTGCCCCAACCCATCTTGGCCCCTCGGTAGGCCTGCTCCTGCTCCGGCCGGAAGCCCGACTGCTCCATCCGCAGATTCGTGCCTTTGCTCGTCGGGGTGAGGGTCCAGATGACGACGCTCTCGAGCCCATAGGCTTCCCAGCTGTAGGACAGCGTTCTCAACGGCTCGATCTTGAGGACCTGGCAGTCGACGAAGCCCCAGTCGCCGCGAAGATTGAACCTGTGGTCGACGACGGGCTCGAAGTCGTTCTTCATTAGCCACTCCTCGATCAGATGCGGCTCAGTCAGCGCGCGCCAGATCTTTTCCGGCGCATAGGGGATCTCGCGTTCGACGACGACGGTGCGTGTTTCGGTGGCGGTTTGAGTCACGGGTCCATCCTTCACTTCTTTGAACGGGCCGGGCGAGCGGCGGCTGGCTTTGAGGTGTTCAGCGCCACAGCGGCGCGAATGAGCGCCTTGAGCGCCTCTCCATCGATTGGCTCGCCCTCATGAATGTCGATCGCTCGCCGCGTCGAGCCCTCAAGGCTCGAGTTGAAAAGGCTTGAGGGGTCGTCGAGCGCCGCGCCCTTGGCGAAGGTCAGTTTAATGGCTGCCTTGTAGGTCTCGCCGGTGCAGAGGATTCCGCCGTGGGACCAGACCGGAACGCCTCGCCACTTCCACTCCTCGACCGCTTCTGGGTCGGCCTCCTTGATGAGGGCGCGCACGTGGGCCAGCGTCTCGCCGCGCCAGTCGTTGAGTTCCTTGATCCTCGCGTCGATCAGCGCGGAGGCCGGGGGTTCTGTGTCCGTGTTGCTCGCGGCCTTCATCTTGGGTGCTTGCGTCGTCTTCATGCGTCTGTTGTCTCCCTGTCGCCTTACATGCGTCGGCCAGGCAATCGGCTCGCCTGCTCGACCCAAGCGATGAACTGGCGTTCGTCGAGCCCGTCGTTCTCGCGGATGTCCAAGTAGCGAGTGCCCTCGCTCTTGGACTCGCCGGGCGGAATGGGGCTTAGCGATGCGCCCTGAAAGAAGGCCACTTTCACGGCTTTCGCGAAGCAATGAATGCCCAGGAACCAGCCCCGACCCTCGACGCCATAGAGCGGCGAGTTCCATTTGACTGCCTTACGCGCGCCTGGCGCCGCTTTCACGATCAGCGCGTCGAGGCGACGTCCAACGTCTCGCTTCCACCCCGGCATGGCGGCGATATAGGCCTGCACGGGCGCGTCGCCCTCGCCCTTGGCGATCTGAGGATTGCCGCCCGCGAGGAGCGTTGGCGTCGCTGCCTTACCTGACTGCGGTTTGGCTCGCGCGCCCTTGGCGCTCGCGGGCGATGTCTTGGACGCGCTCATTCGTCCTTCCTGTTTGGCTCGTTCGGTCAATCACGCCGTCGCGGAGACCTGCTCCAGGCGCTCCAATCCACGCGCCCAGCCGGAGGACATCGCTTCAAAGGCCATTTCGTTCCGCGGCCCGAAGCCTGAATGCTCCATTCGGACGCGCGTACCGCCCGGCTCCGCCGACAAAAGCCATTCGACGACGCTATCGAGCGTGCTGCCATAAGTGGAATTGCTCACTGACCCGCCTTTCCAGGAGTAGGCAAGCCTTCGCGGCGGATCGAACGCCGTCACCGCGCAACGGACCGTGCCATCCCAATCGCCCATCGGCTTTGCTCGAAACATGAACTCGGCGCCCAGCCGCGGCTCGAAGTCGTTCGCCATCAGCCATTGTTCGATCAGATGCGCCTCAGTGAGCGCGCGCCAGATCTTCTCAGGCGGATGCGGCATGAGGCGCTCGACGACGATGGAGCGCGCGGGGGCGAGCTGTTCGTTCATTGATCCATCCTTTTGAGCAGATCCTCGAGACCGTCGAACCGCCTCTCCCAGAAGCCTTTCATCTCGCTCGTCCAATCGATCAGCGGGCCTAGAGCGCCTCCCTCGGCGCGATAATGTGTCTCGCGGCCTTGATGGCGGTCGCGCGCCAGGCCGGCCTGTTTCAGCACCCGAAGATGCTTCGAGACAGCCGGCTGCGAGATACCGGCCTGAGCCGTCAGCGCCCCAACCGTCTGCTCGCCCTCGCGGCAAAGACGCTCGAAGATTGCCCGCCGCGTCGGATCGGCGAGCGTTCGGAAGAGCATGTCATGAGCGTTCAGCATTATGATTCATAACCGTGTGGCTATGCAACAATTCATAACCACACGGCTATGGGTGAGTCAAACATGAGTTGCGGCGGGTGTTTCGGCTCGCCGGGTGTCGGTCAATCAGGCAAAGGCAATCGGCAGACCGAGCCCGATCAAGTCCTTCACGAAGCAGGCGAGCAGGAAGGTGAAGGTTTCGACGAGGAGCGGGACTAGGTCAGGCCGCGGGAATACGCAGCGTGAACCGTGTCTCTTCTTTCGAAGAGGCGACCTCGATCTTGCCGCCGTGCACGCGGGCGATTTCGGAAGCTATGTAGAGACCGAGGCCGAGGCCCTGGTTCGACGACCGAAGAATGGACGCAACGGCGTCGATCCTCGAAATTGCGGCTACGTCGGCCGCATCGAAGTTTGAGACAGACGAAAGGTTTGTCGAGGTCATGCCCCGGTCCGCGTTCTCCAAAGTCTCTTCAAGGTCAGTCATCATTGTCAATTTTGAACGGCGACCACGCGCCGAGGCAAGACGCCAAAGCAAAATTTCATGCAGCTAGTCTATGCAGTGCGGTCGCAACCTGCGCTGGCGTGTAGGGCTTTGGGAAAAAGACGCCGCGCTCTGGAAGCAGCTCTTGAACGTCCTCTAACTTCAACCCCGAAGTCACGATGATCTCAATCGGTGGCCAACGGTTGCGCACCGCATGAGCGAGTTTGATCCCGTCCATCGAGCCCGGCATGTTGACGTCGGTGAACACCACTCTGATGTCTTTTCTATTTTCCAAGATACGTATGGCCTCGTCCGCATTTTTTGCCCCAATAGCTTCAAACCCAGCCTCCGTAACCAGGTCCAAGGCGTCCATAAGCATCAGAGGTTCATCTTCGACGACCAGGACCACGAGGCGTTTTTGCTTTTCCATTGTCGGCGCCTCGGCAATCTTAACGTCCCACGGCCCAGCCCGGAACCTCCTTCAACGCTCTCAGTAGGCATGGGGTTCCTGCGCGCGAGGTGGTGAGCGGAGGGATCGCTCAAGCCCGAGGTCCCACAGGTTTGCAGAGTCGAAATTCTAATATCACGCTGACAGGTTGTTGGACAGAGCGGACCACAAGCACAAATTCGCGCGCCGCAGCTTTGTCACGGGATTTACGGTCGGCCGCGAGATGATAGCTTCTACCTGTTCGCGCTCGGCCTCGCTCCGACGCTTTCTCGCAAACGTCCGGGAAACCCATGTCCAAAATCGCATTCATCGGCCTCGGCAACATGGGCGCGCCTATGGCCGCGAATCTTGTCAAGGCTGGGCATTCGGTCGCGGGCTTCGATCTTGTCGATGCCGCGAAGACGGCGGCGGCCGCATCCGGCGTCGCCATCGCGGCGAGCGCCCGCGAGGCTGTCGCGAGCGCCGACACGGTCGTAACCATGCTCCCGGCCGGACGTCACGTGTTGACGGCTCATGCCGAACTCCTCTCCGCGACGGCAAAAGGCGCCCTCGTCATCGATTGCTCGACCATCGATGTCGACAGCGCCCGCAAAGCGCACGAGGCGGGCGGCGCCGCGGGCGTGCTTACCCTCGACGCGCCGGTCTCAGGCGGGGTCGGCGGAGCGAGCGGCGGAACGCTCACCTTCATGTGCGGCGGCTCGGACGAGGCGTTCGCGCGAGCGAAGCCGATCCTCGAAAATATGGGTAAGCGCATCGTCCATTGCGGCGGGGCAGGGGCGGGCCAGGCCGCCAAGATCTGCAACAACATGATCCTCGGCGCGACCATGATCGTGACCTGCGAAGCCTTCGCGCTCGCCGAGAAGCTGGGCTTATCGGCGCAGGCTTTGTTCGACGTCTCCTCGACTGCGTCTGGCCAGTCCTGGTCGCTGACCACTTATTGCCCGGTTCCTGGCCCGGTCCCGGCTTCCCCCGCCAATCGTGACTACAAACCCGGATTCGCCGCGGCTCTCATGCTCAAGGATTTGCGGCTGGCGCAGGAGGCCGCGTCGAGCGTCGGGGCCTTAACTCCGCTAGGGGCCGAAGCCGCGCAGCTCTATGCTCTCTATGTAGCCGCCGATCATGGCGGCGACGATTTCTCCGGAATCATCAATTTTTTGCGCGGCGCCCCAAAGGAGCCCTAGACCTTTTTCCATCATGCCATAGTTTTAGGCTTAGGACGCGGCGATAGGGGCCGATCAGCGGGAGGATTTTCGCCATGGGTATTCGATCAGGAAGACCGTGGTTGCGGCCATAGCCGCGGTTGGCATGGCGACGGCGATCGCCTCGATGCCCACGCCGGCTGAGGCTCAGTGGCATGGCGGCGGCGGCTTTCATGGGGGCGGTTTCCATGGCGGTGGCTTTCACGGCGGAGGCTGGGGAGGCGGCTGGCACGGCGGGGGTTGGCGTGGTGGCGGCTGGGGTTGGCGGCGCGCAGGCTGGGGC